>Ga0182004_10003410_pt1 | contig 12651 bp, 8 predicted proteins | sample Sormic07211540_1_FD_120479 | JGI IMG/M metagenome (GOLD analysis project Ga0182004, IMG submission 120479) | Endophyte microbial communities from Sorghum bicolor roots, Mead, Nebraska, USA - 072115-40_1 MetaG | ecosystem: Host-associated > Plants > Roots > Unclassified | place: USA: Nebraska... | reverse complement strand
GGTGAGCAGACAACAGGTGCTGGTCGTGATTAGGATGGAGCGATGCGCCATGAACATGGAGGGGATTTGGGGCGCAGATGTTGTACCACCACGCAGAGCGGCGGCGGCCTTGATTAGGGTTCGTACAGGATAATAGGAGCGAGGGGTTGGATTGGATCCGGCCTTGTTCTTACTATAAGTAAAATTTAGTAAGCAAATGAAATGGAAATGGCTAATGACTTTACTGGTTACGTGGTGTAGCGGTTTGCCCTCTTCCGAGAGGTTCCAGGTCGAAAGCCTGACTTTTGCTGTTTTTGCCGCTTATTGATTAAATTAAAGAGCAGCAACCTGGCAGCACTATAAGTCCCGCATAGCTGTTGTCAAAAACAAAAAAAAGTCCAGCATAGCTCACAGGCCGCTCATAAGAATACCGATGTGCTTCCAACGGTTTAATAAACGTTGTCATCTTACTCCTTGCAACTAATAAATTAAGCGTTGGCACCTATCCATTATAAAAGAGAGGTTTCTCTTGTAGTGGTAAGGGTAGGTGTACTTTTGGGTAGCTCGACCTCTCCTCGTCTCTTCCTAGCGTCGAGGCGAAGGAGTGGTCGCGTGGTGCTATGTCGCGTGAAGTGGAAGGAGAAGAGAGAGGTCGTGGTCGACCGCATGACTTAGCATATGATTTAGGTCTCTTGCAGCTTAGATAGGCCTCTTTTGCAAGCCTTCCGCTTGTTGGGCCGCTACGAGGCTAGCTAATAGGTGTCTTGAGATACATAGGGTATCGTAACCTTGACATATTTCTTTGGTATTAACTTCTATAAAATCTTGTGAATCAAATATTTTGATCTGAAAATAACATCAAATAAATAAAATTATAAACTACAAAGTTACATAACTTTTTGATATCTACAACTTTTATTTTGATTGTTTATCCATCCAAGATCCTTTCCTATCACTACACACTCACTTGTGACTATAGAGCATATAGACTCATTCAGTATAAACTTTATAAAATATTGTGGTACATATTTGTTGATCGAAACGATCTCAAAGCAAAACAATTTGAACAACAAAGTTATGTATCTTGTCGAGTACTACAATTTTAGTGTAAAGTTCGTCTTCATCGAACATCATATCATATAAGAAGGTTATGAAAAATTTTATATAGCTCTTTCACTGCCAGTACAAGCCATGAAACGACAGTGGTGACCCAATATAACTATCGTTTCATGGCTAAAACCGGCAGTGATATGAACCAACAGTGATGACTCTAATATCACTACTGGTTGGTTCTATCACTACCAGTTTGTAAGAAACTAGCAGTGATGGCTCGGCGTTGTACTAGTGTAGTTTTTTTCCTCTTCATATCATAATTTTGTGAGCATTAAATATGTGTTTTGAAACCTTAGCAGAAGTTATAGAAACTTCTGTAGTAGAACATGTTTATTTTGCTTTCATCTAATGATGAAAACGGTACGAAAATATCCCATGTCGAATCCCATCATTTTCTATATTTGATCCGATCGAACTGGTATTTTTAAATAAATTTGAATTCGGTTTGAAATTTGGAACATCAAATTCGAAATAAAAACGAAAATGGTTTAGTCGCTTTTTGACCATTGTCTACTTTTCTACTTTAATCTGGAATATCCTGAATTCAGAATTCGGTTTAAACCGGATTTGGCCGAATAAAAGCCTAGCCTTAGAAAAATTATATCTTTTTCATATGATCTCTGATAAAGATATTTTTTATATAGAAATTGTTGCTCACGACAGGATTTTAGTTTTTTCATTGAGGTTTCTAAGACGATTAAAAAATTGAATAAAGTTTCAGACGCTATTGGCTTAGAAAATCATATCTTTTTCAATATGGTGTCATATGGAGGCTTTTTTATAAAAGTTGTAGGACTCACTACCAAAAATCAAGATTTTGTCTAGTGCTTTTTGGTTTGTTGAGTGTTTTTTCGGCACTCGGCAAACACGCTCTTTGTCGAGTGCCAAAAAAACACTTGGCAAATAAGCTCTTTGTTGAGTGTCAAAAAAACACTTGGCAAAGAGGCCTTTTTACCGAGTGTCAAAAAAACACTGGGCACAATGCTTCTTTTCCTAGTGTTTTCTTTTGGCACTAGGCAAAAGAAGCTTCTTTGGCGAGTGTTTTCATTTGACAATCGGTGAGCTTCTTCGCGAATGTTTTTTTACATTCGGCAAAGAGCTTCTTTGCCTAGTGTTTTTTTTATACTCAACAAACAATTTATTCAAAGCATATTTTGAAGTAGTAAATTAATTTCAATGAAAAAGTTTTCTATTACAAAGATATATAACTTCTCAAGATCTATAACTTTTATTTTATTCATTTCTTCATTCGACAAAGTGATAGTAACGTTGTTTACAAAATCTACATTTGTCTCATAAGTTTCATGAAACTAGACCTACAAGATTTATGAACAATGTTAGAATCACCATATCAGATGAATAAAATGTCCAAACAACTGAGATAAATTTTATAGATCTTGAGAAGTTATATAATTGTGTAGTTGGCAACTTTTTCATTTGAGTTTATCTTGTTATGTAAAACTGCGTTTGAATTTCAAATTCAAATTTTTCAAATGACTTGGGATGGTAAAATAACCTAAACAAACATTGTAGATCTCGAAAGGTTATAAAACTTTGTACTTGACAACTTTTTCATTTGAATTCATCTTATGAAAAACTACATTTGAATTTTAAAAATTTAAAATTTGAATTTTTCAAATGACCTTGGATGGAAAAACAACCTAAATTAAAGTTGTAGATCTCAAAAAGTTATGAAACTTTATAGTTGATAACTTTTTGATTTGAAATCATCTTATCAATTAAAATTTTGTTTGAATTTTTTAAATTTAATATTTAATATTTATAAACAACCTCTGATGGAGAAACTATCAAAATAAAAGTTATAGATCCTAAAAGGTTATAAAATGTTGTAGTTGACAATCTTTTAATTTAAATTCGTTTAGAGCCTCAAATAAGCAATTTACACTCTGTTGAGTATAGTACGTGGGGAACCAAAACGGACTCTAAACACATGTGATAGTGTGGTGCAGTGGTAGAGGAAGTTATGCGTAAAAGAGAGGTCATCGGTTTAAATCTCACCGGCCACGTAGGAGTAACTTGCTCACTAAAAATGTCGTGACTGCGACTTGCAACGAAGACGATGGGCTGTGGCCGGTGGGGGCCTTCCCTGATTATTATTTTTTTGTTATTGCCAATTTTTTTGTGCTTTCCGAGTGCTTCGGGGCACTCGGGGCTTTACCATTTTTGCTTTCGTTTTTGTATTCAAATGTAAAAATGATTGTGAGGTTTACCATTTTTATCTCTACTTTTTATCATAAAGTGTTTATGAAAAAATATAAGATAAACTTGGAAACGAGCCTAATGCTAAACTGAATTTGTTTTATGTCGCTTTCATCATCCCAACATGCGCAATTTATTACACAGGCTTGACCAATTCTCAACGTTTTGTTTCTAGCCATATTTGTGAACTATGAGGTGCACACTCTGTTGTATCGTACCATGTTATCCAAGCACATGTAATTTCTATGTATATGTCCGAAAAGCTCTCAGCTATCCAAAACCTTTCATTTTTTAATAAAATTCAGTAGCTTGCACCGGCGCCGAGGGCGGCCGCAACCGCTAGACGCGCCTGCAACATCTTGCCGAACTCAACCACCCTGCTCACCTCCGGCACCACCGGCTCGACGGCTTCCAGTGCGCCGAAGCGCTCCGACCACGCCGCCAGGAGCGGAGTCTGCTCGGGGTCGAAGGGGTTGTTGCCGTAGAGCTCCTCCGACGCGCGCGCCCACGCGAGCACGCCGCCGAGCACGACGTCCACGTACCCGGTGCTGTCGCCACCGAAGAAGGGCTTCCCTTTGAAGCTTTCCCTAAGCGCCCCCTCTAGGACCTCCGTCGCGGCGAGCGACTGCTTCTTTCCCTCAGCCATTTCCTCCTCCGTCTTCCCCATCGACGACTTGTTCCAAATCGGAAGCATCTGCACACATACACGATGGCAACGAAGCTATCGATATCCCAGCCCAACACATGGCGATTGGAAGATTAATTTGAGGCGATAGATAGATGCGTAGTACGTACCGTGTCATCGATGTAGGCGGCCCAGAAGCGAGCAACGGCGCGTTGGTAGGGGTCGGCAGGGAGGAGGGACGGGCCGGTGCCGGCAAAGGCCTCGTCGATGTATTGCAGGATGACCCGCGACTCGCAGACGGGCTTCCCGTTGTGGATGAGCACGGGTACCTTTTTGTGCACGGGGTTGGACTTGAGGAGGAGCTCGCTCTTGTTCACGAGAGCCTCCTCCTCGATGTACTCGTAGCGCAGGCCCTTGAGGCTGAGAGCGAGTTGCACCCGGAGCACGAACGGGCTAGACCACAAGCCGATCAGCTTCAGGTCGTCTCCTCCGCCGGCCATTGCAGGTGCTTCAGGGTCTCACTGATGTTCTACGAGTAGCTCTTGTGTTTTTTCCGTTGGCTAAATTCTTGGTGATTGGGAAGGGAATAGCCGCGGAGTCTATATATACAAACGCACAGGCACAGCTAGCATCCTCAACTCTTTTGTTTGTCTTGAATTGTAGCATCTCCCACGTTAATTTTACTGATTGTTAGAGGCCCGGCCCTTGCTACTTAATTGGACAGTTTGGACTACGAGTAGAATCCAAGAAATGGTGAGCAACAACCGAGAACCGATGCCAGCAATCAAGATGATGAGTTCAGTACTGACGACAGAGCAATAATTTGCCATTTCCAACTTCAAAGAGACATTAAAACATCATCGTCGACGTATTTCTTGACAGTGTGTACGCACTAGGTCCTACTATATTTTGAATTTGTTCCCAGCCTTGCAGGGAAATGCTAGTTTTAGAGTGTTCACGACTGCACCACTTGGGCCTGCATGCTGGCCTAAACTGTCGAACGCAGCAATTGGACGGAAGACTCAACGAAATCTGAAAACAAAATATCTTTCTCGCTTTTGACTCGAGCAGCAAGCCAGCAACCGCATCGTCATCTCGCGCTGAGCTCCACCAGCCTCTGCACGTCGGGCATGACCGCCATGGCCGCGTCCAGCGAGCCGAAGCTCTCCAGCCATGCCGCTAGGAGCGGGGTCTTGCTGGAATCGAACACGTTCAAGCCTGTCAAGCGATCGATGAGATGAACCCATGCGACGAAGCCTCCAAGCACAACGTCAACGTATCCGACGCTGTCGCCTCCAAAGAATGGTTTCCCCTTGGAGCACTCCTTGAGTGCCCGCTCGAGAGTCTCCACAGCGTCAGACGATTGCTTTCTGCCCTCAGCCTTCTCCTCGTCTGTCTTGCCCATGCTCATCATCATCAACGAGCCCAACAGCTGCACCAGCACAAGTTATTACATATTGATTCACTAAATTTGTTGCTTTCTCATTCTCTGAAACAAACGCATGACGAGTGAAAATAAGAAACATGGGAGATTTTAATTTTAAATTTATATAAAAGTGTACCTTGTCATCAATGTAAGCAGCCCAGAAACGAGCCATGGCCCGGTCGTATGGGTCAGCAGGTAGGAGAGAGGGACCATAAACCTCGTCTAGGTACTGCATGATGATCTTGGTCTCGCAGACGGGCTTGCCGTTGTGGATGAGCACGGGAACCTTCTTGTGCACCGGGTTGGACTGGAGAAGAAGCTGGCTCTTGTTCTTGAGATCCTCCTCGACATACTCGTAGCTCAGACCCTTAAAGCTCAGGGCAAGCCTCGCTCGCAGAACGAACGGGCTCCCCCAAAAGCCTAGCAGCTTCAGCTCATCTCCTCCAGCCATTTGCTGATGTTGCCTCAAGGTCCCGACTAAGATTATTGTTGCTTATTGTGGTTTTGTATATGGAGAGACAGAAGATAGTGGAGGTAGTCCCAACCCAAATGACTACAAAATTAGAGCATCCTCGGCTGAGACGACGGCTCCATTATTTCGTTTGAGTGTTTGACTGGTTTTGCATAGTCGTTTATTTTTTCTGGTTCAGTTTTTCTTTTTCCTCAGTTGCATAATCTGACATTTGAACAATCCGCGGATCTTTTTGCGTGGATATGAATCAAAGAAAAATGCGATGGTTATTCTTCGATGCCGTACGTCAACAATCCCATCCCGCGATTGAGAAGTTTCCAATCGGTTGAAAGATACGTGCGAGTCGACACATTTATTTGTCAGTGTGTGAGTCGACCGTCAGGGAAAAAGTTGTCTGGGGTTAGGAATGAAAACGGATCGGATACGAACAGATATCACTGATATCATATTTGTTTTCATATTTTTGGTCGAATTCAGATTCGAATACGGATAATATCAACAATGCATGTCGGTTAAGATACGATTGGATGTCGATATTATAAATATACGATTTAAGTATTCGGATACAGATACGGTATCGGATATTAAACATTCGGACTTGGATACGGACAGATTTTAACCCTTCTAAACGAATTCGGTCTCGAATACGGTCGGAAAATATCCGTACCATTTTCATCGCTACCTGGGGTAGTGATGCAGTGTGGTGCAAGTTATTTGACTAAATCAAATCTATCATATTTCCACGAAATATCTTGAGAATGGTAGTTCCAGGAACCGGCGTCTGACGACGTCGTCCATGAAAAGGCACCATGTAGAGGGAGAGCTTGTGTTTAGAACCTTTTGTCAAATACTGTTTTGCCTAATTTCATACTACTAAAAAGAAAGAATAAGACCATCGTTTTATGCAATAATCATCTCTCCATCGGTCCACCCCTCCCCTGCGATCTCGTGCACCACCTAGAGGTGAAAGGGTGCGAAATAGAATAAATAATAAAACAACTATAAGACTAATCCACCTTATTTGTTTTACATTTGATATGATATTTTTATTTTCTTTTAAATAGTTAGCGCAAGTGAGCAATTTAGATGCAAATTTGAAGTTTTATTTACCGTGACATCATATTGGAGATTAGATTTGACCCATAATACTTCATTTGTATGATGATGTGAGATTGTGGGGATAGTTCCACCCTTGGTTAGTTGTTGAGCGTGACTACTGTAGCTTTGTAGAGTCAATGTGTCCGCAACTCGGTTAATCATTTTATGGGAGGTGAAGATAAAAATATAAGTGAGTTGGTTCATTCAATGTATAGAACAAACTAGTGTCGTTTACACTCTATTAAACATATTTTTGTTTTTTGTATGAACTTTTAGAATTTACCTTTTTATTTAGTGCGTCTCTTAAGAATTTTACATAGAAGCTCTAATTAAAATTACTAACTGTAAGACTAATCCACCTTTTGTTTTACGTGCTGAAAAGGGGCAACAAAATTACAAAACATATAGCTGTTCTTTCATTCTGAGAGTCGATGCAACAACATTATAGGTGAGTCCAAGCTAATTAATTCCACAAATGGGCGCGGCAGCCACTTCAATTCAATTACCTTGGACCGCGGCGGCAGCTGCAGCAGCAGCCTGGGCCTGCCTCTTCTTGGAGAGCTCGACCAGCTTCATCACGTCCGGCATGACTGCCTGGGTTTCGTTCAACGCGCAGAATCGCTCCAGCCACGCCGCCAGGAGCGGGGTCTTGTCGGCGTCGAAATGCTTCAAGCCAGACAAGATGTCCCTCGTCTGCAACCACGCGACGAAGCCTCCGAGCGCGATGTCCACGTACCCGACGCTGTCGCCGCCGAAGAAGGGTCTCCCATTAGAGCACTCCTTGAGTGCTCCCTCCAAGGTCTCTGCCGCGGCAAACAACTGCTTCCTCCCCTCTGCCTTCTCTTCCTCCGTCTTGCCCATTATCATCACCATGAACGAGCTGAACAACTGCAAATAAAAACACACATCAGTATTGGAAATATATACGGAACAACGAGATTATACATGGTGTGGCATGTACCTTGTCGTCAATGTAGGCTGCCCAAAAGCGAGCCACAGCACGGTCGTAGGGGTCGACGGGGAGGAGAGAAGGAGCGGCGCCGCCGTAGATCTCATCGATGTACTGCACGATGACCTGTGACTCGCAGATGGGCTTGCCGTTGTGGATGAGGACGGGTACCTTCTTGTGCACCGGATTGGACTTGACAAGAAGCTCGCCCTTGTTTCCAAAGATCTCCTCCTCGACGTACTCGTACTTGAGGCCCTTGAAGCTGAGCGCAAGTCTCGCACGGAGGACGAACGGGCTCGCCCACATGCCCAGCAGCTTCAGCTCATCTTCGCCAGCCATTTTCTGCTTGTTTTGAGCTCTTTTGCGCGTGTGTTCTCTGTTTCTCACTGCGCTCTTGATCGCATTTGGAGAGAGAGAGGAGGTAACTGTAGTTTATGGTTCCTGCTGGTTGTCGAATCTCGCTGCATAGGTAATTACGCATTGGCACGTGCTGACGATGGAAGGATAAGATCACGGGATACTTCGATCCATAACCTTTTACTTGGATAACCATTTAAATGAATGTCCCTGTTGACCGGGTTATTCGGCTTTGACCATATTTTTTTATATATTTGTACAAATTAATAAAGTGGATGCTCGCATTCGTGATATACTGATGGTCAAACACGGTTGCTGGCCAACAGTAACATTTTATTTTACCAGCAAATATGTCAACACGTTACAGCATGAGTTAAAAAATATTGGCATAATGCAATACACAAAAACAACTAGACGTCACAGTACTCACCGGAAAACTGATCTCCTTGTCCACAGGCTGAAAAGAAAAAGGAAGCACCTTACCTTCTGGCGGTCAGAGGAAGATTTGGTCCAAAAAGTTGAGGCTCAGTGCGAGGAAAGCCTGAAGCACTAGAACGGTCTGGTGATGGAGCTACGGATAATACCTATGCTCTCTATACAGTGACCAAAGGGTTCCTAGGTTCATTGGACTCCTCTCGTGGTAACTAGATAAGTAGCACTAGAGAATATTCCAACAACTAGCAACGGCTAAGTAGATGTGGCACCGACAAAAAGCACGGTGGGGTCTCCCAAAGTTCTAGTGCTCACTACAAAAGTGTAGTTTGTGACAAATGACTTTGTTTTGGTGCAAAGGCTATATATACCCCCAAAGTGCCATTTGTATGTTGTTGGAGCTAGGGAACATCTCTAGTGAGTTCAGGCTCATTCTTAGTGATCTAGCCACCAAAAGTTCTTAAGAAAATAATAGGTAATTAGTTAGTGCTTTGCAAAGTCCTTAGACTAGTTAGATCAACATATTGGCGCTTTGCTCTTAGGTTTAGACTTAGTGTTTAGTGAGGTTTGCATACACTCAGTTGTTGTGAACACCATTGCGTATACTAGGTCACACCAAGCATGTCTGTGATGTGGCCGCATAGCTTATACCAAAGGGAATGAGGATCGCGCCATTTAAGCCAAAAGCTCGATAGCGAAGATGGTGGGGAGCGGTCCAGGAGAAGGTAACTCCATGGAGCCAACTGGCATTCCAGTTGCTAGGGTCTTCAATGACAACTAAAAGAAAACAGGAGCTTCTTGATACCTTGAGAAATATTGAATGTCAATGAGAGTTTGCATTTTCTAACTCAATTAATAAGCTACACTTATATTGATTTCTTAGGTTGCATGCTTATCTTTCCTAGTATAGCTTGCTTTGGCTAATTGATAGACTTGGAATCTAGGTTGCATAACTGTTTTGCTTTAGATAGCAACACTTAGCAAAATCATATTGCATGACTAGACAGATACCTTGCATGACTTTTGATAAGTAGATTTTAAGATCAAATTTTATTTTAAGTTGTCTAATTCACCGATGTTAGGCATCACGATCCATTCAAAGTGATAGTTTCTTTAGTTCCAAACACTCAAGTAAATTGTTGTAGCCACTACGAAAAAATGGCTCATTTTCTAGTCATTCCTATTAATCACCAATTTAATAGACTCATTGCATCCTTGTTAGTTAGACATTGCATTGTATAGGAAAAAAATGCTCCCTTGACATGTTTGTGGTATAAAATACGACTTTTATTGCTATATTAATCCAACAAAAGATACAACTTTGTGTTATTACTAGAGAATGCATGTTGGTACTTAGCTTGAGATGTATAATTATTAGTTTTAGACTAACATGCAACATACTAATGTCGGTAAAGTTTATATCAAGGTGGTAGAGTTTAAAGAGATCTACAACTTTTTAGTTGATAACATTTCAATTTAAATTATTTAGAGTCCAAAAAATATGTTTTAAGTTCTTAGAGCTTTGAAATTCATTTTTTTTGAATTTTTCTAAGTGACCTCAGATGGAGATATGACTTAAACTGAAGATATCGCGAACACAAGGTTGAAATATTCCCTTGTGGTTCGATTTATGATGAGTGATTGTCAATGTGATCTACGACCTAGGTTGAGTTTGTGACTAACCCTGGTGTGAGTTGGGTCGTGCAACATGTCTCTTGGCTTGTGGTGTACAGGTGTGGAGCCGGAGGCGGTGGTCGACGACGAGGAGAAGATGAAGTAGAGACATGTTGTGTCGATGGACCTGGAGTGGTGAAGGGTGGACGTGATGTAGTAGACCATCCACGGTACTGTAGTAGTAGTGTAGCGGACTATCCCAGATACTGTAGCGGACAATTCACTACCTCCAGTTTTGTGCAGTTTGATTTATTTCTTTGGAGGTTTGTTTCTCTCGGTGCTCAAGTACTTTTGGATGTACTCTAAGACTTCACGTGTGGTATCTTGCTACTAGTTAGCACGTGTACCTCACGTCTTTAGTGTGTGTTTGTTTTGGGTTGCTTGCGAGCCAAGGACCAAAAGTTTCAAAAGAAATTTGAGGCTCCCATTCACCTTCCCCTCTGGTCACCGTTTCGGTGTCCTTCTAGTATCAGAGCCAATTAAAGGTCATTCCACCTTAATCAGTTTGTGATACACAAAGACGATATGGAGCGTGGTTTTAGCAAACCGCTGTTTTTTGATGGGACCAATTATCCCTATTGGAACATTCGTATGTCCACGCATCTCTAGGGGATTGATTGGCTTGTCTGAGAGATTTGCGAGGATGCTACCTTCGTTGTGCTTAAACCCTGTGCCCACATCTTGCAAGATCAAAAAGATCGGCACAACGCAAATAGCAGAGCAAGAACTGTTCTCTTTTTGAGTCTTTTGCTTTTTGAGTTTGAGTGTGTCTCTGATTGTGCTATTGCTCAAGAGATCTGGGTGAGGCTTCAGAGCTATCATGAGGGTACAACCCATGTCAAAACTAGACTCTATGAGACGTATAAGAGAGATAACGAGAACTTCACTCAGTTTGATGGCGAGTCCATGGATGCCATATTTTCTCACTTTTCAGATGATGATCAACAACATACTAGCAAACAAGGCCGAACTACCTTATGATGATCATGAGAGGGCTCTCAAGCTTCTATATGTCCTAGATCAGAAGGTGTGGGATATGAAGGTGTCAGCCATCATCGAGTCCTCAAACTATGACACCATCACCATGGACGCGCTTTTCAACAAGCTCAAGTCCACTGAGATCCACTACCAGACCCAAGCCAAGCTCAAGAATCTCTCTACAGTCTTCTTTGGCTTGGGTATAGTAGTTAGAGGCCCTTGGGGATGACGAGCAGGCATTGATCATCGGTCGGTTCTCGCAGTTTCACAACAACCACTTGAATCGATGTCTGTGGTAGTGTAGTGGACTATGTGAGGTACTGTAGCGGATAGTCGGCCACCTCCAGTTTTGTGCAGTTCGATCCGTTTCTTTAGAGGTTTGTTTCTTTCGGTGTGGTATCTTGCTACTAGTTAGTATGTGTATCTCACGTCTTTGGTGTGTGTTTGTTTTGGGTTGTTTGCGAGCCAAGGACTAAAAGTTTCGAAAGAAATTTGAGGCTCTCATTCACTCCTCTCTGGTCGCCGTCTTTGGTCCTTAAGTTATAGTACTCGACAAGATCTATAACTTTTTAGTTGAAATTAAATTTTTTTAAATCATTTAGGATCTCAAATACTAAGAATATAATCATTTATTTAGTCACAAGTGAAGCTTTAAGTCATGAGTTCCACTCGATTGCTGGGAGCGAATGAAAAGGGTTGCCATTGCCAATGAGGGGTTTTTTTGGCTCCCTATATCCTTGGGTCATTAGTATAATATATTATTGTTGGAGGTCCTCATCAGCACTCAACAAAATATATATGCCTGGCGGTTGATGTGAAAAATTTGAACCTGTCTTTGTTTTCTTGGAGACTAAGCCCATATAAAAATTATTTGTGGCGGCCGACCCAATCACCCGAATATAATCGAATTTCTCTTACTCTCTATATCTCTATCTTTGATGGTCCTTTCTTGACAGTTGGCTGCCAAGACTAATTTTTTCTTGGTGGTTTTCATGATTTTTTTTTTGGTTTTTGGTCCTCAAACATACTCGGTTTTCTGGTACAGACGTACAGTGAGTCGTCTTTATAACCAATTTTAAAGATGGTTTTGGGTAGAGCTCCATTTGCCAAAAGAAATAAAGGCACCTCTAAATAGTTTTTGGCGTAGTGATAGCCCGTGTTGACTAAAAAGGGTTGAATGAATTGATGTATTTAGATAGCGGCGAAATAGCGCAGATATATATATATATATATATATATATATATATATATATATATATATATATATATATATATATATATATCACATATATACATTTACACAAAAATATATATATATACACATTACT
>Ga0182004_10003409_pt1 | contig 12651 bp, 13 predicted proteins | sample Sormic07211540_1_FD_120479 | JGI IMG/M metagenome (GOLD analysis project Ga0182004, IMG submission 120479) | Endophyte microbial communities from Sorghum bicolor roots, Mead, Nebraska, USA - 072115-40_1 MetaG | ecosystem: Host-associated > Plants > Roots > Unclassified | place: USA: Nebraska... | reverse complement strand
TTAAATTGATGTGGCATAATGCTTGTTTTTTTATGGCACCAACTTTGCAAGGCTTATAAAAGTACATGCTCCCAAGGCCATGGGTTGTACTTGTACAATACAACACCTGTTTGCTTACCAAGACATATGCATGGCTTCTTTTTCATTGGATGTTCTACTATAGATCAAGAAACCCCCGATTGTATTTCAGCACAAACAAAATTTTGGATCAGTCACTGATGAAGGTGTACCTGTTGATTTTGTTTGGTATTTGACTATTTGTTTTGTATATGAATCCCGACTCGGAGCATTTTATCCTTTTCCGTCACGTGTATTCTCGGTTGTTCTTTGTTTACACTCTGCAATGTGTTTTCAGAGATGCAGATTCCTAACATTATCACATTTTTAGCCTAATGTCTATTCCGTCTCTGGTGTAACCTGTCAAAACTCGTTACACGCTGTATTTTCCTTGCATAAGAACCACTTGGCAGGTTGGCATCATGAATTCATGACTAACATCAGGCCTTTTTTGAAAATTGTCTTAAGGTAAGTACCTTGAGCTTGTAGAACCCAAACTACGTACCATGCCAAAGATCGAGTATATAACTAACTAACAACAAAGCCTTTACCATACCGTTTATTTCCATAGCCCTAGTTGTTAACCGGTGATGAGGTCTGGATTTGCTTCGATTGCAAGTCCAGTACACCCAAAATATAAAAACTTTTCAAGATTCTTTAACACATCAAATCTTCCGGTACATTTCAAGATTTATTACCACATCAAATCTTCCGGTACATACATAGAGCATTAAATATAAATAAAAAATAACTAATTGTATAATTTATTTATAATTTGCGAGACAAATCTTTTAAACCTAGTTAGTTTATAATTAGAAAATAATTGTCAAATACAAACAAATATGCTACACTTGCAAAATAAAAAAAATCTAAACAAGGCCCAAGTCGTGTTGTGGAGGGCAAATCTAAAGCGCCACAACTCGAGACAAGAGTGCAAAGCTTGCATCTACGTATCAGTGTAAATTGAGGCCTTGTTTAGATGCGAATTTTTTTTGGATTTCGCTACTGTAGCACTTTCGTTTGTTTGTGGCAAATATTGTCCAATTATGGACTAACTATGATCAAAAGATTTGTCTCGTGATTTACAGACAAACTGTGTAATTAGTTTTTGTTTTCGTCTATATTTAATGTTTTATGCATGTGCCACAAGATTCGATGTGACGAGAAATCTTGAAAACTTTTTGGTTTTTAGGGGTAAACTAAACAAGGCCTGAGGTTAATATTCTGACTTGCATCAGTATCTCAGTATTAGTAAGAGGAATGAGGTCAACCCACAAAATTTACGAAAGCCACTAACAAATGGCAACCAAACTTTCATGCGGTTGGTTCGGGAGTGCTGACTTGGCTGGGTGCATGCCGCACACCCGAGCGGATATGGGAGGTGGACCAAAATTTCCAGGGATTTTTTCAATTAATTTAATTTTCAACCATCTTATCCTGTCTAAAAGAAAAATCAAGAGCTTACACTTGTTTGAGAAACTACTTTCAAGAAGTAGCCGCAGTGCCAGGTGTGCCGTGGCACAACGCCAGCCAATGTTTACATGGTACAACCATTCAAAGTTGATTGATGGTAGCGTTTGTCACTGGTTATTTGGATCGGTCACTAAAGTTTAAGAGATATCATATCGAGTGTCATAAGAAATATCAAATCAAACATTTAGATAGCAATAAGAACATAAATTATAAAAGTCGTCAATAATTCGTGAGATAAATTTATTAAATTTAATTAATCTATTATAAAAAATGATGAGCCAAAATGCCGCCACCTCTTTCTTGTTTGTTGTTTCTGTGAGACGAGAGGTCGTACTTGCACTGTTTATTAGGCTAGTCTTAATAGAATTTTATTAAAATTTTATGGATACTAAATATATTGATGTGACACTAGAGTAATGAAGAACTGCGAGGCGAGAGGTCGTACTCACACTACTTATTAGACACGAGTTGTCTGGATCAGTGACTAAATATAAATGTATTGAAAATTAAATCATAAAACTCCACTAAAAATGGCCGATCCCTGAATCCTCCGTCGTCCTTTTTTTTTTTTTTGACAATATCCTCCGTCCTCCTTGTTTCCTTGTTGGGGATCGATCCCAGTCCCAGAAATGGCAGCCGCCCACACGCGTGGTCACAAAAGCACGCGGCGCAGAAGATGACGCTCCTCGATGTCTCCACGACTCCACCACGTCCCGACGAAGCCCACGAGGCCGAGCCCGCACGACGCGACACGGCCACCTCACCTCACCAATGCCCCTGCGCCGGGCCGGGCGTCGTCTCGTCGCTCTCCCGGGAGGCTCTCCCTATATACTCGAGCGCGAGCGAGGCAAACCAGATGAGCCGATGCCCCCCCGCCCCCGCTGGCAGCGTCACGCCAGTGCGTCACTCCGGCCCCCGCGACTCGAGCACTCGTCGGGCGGGCAGGCCGGCCGGAGCGTCTAGATCGCCGGCACCGGCGCGATGCTCGCTGCCTCCGCCTCGTCCGGTCAGATGGCCGGGCTCTACGTTCCGCGCCGCTCGCCGATTCCTCCGCTCCTCGCCCGCCGCGGCCGCCTGCTCCCTCGGCGCCCGGCCGCGCTGCTTCCCCGCGCCCGCGACCCGGCCCTCCGCCCCACCGCCGCTGCCGCCGCGTCTCCGCCGCCCCCGTCCGCCGACTCCGCGGTTAGTCCTTCAGCTTGTTTGTTTCCCGGTGATTTTGTTGCGATTCCCCCTCGTCCGCGGGTGTGGCCAGCCGGAGCGCGCGTGCTTATTCCTCCATTTCGTCAGTTTTTTTCTCCGAGTAGTGAGGTATAGGGGAGTGGATTACGTGAACGGTGGGCGCCCGCCCGAGGTTCAGTCTCCCCGGTGATCTCTGCCTGGCAGTGCACAGATACCGCTTTCTGCCTCCGGGAAAGCAGCCACCGCTTTGCCTTTGGATGAGCCGCCAAATTTCGGCCCACCATTAATCGGTTATCGCTTTCCGTACGTCAAGTGTTGAGGTCATTATCCAAATTGGCTAATCGACTGGGACTGTGATGTGTGATCGAGCTAAACAGTTCCACCCGTGTCAATTAAGGGGTACGGTGAGGTGGTAGTGGTACAGCTAGCTGTTCCTATCATCCTGTTCCTGGGTTATCCCTTTGATGTCTAGATTCCTTTTTACCATCGTGGGAGTATTATTTCGACCCCCTTTGATGTGTTATGTGTATATTTATTTTTAGCCACGTGGGGGACTTGATTTCGTCGTGCCGTTGTGGATTTGTTTCCCGCCATTGCCCATGGAGTTGTAAAATAGTGGGCAGGTGGGTCAAATTGTGAAACTGTAGCAGTCTTTGAAGTATTGTGCTGCAAATAGTAATTCTGTGAAGGATGAATAGTTTATTATATGGATTACTGCATTGGCGTATTGAGTTATCACCTATTCTTGCAGCTAGAACATCAAGTACGTAGAAAATGCTCACCTCTACTGGAGAGTGTTCTGTTGCCTGGTGGAAGTGATTCGACAGTGCATGAATGGAAGGCGGTTCCAGATATTTGGAGGACAGCAGCAGAAAAATACGCTGACCTCGTAGCTGTGATAGATCCTTACCATGAACCGCCGACGGAATGGACGTATACACAGGTACATCTTTGACTTCAATGGTCATGCATAAATGTTATCTTTCTACCATACTGAATAATCACCTTTAAAGGAACGGAGCATGAGCTTGAAAGCCATCATAAATACTTAGAACAAGTGAGGCTATCTACATGATTTCATGTTAATGCACACAAATGGCAACAATAAAGGATACTGCTCTATTTGAGTCTATAGATGAATACTGCTCTATTTGACAATAAAGTGCTACAGTAACACATGTGCTCATGACGGATTCATTAGGCTTAATAAATTCATCTCGCGGTTTACTGACGGATTTTGTAATTTATTTTTTTTATTAGTATCCGAACACCCCATGCGACATCCCTATGTGACACCCCAAAACTTTACACCGTGGAACTAAACAAGGCCAAACATATTCATCTTCCCTACCACATTTAGAATACACAATTGCATTTCAGAGCTTTAATGCCCACAAATCTACAGTACCTAATTGCTGATTTATGTTCTTATCAGCTTGAGCAAGAAATATTGGATTTTTCTCAAGGTCTAAGGGCCATTGGCGTTGCTCCAGATGAAAAGCTAGCACTTTTTGCTGATAACTCATGTCGCTGGCTAGTTGCAGACCAAGGTAACTTATTCCTCTGTTTTGTGATGATACCATGCATTGTGATTCCCAATGTTGACATCCCCCTTTATTGTTACTTTACTGGTGATAATTATGTGGTTCTTTATCCTTTCTGATATTTGCTGCTGGAGCACTGGAATGTTAGCAACAGCATTTGGTTGTTACAGATACTAGTCAACAAATGTCAGCTTGGCCTTGATTTTTCAGTAATAGCTATACAGTACAAAGCTAGCTGTATATGTTTTATGAATTTATATGCATAATTCTCTGTTTATCATTTTTATGGCTGCTATCCAGAGGCTTCCTCTGTCATTGATGATTTGACACTAACAAATGAAATACAGGAATCATGGCAACTGGTGCTATCAATGTTGTTAGGGGAACAAGATCATCTGATGAAGAATTGTTTCAAATATACACTCATTCAGAAAGGTGAGTTTATCAAATTATTTCTTAGCATGGATTTCAAGATAAGTCCTGGTATTTATATCCATCATATGGCCTTATAAGACCTAAACCTGCAAATTCTCTTCTACCTGTATTGAATGGAAAATAAAAGGAGATATAGTTTCTGCTAAAAACAGCCAAGCCATGTGGCCATGTCCCTATATGACCATTTTCATTTCAAAATGGCTAATAATTGAATTCTTCCGTTAATTCTGCTTCATGGAATTGAGGTGGGAACTGATATGCTTTGTGGGGATATGCACTGTGGGTGCACACTTGGCGTTTTGTTTGCCAGCTAGAGTTAACATAAGAAGTGGAACTGCAGCATCCTCATGAATTGAGGGATCAAATAGTCAACCCTATATCAAAACGTATTCCAGCATGTGGCTCTGCTTACCTTTTGAGATCTGTGGCAGGCAAAACTATTTGTAATGGGATGTTGTTATCATATGCTAGGTTGCCAGAAAGTTGTCCTCAAGCAATATGCATGTCAGACATGTTAAATGGATTGTTTTGTCTTAGTTGAACCTAACAATGGAATATAGCATCGCATTTTCAGTATAAGATTGGTTGTTGGCTGAATCAAAATATCATTGTATTGCACAGCTTATAATTATGCAAAGCACATACGTTCATGAAACTTGATAAACTTATGTATCATATGAACCCTGGAAAAGTAGGCAGAGAGATTATATACTATCAGTGGTTTATGCGTCTGCATAGTATTTACTTAGTACTTATGTTTGTTTATGTTTTACTTTCATGTTGTGATTATGGATTTATTGTTTTTCCCCATCACAGCATTGCACTTGTTGTGGACAGTCCTCAATTCTTTAACCGGCTTGCAGAATCTTTCATATCAAGGATTAATACAAGATTCATTATTCTACTTTGGGGTGACAAATCATGCATAGATAGCCAAGCTGTTAAGGACATACCACTTTATGGCTACAAGGATATCACCAAACTTGGTCGAGAAAGCCGTAATGCATTGTTTCTTTCTGGCCAGCAAGGTACCTTCTGTGTGATATCATAATGTGCTACATATCATAATTAACAATCATCTGACAGTGCAACTTCTTGAGAACTTTTTTATTATTATTATTATTTTATTTTTAATATTTATGGGCACATTGTTCTGTTCTGTTACTGTTTCTAGCAGTAAAGGATAATAAATTCATAAGCTATGTTTCCCTATAGTATTCTCATCATGTTTGATGGCTTCGCACCCCATAACATGAGCATCCAAGCTTGTACCACCAATAGCTGATTTATGTACATGTGATATAAAAAAAGAAAATTCAACGAATATAGGAGTAATTAGGTGACATTGTAAACGAGAACAAATAGGCACCTAAATTCAAGTTGAAGAGGACTTGAACCCTTTGGGGGTGGGGGGTAGTTCATGCCCTGTAATATTTAGAATGTATGGTCCTTTCCAAATCTCTGATTTGAAGCTTGACCTGGTAAGTGATAACACTTAATTTCTTTCTTGCTAAGCAGCACTAACATTTCTTTCTTATTGTTTAAAGATTATAGGAATAGGTGAAGAACCTCAGACATCTTTTGTTTTTTACTCAATCCATCCCAAATTATAAGATGCTTGACTTTTTTAACACCAAGTTTGACAACTGTCTTATTCAAAATTTTGTGCAAAATATCATTTCTTTTGTTCTTCAAGAATAACTTAAATTTGACTATGTTTGCGCAATTTTTTTGAATAAGACGAGTGGTCAAACTTGGGGTAAAAAAAGTCAAACGTCTTATAATTTTGGATTTATTCGATGACCTACACTGCTGTACCATGCAACAGTGATTGCGTCCTTCATAAATTATTTTTCCCTTCAATGGTACTGTCATATCTTGCAGTAGATTGATTATGCCTGTAGTCCTGGCAAAGCATGGAAATTGAATGTTCAATATTTTCTGGTAGTCAACTTGCATATACAGTTGCTTTTTTCAAAACTGTGTGATAGTCAATAGAACTGTTGTTTTTCATTTGTCAGGTCAGCAAGATGTCTTCGAAACTATTAGTCCTGAAGACGTGGCCACACTAATATATACTAGTGGAACTAGTGGCACACCAAAAGGCGTCATGCTTACCCACGGAAATCTCTTGCATCAGGTAAAGATAGAAACATCACACTTTTAACCAAGTTTGTTGAACGATGGTATGCCATGTGGATTAGTTACTATTTTATTTCCTTATCTTGATGTGATTTCCTAATCTCTATAATATGAACCTAATTAATATTATATTTTTTCCTTGAATGTCCTGTAAATATTTCAATCACCCTGCTAAAGAAACCGAGTCAATCACCCTGTTGATACACATTTTATGCTGTTCTGTTCCACAGATAAATAATCTGTGGGAGATTGTGCCGGCAGAACCTGGTGATAGGTTTCTAAGCATGCTTCCACCATGGCATGCATATGAGCGTGCTTGTGAGTACTTCATCTTCTCGTACGGGATCCAGCAAGTTTACACTACTGTTAAGTACCTGAAGGTAGGGTTTTACATGTTTCAACTTAAATTACCTTACTATAGTTTTTAGAGAAATTACATTGCTCTAGTTAGTTACTTAGTTTCACCATTAAAGCACCTTGTAATGTTATCTAGGATGCTTGCTCTGCATAAAGCACCTAGTATGCTATTGAGCAATTCATGTGGTCTCGTAGTGTATTTGCGTGCTCTAGTTAGTTAGTTTCAGCATTAAGCACCTTGTAATGTTATCTAGGATGCTTGCTCTGCATCAAGCATTGAGCAATTCATGTGGTCTCATAGTGTATTTGCGTGCTCTGCTGTATGAATATGCTGTATTATTTTTTTATCAGCTTACTAAAAGCTGCAAAATGGGTCAGATCTCGTATTAGCATGCGGTGATCTGCAAAACTCGTCTCTACAGTTCTATCGGTGGTGTTGTTCACTAGTTTTATTTTCTATCTGTTGCAGAAGATGCTGAAGTTCCTTAGGGCATTTTGACATCTTCTTCTATCTTCTTTGATAGGAAGATTTGCAGCGTTACCAGCCTCACTATATTATATCCGTACCACTGGTCTATGAAACTTTGTACAGGTTTGTTTTCTTCTGCTCCTTCCATTTCATTTGATGCTTTATAGTTGTCTCTGCCTGGAGAAACTTGCTTTAAAACTTGCCCATCAGTATATTAAAATATATCAATGTTTGAAATATCTCTACATTTGTCATTATTAAACCTGTAGCATTAGAATTATTAATTTTCCTATAACCAAAAAGAAAACACGTTGAGCTACATTTTGGAACTGTGAAACTCGATAACATAAATAAAAAAAAATAATGAAGGAGGTATAGTGATAAACCACTTATGTACTGCAGTAAATGATTGTTCACTTAATATGAACACTTCAGTTCACTAATGCACTGGTGCCCAGATAGTGGCTACATGTACGTAGCAATTATTATTTTTTACCATTGAATCGTCAAGTAGTGAGTAGTGTCACTTTATGGGAAGTCTTTTGCCCATTTCCTAATTTTCTTCTTTTTTTCTACAGTTCAATTCATAAGCAGATTTCATCCAGTTCAGCTGCTCGAAAATTTATTGCTCTTTCACTTATCAAGATAAGTTTACTATATATGGAGGCAAAGAAGATCTATGAGGTCTGGACACTGAATTGTCATAAGCTACTTACTTTAGTTAGCTGCAAGGAATTACTTCAAAGATGCTATAATTTGTTTCCTTATTCTTCAATAACCAGATGTTCTAGAAATTGAAGTTCCTTTCGTTATTATCTACTTGTGGCCTCTTTCTTTGCTTGACTCAGTTTCCATTTCCTGTTTTTTCTCCTCCATTGAGAAGGGAACAGTTTTATCAAATAATCTTGTGAAACCACCATTCATCGCCTATATGATAAAGTGGCTGTGGGCAAGATTGGTTGCTGCATTTCTCTGGCCTTTACATAATCTGGCGAAGATTCTAGTATACAAGAAAATTCATTCAGCAATCGGGATTTCAAAGGTATATTAGTTTTGCTTATATTCTTATTTCTGTGTTGCATCAATTATCCTTGCAATTTTAAGTGTAACCTGAACTTTCTTAACACCTACTCCCTCCATCCCAAATTGTAAGTCATTCCAAGAATCTTGGAGAGTCAAACTTTCTTAAGTTTGACCAAATTTATATGATAAAATAATTATTATTATGATACAAACTAAGTATCATTAGATTCTTTCTTAATTATATTTTCATAGTATACTCACTTTATGTTACAAATCTTAGTATTTCTCTCTATAATTTTGGTCAAACGTGAAAATACTTTGACTCTCCAAGATTCTTGGAACGACTTACAATTTGGGATGGAGGGAGTACTTAACAAATACTTAACAAATCACCTAGTTTCCTTGATAACTTGCAGGCTGGTATTAGTGGCGGTGGAAGTCTTCCGATGCATGTTGATAAGTTTTTTGAGGTAAGGGTTATCAATGAACTTCTTATTTAAATGTCAGTAGCTTTAACAATGTTCTGCTCTTTCAGGCCATTGGCATTAAAGTACAAAACGGCTATGGTCTTACTGAGACTTCTCCTGTTGTTGCTGCTAGACGACCATTCTGTAATGTAAGATGAGGAAATGCTCGTTTTATTTACTAATTGGATATAGTCTTGCATACTGTTTCCTATTTGTTACATGCGATAAGTCGATAATGCTAACCTTAAGTGTGTATGTCGCTTGAAGGTTCTTGGGACAATTGGCCACCCAATAAAGCATACTGAGATCAAGGTTTTTGACATAGAGACTGGTGAGGTGCTTCCAGATGGTTCAAAGGGGATTGTGAAAATTAAAGGACCGCAAGTAATGAAGGGATACTATAAGGTTCTACTTCTTCCCTTTGCTGATACAAATCAATCGCCAAATCTAAATTAGGTTGCTGATGTTCCATTAACTTGTTGCTGGTCGAATTAACACTTTCTTTTGGTAGAAACGGACCAATATTTTTCTTCTTAAGAATTAATTAGTTATCTGTGGAACACTGTTTTAGATTCTCTATGGAACAGTGTTTTAGATTCTCTGTACTTAGAGTCAGCTAAGAATATGGTCCAGAGTTATTAACAACCTGATATCTTTGCTACAATAGATAGTTGACAAAATGAGGAGCTGTAGTATTTCTATAATTTCATGTTTTACTTAATATATTAATCCTTATGTTGTTGATGGACATAACCGAAAGTGAAATGCACATTAAGAACCAAGCATATAAATCTGAGAATCCATGTTTCGGCCCGATGCACAGAACAATGATATAATTTGAGTATTATTCAGCTTTTTTGGAGGAATCATTTCTTTTTTTTTTGTTTGTCATTAGAATCCATTGGCTACAAATGAAGCTTTTGACCAAGAGGGTTGGTTCAGCACTGGAGATATAGGTTGGATTGTACCTCACCATGGAATAGGGCCAAGTCGCCAGTGTGGAGGGATGATTGTTCTTGAAGGGCGTGCAAAGGATACAATAGTCCTCTCAACAGGTTCAGATTATAATTAGTAGTATCTCCTTTTTCAGAATGTGTACCTTTTTTCTATAAATTTATTCTTTGTCATTTTTTATGATTCTGTTATTAAACTTACTGTTTGGTCTTTAATGTTTGTACACAGGAAATCTACTTGATATCATGTATCTTTTCGTACTAAACTTGACCATCTCATTTGTAGGTGAAAATGTTGAACCTGCTGAGATCGAGGAAGCAGCCGGCAGGAGTAACTTGATTAATCAGATAGTTGTGATCGGCCAGGTAAGAGAAATGCCCAGCTATAATCATCACTGAGTTCAGTTCAGACTCCTTTATATGTGTGGGCATGTCTTTTTCTTGATGCAACTAGAGGAAATATTCTCAAGAAAAAACCCATGCCATTGTCTGAAACTGTGGTGTTACGGCTACTGCATTGTGCACCCATGTATCATGTTTTTCCCCCTGGTTATGAGATTAGATTTGAATATTAGCAATGATAACTAGATTATTGCCACTGAAGTCACGAAGTTCCTGTCATGGTCTCTGAATAGGATCAACGGCGTCTTGGTGCCATAATTGTTCCCAACAATGACGAAATTCTGGCAGAAGCAAAAAGGAAGTCCATCCTTGGTGAGAATGGCGACCTAGCCAAAGATAAGGTCATGAACATGCTGTATGATGAATTGAAAACCTGGTGAGAGTTTCCCGCCCTGCTGTTGTTTCTCTCTCTCCCTTTTGGCTTCTTCTTGCTGTTGAGAATACTAAAACATGGGTGACACTATTTCATGATTCATGATTTTGATTGATAGGGAGATGATTCATATAATGATTACAAACAAACATGGGGCTTTGTGGCGATGTCTTTCTTTGTGTGGACGTGACACTATTTCATGATTTTGACTGTTTGATTGATTGATGACATCTATCATCAGAGGAAGCATTTAATTATTTGAGGGACCCCTAATTATATTTTGTTAATAAATTTCAGGACCATGCATTGCTCTTTCCGAGTCGGGCCAATTATGATTGTCGACGAACCATTTACGGTGGGTTTTCACTCATCATCATATATATATTTATGACCGAGAAACTATCCTGCTTGGAACTTGACAATTTTTTTTTTCTTCAGATTGACAATGGTCTGATGACACCCACCATGAAAATAAGAAGGGACAAAGTGACAGACAAGTACAGAAGGGAGATCGAAGCGTTGTTCAAGTGAGATATGCGGAGCGCGTGGCTGTGCTCTGCTAGCAGATCTGTCTAATAAGAAATTCGAGAGCGATGCATCCGACTGATTGAAACAAGTTCTTTTTGGATAAATGATGAATAACACTATTAGATGTATGTATGTATGTACATGTAATAAGTGACTGATTAAACTCAAAGGCACTGCTGACCCTCCGATAAAAAAACTGATGTTGTCTACTGATGAGCTAGGTAGTACTAATCTGCTATAAACTACTGGTCATGTTGCGGTGTGAGCCGGCGCAGCAGCATGAACCCAGAAGGCGATGAGGACCGCCGCCACTGCCGCACGCAGCAGCCTGCCTATCACCGTCCGGCAGTAGCTGGTACTCTCCTCCTCGCCGTCAGACTCGTCGTCACTGCCGACAGCTGTGGCCTCCGCCGCCTGTACGACGATGGCTGTGTTAGCATCGCCATTGGCCACCGCGACTGGCTGCTTTGGCTTCTTCCTTTGCTTCTTGCTCCGCTCCTTCTGTGCCTTCTTCTCGTTGTGACCGTGCGTCCTGGTGGCCTTATTGCGGACGGTGGCCTCTGAGGCCGCTGCCGCCGCCTGTATTCCGCGGCTTCCTTGATCTTGGTCTCCCTCTCATATCTCTTGGCCGCCTCGCTATCGCCGGGATCATCGTCGGCGAGCACATGTTGGCACTCGCCTTGATACCGCCACCCGCAGCCGCAGCCATATGTCAGCCGGCGGATCAACGTACGTAGGTAGTTGTCGAGCAAGCGATCCAATTTTCCAATCTACTATGGCAACAATGCGATCTACTCCTGATTATATAGGACGGGAACACAGCATGTATGCATCAGAGTTTCCTTTTCCTAGTACAAAACGGCCCGACGTTTTCTATTCGATGGATCGATCGAGTCCGACACGGCTCCGAGCATGTACGGCGTATGTATTAATACGACGCCAACTCGAATTGGTACTATGTGACCTGGAAACTTCTAGAAGCACATCATCATACCCACCCACACACACCAGGCGCGCGTACCGCGTACGTATCGGCAAGGGCTACGCCTTTTTTCCCCGTCCCTCATCGTGTCTCACAAACACAAAACGAAACCAGACCGGACCCGACACGGCGATCATATCGGGTGCACGTAAACGTACGTACGTGATCCGATCCAGCAACGGCGGCGCAGTCAATCAACGGCGGATCCGGCGCGGATCACGGGCTCCGATCCGAGTTGGACTCCTGCTCCTCCGCTCGCGATCCAAC
>Ga0182004_10003408_pt1 | contig 12651 bp, 15 predicted proteins | sample Sormic07211540_1_FD_120479 | JGI IMG/M metagenome (GOLD analysis project Ga0182004, IMG submission 120479) | Endophyte microbial communities from Sorghum bicolor roots, Mead, Nebraska, USA - 072115-40_1 MetaG | ecosystem: Host-associated > Plants > Roots > Unclassified | place: USA: Nebraska... | reverse complement strand
CGAATGTCAATGCAGCTACTTCCAATCAAGCATTATCAAACTTTAATGTTCGCTATAGTACATTGTACATTACATGTAGAGTACCAATGAGATTGAAACTAGACGTAATCATGGACTTTGCTTACAACACTCTCGCTTAGGGTGTGTTTCCCATGCAGTTCAGATCGGATTCTCTTAGGGCGGAACACCAAAAACGGTTCCAAATCGATAAATAGCAGAACATTTCAGAGGAGACATGTTTCATGCTTTTGTACCGAGGCAGAGAAACAGTGAGAGACGTGTTTCGTGGGGGCTCTGATTATTCTCTTTCATCTCATGTTTATTTTTCCAATTAATTATTTTCAACTAGGTCAACTTAAAATGAGTTGTATTTAAGTTATTCTTTTTATCCAAAAAAAAACAAACCTCAGAATCTTTTAAAGCATACTTTTATTTATACGATTTTTTATAAAAAAATATTTTTTTCGAATCAGATCTAGCCAAACAATTTTCTAAAGTGATTCAATTTCTTCTCAGAGAATAGTAGTAGAAGAAACAGAAAAAAAAATCCAAGGCCAGGCATGCTGCACTCGGACGCTGACAGCTGGGTCCGACGAGGGAGGGGGTTTGGTGTGCTGCGCGGGGTAGGTGGCGAGAGTCGGAGCAGACGAAATTCGGTAGTCGGATCGCATCGGAGTGAAGAAGGCATCGGCGAATTTGTGGCTGGCGGTGGTGGACTCGATTGCGTTCCTGCTCCTGCCGCCGCGGTTTTAAAAGGGAAAATCCCCCCCTCCGTCTCCTCCACCTCGCGCAACCAACTAACCAACCACCTCGCTCGATTCGCCATCGACCTCGATCCAGCCCAGCCAGCCGCCGCCGCCGCCGCAGCAGCAGCAGCCATGTCCAAGGTCTTCACCCTCGAGGACGTCGCCAAGCACAACACCAAGGAGGATTGCTGGCTCATCATCGGCGGCAAGGTATAATACATCTCCTTCTCCCCTTCCCCCCTTCCCCTTCTCTCTACGGTGGGTGGATGGATGGTCGATGTCTCCTGTTCTCTTCCTCGCCCAGCCAGCCATGGCTTAATCTTGGTTGGTTGGTTGATCGGATCTCCCCAGTTCCGATCCAAAGATTAGATTTTTGCGTCTCCTGTTCATCCGACTGGCGGCCTGCGGGCTCTGCTCAATTTTTCCGGTGCTAGGCAGGCTTGTTTTGTGCAAGATGGATTCTTGATTTGTGTATGCTGGCGACGACCCCGCAGATCCGGCGGAGCCCATCGCGATTGGTTGGTCTGGTGCTTGTTTCCCGCGTAGACTCTCGCGCTAGCGCTAGTCTCTGCTCTCGGGGCGGCCGATTCAGAGTCAGACAGCTCCCCCAGTTGTGTCAGCTGATGAATCGCGCTGCTCTGTCTCTGTGGGTGTTTACAGTTCAGTTCCTGAGCACCCATAAACCGAACCGAATCGAATCTGCGTGTTTGCTTCGTATCTGCAAGCAGACCCCCACGTTTAGTTGGTATACTTGGCAATTGCCTGCGCCTTTGTACTTGTGATGTCATCTTCTATGAGTATCCTCATGTCTCGTTGTGACGTGGAAATTCCTTTGTGAAAAGTGCCTTAGTGCGGTCAGCAGTGTATAACTAATCGTTTTACGTCACGGCATCACTGGGAGGGAGTCTGTCTGAGACATTTAAAGCTTGTTTCTTTGCGATAGATATATCACCATGCCCTGTGTCGCTCCATCTTGCTTGCTAGAGGCCATTGAAACATCAGTAACAGCTCCTTGATACAAAATGCATATTACCAGATGTTTTGCCTGCGCCCCTGACAATTCAGTAGCCAGTAATGTTATCGACATCAAATTAAATGTCCACGATTCTGCTTAGTGGGTTTGTAGACTTGCAGTAGGATTAATTTCGAAAGACATTATCTTTCCTCTTGAATGTATTAACTATATCAGTATATCTTGTGTCGCTTCATCTTGTTCGCTAGAGGCAATTGAAACATCAGTAGCAATTCCTTGATAGAAATGTGTATTAAACCTTTAAACCTTTCCAGATGTTTTGCCCCAAAACAATTCAGTAGCTGATAATGTTATCAACTTCGGATTGTCCATTAGTGAGTTCGTAGACTTGTAGTACGTTACTTTCTAAAGTCATTCTCTTTGCTCTAGATATATTCTGCCCTCTTCCAGAAGCTCGTTCTAAATTGTGAATTTTGTTCATCAAGTGCCACAACTGTGTACTGCTAGGGAAAGCAAGCTCCTTACACGTCATCTTGAATTTTATCTTCGCTTTGATATAAGCATGTAAATCGATGGAGTAGAATTTTAATCCATGCGGTAGAATTTTCTTAAAGACTGATAAAGTCCAAGTTTAGTACCTGTGTTTCTGACCAATCATATATAACATATAGATGGTTCCTATTGCCTTTTTTCCAAATTGATAGTTTTCTTATCTTCAGATAAGACATGCTACTTAACCTTTATGAAACTTGTTATGTCTGCTTAGCCTTCCTTGGAAACCTGAGGTTTTTCATTTGCATAACATTATTTCACAATGAATGTTGATTATCTCTTATCACTTATTTTTATGGTCCTGCCCCTTTTGCTGATGGGCATTGCACCACCTATGTCATTAATGTTTGTAGAATCTGATTTAATCCTTTTCTCTGAAAGAACCTCACCAGCTCTGTGTTTTGCTGTGGAATAGGTATATGATGTGACGAAGTTTTTGGAAGACCACCCAGGGGGTGATGATGTTCTGTTGTCTTCAACTGGTATGCCTTCTTGTCTTTACATACCAGTAGTACCACTAACCAGTGCCTGACCAAGGTTGTGAAAGATATGCGGTAACATACAATCCATTTGAACCTGATACAGGTAAGGATGCAACTGATGATTTCGAGGATGTCGGGCACAGCAACACTGCCCGTGCAATGATGGATGAGTACTTGGTCGGTGAAATTGACGCATCGACGATCCCTTCTAGGACAAAGTATGTTCCCCCCAAGCAACCGCACTACAACCAGGACAAGACCCCCGAGTTTGTTATCAAGATCCTCCAGTTTTTGGTTCCCCTGGCAATCCTGGGCCTGGCTGTTGCCGTTAGGATGTACACCAAGTCGGAGTCTGCTTAGCTTTGTTGCCCTTGCCCCCCTCGGGATTGTAAGAGTCGAACTTGTCGAATAAGCTAGCAAGAGTTTTGTGAGGTTTTATTACATGTGTAACTTATCATGAAATTCATCGAATGTTCTGAGCTGTTGTGGGTTCTGTGGTCCTTATATGCCCATTTTGTGCGTTAGTGTGATCGGGATGCATCGTACTTAACTAGATTTATTATTTGTCATCTCAGTTGAGCAGGTAACTCTGATTGTTTGAAACTAGCAGCTAGCTGCTGTTCTCTCTTACTTTTGTTGAAGTTGGCTGCTGTCAGTTACAAACCAAAATTGTACTTTGTACAGTCAGTTTTGATTGTCTGAGTTTATTTATCTTGTCTGATGACAAAAATATGACGGCGTCAAGGTCGTCTTGGATCCGGTTAACGGACAAGGGCGGCACCGCATCCGGTTTCTGCGGCACTGGATCACAGATCTGGTTGCTGTTGCGGGCGTTGAAGAGCGGCAGTGGCGAGCACGGAGGGGAACCTTTCAAGTACAAGTACAATTGTAGTATCTAAAGTTAAGCACAACTCAGGCCTTGTTTAGTTTATGAGGTGTACTTGGTACTTTCGTTTGTATTTAATAATTATTGACTAATTATGCTAAAAAATTTTATCTCATAAATTACAGAAGTTAATTACTGATGTTAGTTCGCATGGCATTTTTAGACTTAACTCAGGCTGTGATATGGTGACTAGATGCAGATGCCACGTTGATATGGTGACTAGATGCAGATGCCTGAGTTAAGTTCAGGCTGTGATATGGCTATGCCACGTTGATATTACAGAGCAACAAATTTGGTGACTACCTCTTACGAAAAAGGCATCCTAAAACAGAAGTTAATTACTGATGTTAGTTCGCATAGATGAATACTAGCAGCTAGGATTTGTTCCTCGTCAAGTTACACACTTTGTACACCTGCATATCTTAGGGACGATGAGTTGACAATGATCTCTGTCACGCTGGAACAGATAAACACACTTGAGTCAAGATTGTCTCTCGCAATGACAGTGCAATATACGTTGGTCGGGAAGCCAACATCTGAGGAGGCTATCTTTACAGTTACACTGAGGACATTTGCTGAGATACAGGGAATGAAACGTTTTTCAATGTCTGTAGATTCAACATTTTCATGCACAGAGTAGAACGATTTGATCCAAACAACATCATTTAAGCAAACACTAATTCCTCATGGGTGGCAAAGCATTAAGATACAAAATGCAGTCTGGAACAAACCAAGTTATTGATGGGTAAAGCTATCTGCACTTAATTGGGCAAGAGATGGGTGGACTTACATTCCTCGTCAAGGTTGAATTTGCTGAGGTTCACGAAATGTATGCGGGTAAAGTAGGTGGATCCCAGCTTGGGATCATATTCTCGAATCTTTATCCATCGTGGCCGGCATTGTGGACTTTGAGGTCACGATCACGCTGCTCGTTCCTGCGCTCCTCCTCCTGCAGTCTCTGCATCTTCCTCTCGTGGTCGCGCACTGCCTCTGCCTCGTCGAAGAAGAAAGGTTCCAGGTTTGCAGTGTCTCTGTAGCTGCTTCTCGATCGTCAATGTCAGGCGTCAAGTTCAGAGTCTACTCTGATCCCGCGGATGATGAAGCAGCAGGTGCAGGTCGCAGAGAAGCAGGACGCCATGCAGCGCGTGTCCTTGACCCTGAAGACACTCGAGCGGTTGGGAGGCAGAGCAGAGCGCAGGGCGCGCGAGGAGGCGAGGCATTGTTGGAATGTTCAGGGCTTTAAATTGTTCCGGCACAATTTTGCAAAAGGGCAGTCAAGAAAAAAAAATGGTTGAGGGTTTCTTACTTTCTTCAGCTGCCAACTGGCACAGCTCAGTTGTCGGATTCTAACTGCATATTCTTTCTTTCCAGGATGCTTTTTTGTGCTCAAGCTATCTTTTAGGAGAAACCAAAAAAAATACCTCTTGTTGTGTTTTGATTGACAAAAGGATTTCCAGAGCTATGTGAAAGCAATTTGAACTTGATGGTGTCCTATCAGTTTTTTGTAAGCTTTAGTTGCTACAAAGGTGATTGATCCCCAGTTGTACCCACAAATCTCCTTGTTACCTGTGAGGCTCAGATTCTTCATGGCATTGTTCAGATTCTGTAACTGAGTATAAGCCAAAACTAAAAGAGGCAAGTGAAAGAGTTGAGCTGGGTGACTTTGTGACATTGCTTTGCTAATTGAAATCAATCTGTTTTATGCAACGGAGAACACAACTCAGGAAATTTCAGTTTCGCTGCTTGTCATCCCAGAGCATGCAGGTGTTCCCATTGTTGACTTGCACACTATCATGTTTTTGTATTGTCTTACTTGTGATCTTCAAGTTTTCGTAGTTTGCCATTTGGGTACAGTTTTCCTAGATTAAGTTGACCCATGGAATGTCCAAATCATTGACGAATTTATGGAGCTTTTTTCATCATTCGGGCCTCATTTTGATTTTTTTTAATTTAAAACTCCCAGACCACCTCATCCTTGGGTAAACATACCATATCTCAAGCTGCTTTGGGTGGTTTTCTGGCATTCACCTCTGCCTTCTCCAAAGACAATGTTTCATGTAGTCAGGGTTGTATATGGGGCAGCGCAAAGTGATGCGACCACAACGGCGGCCTCCAAAAATTAAGGCCCATAATCAGTAATTAGTCATTAAGCCTAATTAATTTAACCTCAGTTCGCCTAAGTGGCAATTGATATTTTAATTTCTTGACTCAGATCACAAGAATCATCATGCAAACGTTTACCAGTCACCTATATGACTATCGTTGTATCAACTCTCGAGCTGGCCACCAAGACTATATTGCCTTCCATGCGACAATTCAATGCACTTGGCATTAGCATTGACTGTCACTCAGCGAGCACTGCATATGACACCATGACTTCTAACAAGACAAGACAACACTTGCCACGACAATTAAGATCCTTCTAGCTATAACTAGTCGGCCATTAAGCCATTCCTACTGCTTGTTAATTTTACTTCCTTCTCAAGTGGACATGCCTTCTCAATTCTTATTCTCATATAACTTCTCAACTAATAATAGTGTGCGCTCTTGCCTAGTGGTTAATGAATGCTTGAGAAGGTTACTAAATACCTATTATAGTTTGTATTACTGAAAATTTTAATCTATCATATAAATGAAACCTAATTTAGTTGTTTTATTTGTCTTGATATAGGGGCCTCATTCTGTGTTTTGCTCCGAGGCTACAAAATCCTAGGTACGGTACGGGCATGCATGTACTTATCCATTTGTCTGATCACTATAGGGGCAGAGCTAGTGTGCACATGTAGAAAATTGGCATTGAGGAGAACACTGTGTTTGTTAGCTCAACTCTACCAGTTTGTGAAAGAAAAGTGGAAACACTGCCTACTCTATGCCTATCTGTTTACCATTGGGAGAAAGTCTTCCACCTTAGGATTTTGTAAGAACCCATATCCTTTATTCTATTGACCAGGGACTGTAAGAGATCAGTAGCCAAAACAAAGAGCGAGAGAGAAAGTGGATCCTCTTGCCTGACCCCTCTTCTACAATGGTAGTTTTTCCTATCACCCCATTCAATAAAACAATACAGGTCTTTGAAGAGAGGATCTGTTCTATCCAAGCTATCCATTTATCTCCAATGCCTCTTGCTTTTAGCAAGGTTACTATTGCTTGGTGTTCAATTTTCTCAAATGCCTTATCAAATTCCAACTTTAGGACAACAATTTCTTTTTTTGAGTGTTGACAAATGTAGATAATTCAAATGATGAGGCTAGGCAATCTTGAATTATTCTTTGTTTGATGAAACAATATTTGTTTTGCTGAACCAGTCTAGTGATGAAATTCTATACTCTATTTGCTAAGAATTTTGTCAAGAGCTCGACTGAGGAGTTTAACATTGAGATAGGCTTGAAATCAGAAGTTCTTTGAGCTCCATCAAGCTTTGGAATGAGGCTTATGAAGGAGTTGTTTATGCTTCAGAGACATAATGAGTTCGACTGGAAGTCATGGCACAGTTGATAGAAATCATTTATGATAATTGGCCAACATCTTTTATGAAATTCATTGTTGAAACCATTTGAGCCTAGTGATTTGTCTTTACTGGTTAGAGCTTTGATCACATTATATATTTATGACTCAGTAAAGTCTTGTTACAGGACCCCAAGAAAGTTTGCTTTGTCAATGAATGATTCTGTGTCAAAATAGAAGCTAGAGAATTCAGAGGACCCGAACCATTCTTTGATGGCTTCCCACAAAATAATCTCTTTGTCTTTGTGATTGGTGTATGCCATCTTGAGCTTGTAGGTGGCTGATCAAGTTTTTCCTGTATTTGATAGTTGCATTTGCATGAAAAAACTTCATATTTGCACCTCCAAATTTAGCCCATTTTATTCTCCCTCTTTGTTTCCCCTAAATTATTTGTTGTTTGAGCAGAAGGTGCATCTTGTCTTTTAAAATGTCTTTGAAATTCTATCTACGCACACTTAGGTCTTTGAATTCATCAAGGTTCTCTAGGAGCTATATGAAGACTTGACATTTGGAATGTTGGCTTTGAAGCTTGTCATTCTAGATTGCCAGACCTCTTCAAGATTTTCCTCAAGTTCTTGAACTTTGCTGATATGTTTTTTTTTGCACTGTCCATATGTTGTGTTGGACTGACCCAACTATTATGTATACAACATTTTGGAATCCCTCAAGTTTCATCCTATAACTTTCAAATATGAAGATATTCCCTTTTGGGATTGACCTTATGTGTTTGAGCTTATGTTATGACTAAAACAAGCCACTATAGTCTTCAATCTAACAAGTGTGCAAGGGGATGAGTAATCCAACCTTATACATATAAATTAGATAGTAATAATTTATTTATTACAATAATGGTACATAGTGCTAGCTAAATGGGTATTGTAAATGGCTCGGCTAACAACAACAATTGGATCAAATCCTTTAGGTTGCGACAGTTTGTGAAATTGTCCTCATGGTTGTACATGAATTCCATTGTCCTCGTCAAGTTGAATATCCGCTCCAATATCTGCCTTGGGTAGGCATTGTCTGGGTTAAGCCACTCGTTGTTAAAATCTTTCCATGATTCCTCTTTGAGTACATGGATCTGCTCACGTGCAACTTCAATCGAGACATTGTGCTCCTTCATGTAGCTATCGATTGTGGAAGCAACATGAGGGATCAATTGCTCTCGCTGCACAAAGTTAAGTATTATATTCAAATATATTAGTAAGATAAAGGTAGGCAAGCTCATGGAAAGCTATCATAATAGTATATACTACTAAAAATGATTTTGAGATGATTAAGGTATCATGTGATGGTTGTTAGAAATGCTGCTGCTGGCACAGTAAAGCCAAAGTGGAACATGGCCAAAAACTGCCACTGAAAATAGCTTTCCAGTGGTGGTCAACATAGTTACGAGCTCTCAGTGACGGTTTGCACATCCTACTATTAAAGCTTATTTCACGACATATAGAAATGCCTACTGTAATAATTCAATTAGGTTGTCAGAAAATTCCCTCTATATCGCTTCATTGTATAAAACAATGTTATGTGAGAAATATCAAAGTCAATTTCGAAACTAAAAAATGGGAATTATGAGGCTTCTATATTAGGCTTCAAAGTTTATCATATATATTTTTTAAGTTAAATAATAATCGGATATTACCTCATATGACCCGAGGTCATCTACCAATCTGAGAATCACAGAAAGTGCCTGGACCATTTTAGGTACACTAGAAACCCAATCAAAGCAATCCTCAGTTGCTACATCATGCATCCCAACGAAGGAAGCACATGACAAAATGGGACATCCGCCTGTTCTTATTGAAACCTTCAGATGCTCCTCAACAGACTTAGGAATGTATCCTTCTTGAAGCATTTTTACCTCCATGTTGAAGCTTCTAACCAGGTCTTTTGTCTGTAAATAATCGACAATAGTGAATATATGCATTTGTATCACATATCAAAAAGCTAGGTCGAGTACATGTTTATAACATGTTTGTGGTCATAGCGATCAAGTTAGCGTGCAAAGGCTATTGGACAAATACATATGCCTTATGGTATCATGGACAATTCTTCATGCATATATATATATATATATATACCTAGAAAGTTGAAACATGTAGACAAGAAAGGTAACTTACAAAGTATCTTAGATATGTCATACGGTATTTCTCCTCCTGGTGAAGCATATTTTCAATGGTTTCGTAGCTATCCAATATTTTCTCCAAAGCAAATTTCATGCACTCAGGGAGCTCATGAGCCCCCTTTGAATCCCAGCTGGACATGACAATTCACGAAAACTTGTGAGTTATATGATCACTATGATAGAAAAATGTTACTACATACATGCAGAAACTTTTCAACAGTTCAACTATGTTATTATTCGTTAAACAAACTCACTACTACAAAACAATTTTGTGACAGTAGAGTTTGTTGACAATGGTGGGCCTTTTGCACTGATGTCTCTAGAAATCATCAAGGCACAAGAGCCTTGGCCTACCTCTAGAAATCAATTTTCAGAGGCAAATCTCTTAAGAAACCGCTTTCGTAAATAATTTGGCTATTTATAGAGGTGCATCTCCTACCTTTGTAAATGGCTACCACACAAAGAATCTATAGCCTTTTCATCTAAAGTCAGATAAAGACAAACTTATATGAAAATTGTAGTTCTCAGCACCATCTACAATTTTTAGACGACAACCTTTTTATTTCAGATCAACCTGAGATCCAAATATTTGTTTTAAATCTCATATTTTTAATTCAAATTTATCAATTTTCAAAAGATGCCGAATATTGACATGTTATATACCAATGTTTTGGTTCTTGATGGGATCTATATCTTCATAGTTGACACGTTTTTGATTTGAGATATTTTGTAGTCCTAAAATATCCATTCTAAATTCTCAAATTTTGAAACTTAAAATTGTTAACTTTCAAACTATCTCGAATGATGATCTATACCAACGTTCTTGCTCTCATATAATCTACAAATTTGTCGATATTTTTTGTTTAATATAGTTTAGTGGCCAAATATTAGGTTTGAATTCTCCTTTTTGAAAATTCAAAATTCAACTTTTGTCTGCATTTGTTGGATTTCCCCCTAGCTAGATGGAAGTTTCCATGTATGATGACATGAATGACTAGTTACTATATATAGTGATCAACTCAAGGAAACAAGATATATACTCTATGGAAATTTAACATAAAGATAGGCATAGAAGTTTAGTGAACCTAAGATAAAGATATCTTTAAGAAAGGGAAGCAATACAAACCTTTGAATGCACTTATTAAGTAATTCACATTCTTCTGGAGTTGCATAAGAATCATAAATATCATCCAAAAGGGTCACAATGGCGATAATCATTGTTACTATTATTCGGCCTCTTGAATAACATGGTTCGTAGTATACCCCTAATATCCACAAATAGCACTCCACGACTCTATCTCGAGCAAATGGAAGCCTTGATTCAATCTGTATATCCTTCCACCACCTATAAATTTATTAGAGATAATATTGTCAACAATGTAACTGCTAACTGGTCTGTAATAAATTGAAATATAGTTAGGTAACGGATGAAAAGAGTTACTTCACCTTGTAATCATAGCCAGCTCATGCTGGTGATGGAACTGCATAATATTCGAGTTCAACTTTGCAAGTTGTAACACTTTCTCATGCACCATGGCATCTTTTTCATATGTAGAGATGTAATACTTTGACTCAAAAATTCTAACTCGTCTAGGGAGAGAGATCTCAAGTGCAGATTTTATTTCACGTGCTAATGACCCTTCCATGTAGGGTAGTATTGTTTCTAAACGCCTTTGGCTGAATAGCATGGCTTCCTCAAGTATAATCTCTCCATGGGTCCTCATATGAGCAGCATTGTAAAGGTTCAGTAGGTCTCTAGGATTGTCTGCTAGAAAATCACCTTCATCTTTGAACCTCACAAACACACCTAAAATATGACATGGAAATTTTCAGCTTCAATTTCTAGAATTAGAAGAAAGTATAATATATATGCTGTATTTCTAGAATGGTACAAGAGGATATATGACTCCATATGTCAAGGTTGTGGTGTTAGCGAAATATATATAGAAGCTTGGAAATTATTAGTGGTGGTGGAGCATCTATTCTAATAAAAATGTGTTAATAAACTCATTAATTCGATAGCTAGATATATGGGAGTGAAAGTATGCAGTATATATAAAATTAAGTTGTCTTAGGTTGATATAAATAGTAGCACGTTAATTGACCACGTAATTTAGGCTGGCCGGCCAATTTGCAAGTTAAACTAATGACGATGATAATTGTTAGTGGAGACTATGAAACGTAAGTTGCATGCAGTGTTTATTGCTACCTGGGGAGACCCTGTATCGATGTTTCCGTAGTAGACAAAACCACAGTGCAACCGTTCCAAGATCCCAGTCACTAACATCAGCAGTCTCAATCTCAGCTAGTGCAGCACTGATCTCTTCTTCGAACAGGTGATCCAAGCATAGACGCTCCAGTGCATCGATGAGGCGCAGCATACTAGCAGTAGTAGATGAACTTGCTATCATTTCGGCCACTTCTTCCCTGAGCTTCTCCGCTCGTTCTTCCATCTGAATCTGATGAAAACAATACGATACAACTAAACATAATGCAGAAAAATCTAACCCCCTATATATCACATCATTAGTTTCAAGATTTTGGTAAGAATCATGAACAGACCTGTTCTTGCGATGAATTAGCTGTAGCTGGGTTGGAGTAGCCGAGGAAGCTATCTCCCCAGATAGATGGGTGGAAAATGCCGGTGTTCTGCCTCAGGCGGTTGTCACTATCGTCGTCAAGGCCATGCCGTGTTCTTGCGGCGGAATAACCCTGTTGCGACCGGCAGCATTGCAACCTGCTGGTGCTGGGCCGCCGCCATGAAATGGCTGGCCATTGCCTGAGCGGCGGCGATGCTCCTGCAGCAGCAGAAATATGGCTGCTCCTGCACTCTAGTGGTTTCAAGGAGAAGCTACTGGCCATGACACTGCATACAGCTGCTGTGCCTGCTTGTTTCAGAGATATTTGTGCATTACTGATGGATGCAAGTGGTTTATATATACAGTATAGACTAGAATTGAGCGCGTGCAAAATGCCATATGTGCATAGTGATATTATTTGGATTATTACGCGTTGCAAAGTGCATGTGCACTCTGCGCTGAACATATGCAAATGCAGAGTCGTACCCACAAGAAGCTCATGCATAATAGGACACATGGACGATGACACGCGACAGCTGGCTTTATGTACGTCTGTCTTATACTGGTTCATTATATAAACAGTCCAGTTTAATAAAAAAAAGTCTACTAGGCCTGGTTTAGTTTCCAAAAAATTTTGCAAAACTTTTCAGATTTTCCGTCACATCAAATCTTTAGACGCGTCACTACGGGAAGCAGTGGCTTCCCCGAGTGTCAAATGCTCTCGGGGAAGGGCCAGTTGCACTCGGGGAAGCCTTCCCCGAGTGCAACACTCGGGGAAGAGTGTCCGGGGTACCTCTTCACGGG
>Ga0182004_10003407_pt1 | contig 12652 bp, 6 predicted proteins | sample Sormic07211540_1_FD_120479 | JGI IMG/M metagenome (GOLD analysis project Ga0182004, IMG submission 120479) | Endophyte microbial communities from Sorghum bicolor roots, Mead, Nebraska, USA - 072115-40_1 MetaG | ecosystem: Host-associated > Plants > Roots > Unclassified | place: USA: Nebraska... | reverse complement strand
TCCCAACATGAAAGTTGTTCAACTTTTTGAGCTCTACAACTTTCATGTTGGTCACTTTTCAAAATTCCAAATAGATTTTGAATTGGAGATTCAAATTGGAAAAGGGGACACTTTGTGGAAATCAGTATTTTCAAAATTACTTTGAATTTTGTATTGAAACTTCAAAAACTCAAAACACTAAAGTTGTACATCTTGACAAGATCTACAACTTTGCTTTTGAACCCAACCTCAAATTTTGCTTGGTTTTTAAATTGTGCAAAATGGGCAATTCTAGGGTTCAAAAATCAGGGTTTCCCCCCCTAAACTTTCGGAAACCTTTCACCCTATGGTTTTAGCAACCAACACAAGCATCAATACACAATGTAAGCACACTTTAATTCCCTAAGCACATTCAACCAAACTAAACTTATTTTAAGTTAGTGCATCAGGGTGTGCTTACCAAATATGCTATGCAATGCTTATGATGACATGATCCAATTTTATTAACCGTAACATCAGGGATGTTACACACGTCGTCCCATCCCCTCCCCCGTGACCTCTCTCCCCATTGGCCCTTCCACAAATCGCTCCTCCCCACCCGACTCTTCCTCATCCTCTGCAAACTGCCGAGCCGCCGCCCCCAAATCCAGTGCCACCGCTGCATTCTCCGCTAGATCCGCATGTGGCTGAAGGCCGGGAGTCTCACCAGCGACGGGTCCTCCTCGCCATCCTTCCTCACCGGCGACGGTGCCTGCTCCTCCCCACCAGTGTTCGCGACTGCTGCTTCCCAACCGGCGGCGGCGCCTCTCCAAGCAATGACTAGAGCCCCAGATCTGGTGGCGGTAGACCACACTAGCGCCACCTTCTACACCAGCCACAGCAGCGCCTCATCTCTACCAGTGGCGATAGAAGCCCCCAGAACTGGGGACTCTGCTACAAGCTCCATGCTGGCACCTGTCGCAGAAGAAACAGGCTAGAAAGTAGCATCTTCTCACACTCTCAAAATCAGATCTTTTTGGTATTGTTGTTTACCTGTGAACCTATTTATGTGTGTAGATGTGTCTCAGTGCCCACTACATGTTTGTCAATTTGATTCTGAGATTGGAACAAGAGACGTATTTATAGAAAAAATACTCTCACTCAACTCTAATTTGTCTGATTTAGTGTTCCAAATACTATGATGCAAGGTGACATAGATCTGACTGTTGTCTTTTTATAAGTAGCAAACAGTGACAATGATCTGACTGTTGTGCCACGCCGAGCACCAGACGGACACTAGCTTAACCTATTTGGCAATTTGTATTTCATTCTGATCTAATTACAAGCGTACACACTAGGGCCAGGGTGCTAGGCCAGCGGTCATCCTCCCAGTTGCGCAATCTTCTTGCCGTACTTGTTTATAGTTGAGTTTCATTCCATTCTAATCTCTCTAAATTTTTTGCTGTACTCTATTGCCATTGCATCTGGGTCAGACTGTATACTGGATGACATCTGGGCCACAAGAGAGTAAATAGAATTTACTAGTTTAGTTTTTTGTTAGGACCAATTTAGTGTTTCGCACGAAACTTCATGTGAGTGTATTTGTTAGGACTGCATGTGGTTCACTCAATATGGTGTGATGAACATTTAGTTCTTATATTTGTTAGTGGCAAATTCATATTGAAGGTCAGAGCACTGGCAAAATAGGATGTGTTATGTAATGTGCAGTGAGCTATGAATTCTTAAATTTGGTTAGATAAGATCTGGGAGGCTAGCATGTTGTTTAACTATTTGTTTGCATGAATCTTAACTCATTGTGTACACATAAATGAGGATTTAAGCTTCGACTGATGCAGTCCTTTAATCAACGAGCAGATAAGTGAGTGGGGCAAGTGATGTCTCCAACAGTGTTGAGAAGAGAGTCAAGTGCCAAAAGAAAAGATGAGGACTATATTATGTGGTAATTGATGTGGCTTATGCTGACCTGTATAGGGTCTGAGGCTTATGCTATTTTGTTTTGAGATATAAGAAAGCATTTAAGATACTTACACAGACAAGTTGTGCACATAATTGATAGTCTAGACTGTTGTTCAAACAATGCATGATGTTGGTGTAGTGAGATCATATATGCATAGATTTATTGTAACTATTGTTTGATTTCTTCCGGCTTACATATGTAAAGTTCCTTTTTGAATTTTTTATTTGTTTCAACAAGTGATGTTTGTTTCTGATGTATTTTGCACAGGACATGGAGAAATTCCAGCAACCTAAGGTATTCACTCATGCTCAAGACACCAAGAAAACCTAGCTACCGGGACGTGTTGAACTATTAGTTTGGTGACTAAGGTCACTTGAGAGATAGGGATGTGAGATTTCCATTTGTTTATTTTACTAACTTTGTGACTAAGGTCACTCGGTAAACTATTTGTTTGGTGTTCATGATGAATGTAATAAATATATTGATGAATGACTTGTAAACTTGTTGATTTGGTCATGAATTGAATATATTGTTGGACCTACATATGTTAATGTGGATTGTTTGATGTGTGGTGGGGTACGTGATGGTATGTATCAAGCCAAATCAATGAGTCATCCTATGTGACAAGGCCTAAAAACCTATGACATAAAAGTAGAAGTCATAAACGCTTGTGACGTCTAACATCAATGTCACAATATTATTATATGAACACTTAAATGTCACAAGTTGTCATTAAAGACGCGCATCTTTTGACATTTTAGTTTTCGTCAACTTTGTGTCATAAATCGGGATTTGTGACTTATTTTTCATGTATTATGACATATATCAAATGTCAAAAGATGGCACATTTCTTGTAGTGCTCTGGGTAAACTGGTGCGGGTCGAGGAATAGGGTGTAGCAAGTTGTTGAGGCGGTGAATCTCCACAAGACTAGCCTCAATCTGATCCTACAGATAGTTCTCCGGCTCAGCCGAGTGAACACGGCGCAACTCCCATGCCTGGTGCCTGTTCTCAGACACACGCAGCGCAGTGTCCCTCTCACGAGTGACCTGCACTAAGTGCTCCTGCAAGATATCCTTCTCCCTAACCAACTAACTCATCTGCACCTGCTTATGATCTCTCTCCCTAGTGGCCTTCACCCACTGCTTCCTATGATACTCTGCAATGTCCTCCTAATCATTGCGGTCCTTCTGGGCCTGCTCTAGGAGTCTAGCTTGCTTGCGAAATTTGTGAGCACACTTTTTAGCCTTTTGTTGCATCTCCCGAGCCTGACGAATAGCCCTCATCACCTGCACATAGGTGTCCTCTCGCTGACTGAACAGCTTGAGCACAGCCATCATAGCGCTTTTGCAGGACTGGAGCTCTCAGCTCGCTCTCCTCGACCTCGGACCAACGCACAACCTTCAGCCTGCTTCCACTCCACCGCTGCTGGGTCAGCATGGGGAATGTAGGCCGCTAGCCCTCCAGTCAGCTCATAACCAAACCTCTAACATATGTTGAGCAGCATGGCATGAGCTACAACCTGAGCTGCCTCCCATGGAGTCTACCCATCTGCATTGCAGATCCAACCCATCCATGCGGGCCTACCCCCATGTGAAGGGACAACTCCCTGCACAGCGAACCACTGCAAGCCTCCTATCATATCCACCTCCCACTAGGAGTACTGAGGCGGCTCCGCGTAGCCAACTGACTGCAACACACTCCAAAGCAGGGTAGGAGTACCAAACTCGCTCAAAAAGGTGTCACTGGGGAGAGGTGAGGCGGGCACGTCCATCTGTGGAAAGGAATAAGTGTGGGTGAGAGAGGATTATTTAAGCAATACTTATTAATTAAAAAGGGACAACATTGTAAGGGAAGGAGTAGACAGAATGTATGTATGAATGTGATATGATGCATTCACGATCCGCACGTCCTCGCAAACTTAGAAAATTATTATTCTAACAGATATACGGTGGCATACATTCGTCTCTCAATACGGTAACTATCGATTTACACGCGCGCTGTTAGAGTACCTGCATAAAACTTCATTGCAGCCTAACAAGTCCCAATATATCACTCAAGAAAGCAGTAAACTAAGTGCACATCGCTTGCACATACCCCGGCATACACAAACAATGACACCACATCTACTCGAGAAATTAATTACTCCCCAATTAAGTTTCTTTCATAGTTCCATGGTTAGGCATGCAACCACTCCAGAAACCCACCACGAACACTCCCCTAGACTGCCGTTTGGACGGTCATGCTCTCACAGCTCACACTTACCTGAGCGTAGGTGCGACGTTGCATAATTTAAATCTAGCGACATATGTGGCTAATTCACATGTGAAGGCTACCTCTACCATTAGACCACAAGGTAGCATAGTGTGGTCATCACACATGCATACCTGAGTACTGCCGGAGATGCATAAATAAAACCCCCCAAGTAAGTACTTATATAGCCACCTAAAGTCCTTATATGGGCAGGGAGGATTCAACCACTGGCATACTTTAAGTGCTGGTTTACACAATTTATTTGAAATTCTTTTATTTTAAATACACAAACGATGCTAATGCTGAACTTGCTTCGAAGCCAGCTGTCACAGAACCAACCAAACTATAAGAGTTCAAGTGTAGAAACGATCGCGCATGCAATCAAGTTTCCAAACTTGAGCCCATATAATGCCGGTAGTCAACTAAAACCACGAAGGATTTCAAAGCAACTTCGCAACAAACCAAGATCGTAATAGTTCAGCACAACACAACGATTGTTACATAGTTCATTAACTATCGACAAAGCGACACCACATTGGTGTTTACTTAAGTTATTACAGCACAAGTTCAAGTAGCGGAAGCAACATATTTTTCCCAACACATTACTAGTTCTTGTTACAGCCACGGTTTCATCACATCCACCAAAAGCATCATACATACGAAGTCGCTAGAGAACCATGCCCAACAGTTTAGTCCTCATTCCCAGCGGGGTGAACACAGGTCTTACAGAAACCATCATAGAGATGTCATCTGCAATAAGTAGGAATAAACCCTGAGTACGAGGATGTACTCAGCTAGACTTACCCGTCTAACCACACACAAAAGACACCAAGGATCATGCAAGGCTGATGATAAGTGGAGCTAGCTTGAGTCATATTTTTGCAAACCATTCTTATTAGCATCCTTTCGATAATCATTAGCCTATCACTAGATTAGCACCTATACTAAGCACTTCATTTGATTATTAACAAACAATAACAACCATATCAAGTTTCAACATATGTTCTATCTTGCTATCATCAACACCATCATTAAAGAACCATTAAGTACTTAGTGAATGCTACGTTTGCCGCTGCTCTGTCAAGTTCTCACTATCCGGGAGAGACGGTGATTCGAATTGATTCCTATCTAGCTGGAGAGTTATTGCTAGCACTCACCCATGCATCCCCCATCGGAGAGCAAGCGGGTCACCTTTGGTACGACTCAGGAATCGCGGCTCCGATCAGCGCCCCACTCCCAGGGCTGCCACTCTGCCAAGAAGATTAGGACATTTAAATCACCTGCCCTTGGTCTTACGCCAATGGCCCTCCGCACACCGCACTTCCTCCGGTAGTGCGCACTTTATACTTGCCGGTCTTCTGGCCTGAGTCATACTACTAGGCTTCATGGTCGGAACGAGTTATCCGGCCAACTAAGTGTCAGGCATGCGTTCAACATGACAAGAGGACGTACACGATTGGTCCTTAGCTGCCACAGATAGAGTTACTACCACCTTGCAAAACTCTGCACGGATTAAGTCATTTTAACCAGGTTCTTTTCCCACGGTAGCAAATATAGCCAACCGTGATCCAACAAGAGACCTTATTTCGCGCAGGTGACAGGATATCACCCGACTTCTACCGATTAAAGCAAGGCTAAGCTACAACTTGATCCTGACTCTATACCAAGGTAAGGTAAAATATTTGGACAAGAAAAGGTATAATGAAGCAAAGGTTCCATCACAACTCCTATACGTAATACAACAATAGATATAACGTATTCAAGCATGTTTTGAAATTAAAGTAAGTGATTTGAGATTCTCTGGGCCTTGCCTTTCACAAACGAAGTGGGCTCGTGACTAGGGCACTCGACTTCCTCTTTAGGCTCCTCGGGTCCTGCTGGCTGGACCTCCGTCTCCTGAGTGACCTCCGGGCCTTCTGGATTCACCCTCTCGAGCTCGAACGAGACTGCGGCATCTAGTGCACCTATTGCATGCACGCAATGAGTGAGGAATAGATGCAAACGAAAATGCTGAATGCTTGACATGATCATGGTTACACACATCACTGGACACTCATTTACAGAGTAAACTTCTTTACAAGCTTACACCAGAGTCCCACCACAACTAACAAAGACACACTAACTTACACAAATAATCAGCAACTACCAATCAGCAGGGCAGTCCAAAGAATGACTCATAACTGGAGAAATATAAATCCAACAGACATGAGTTAAGATATTCTGGAAATATTATGAAATTGTTTCCATTTCATCTTTAGACATCTCAGCAAGATTCATAAGTTAAACAAGTCAATTAAACAATGTTCCAGGTTCTGTCCCAGAAAAACAGAGAGCACCTAGTTCTGGAGCTTCACTTGGAAAAGCTATAACTCTTAAACTACTGGGTCAAATGACCCCAAATTTTAACTACAGCTAGAACACAAAGTTTACAACAACTTTTGTAGAGACAAGTCTTCTAGAAAACAAAGTCAACATCAGGTAATAATCAGATTACTCCCTTGCTGTCCAGAACAGCTATAAAGCCTTTAGTTAATTACTTGTTAACATAGTAAAAGCATATTTGGTGTCAACCAAGTGACTCATAAGAACAAACATAACATAAGATTACCAGAAAACCACATGTTAACTACCAAGCCCTTAATTATGAAGCCTTTATTAATTTAACTTTCTAAAAGAGCATAATTAAGAGATACCAGCAAAGTTACTCAGAAAAATCTACAAAACTTACAGAACCACAAGCAATACACCTAGACATCACCATAAAATTTTCAGAGCAAAAGCACATGCCAAACTTAAGATACTTAATTAACATGTAACAAGGTGCTTATTACATAAATTAAGAAACTTGGGCTAAACAGTGTCAAACAACAGATTTCAGACTATTTACATGGTAATACTACCATAGCCATACTTGACACCAAAGAAGAACACCAGCATAAGCATACAACATTTACTATGATTTAAACAAGGATTTAAGCAATAACACCAACTTAAATTACATAGCAGAGATACAGTGCTTCAAAAATCATAAAATATTTACCAGAGCATACTAGTATCAAACAAAGCCTGTCATAAAAATTTGACAGCATTTGGAGCAGTATATCAAGAGATATGAATTTACTTTGAATTAACAAGATTAATTCATAACAATTATTTTTCACAGAAAACATGGCACATATTATACTTTTATTCAAAAGTAGCCTACCACAAGAGCACAACAAAATTTCAGTCACCTAAAAAGGACTTTCCCAACTTCAGTTATGATTTTTTCCAAAAACAGCACAAACCCCAAATTCAAAAAGAAGACGAGACTGACAGGGAGACCCCACGGGTCAACGTGCTCCACACGTCAGCGACTTCGAGGACAGAGGCGAGGCTTGACTGCCGGAAAGCTCGTCGACGGTGAGGTTTCTACAACGGTCAAGGGCACCATCGTGCTCCACACTCTCTTCCGCGTCGATAGGTACTAGAAACCCTAACTCTAACGCGCCCTAAGGACCTTGCCCTCACGAATGGCGGCACGGCGGCGGTGCGCGACCGACCGCTGGCATCTCTGGTCGGAGACCGAGCAGTAGAGGATCTCGTCGAGCAACAACATGACGAGGCGAAGCTAAAGGGACAAAAACGAGAGGAAATGATGGGCCAGAGAGCCCTGGCCACGACGCCGGTGACCACGGTGGAACTCCGGTGAGGTGAGCTCGCAGCGGAGAAGACAAAGCGGGCTTACCGAGGCTCGGCAGCTGCAGCCAACGCGACGACAGTGACTCGGGGAAGTTGGCGAAGCGCTGGGTGGAGTCGCTCAGCTGGAGACGCCATGACACGAGCTCCCGAGCTTGCCAAAGCGACGGCTGAGACGCGGGGAAGAACGTTGAGCGAGAGAGAGAGAGAGACAGGAGGGGAAATGACGATGTCCACGCTACCGAGGACGTCGTGGCGACCTTGTGGACGCGCCGAGCGCTGACAAACGGGGCCAACAGCGACATACGGATGCCATGAGTCTAGACACGTGGCGGCACCGGCGAGCTCCTCCCCACTGACGCTGCCCTCATTCAGTCTGAAACCCGACTGAAACTTGATTTTTAGCCATGATTATCTCCCAATTGGATCGATGATTTTGCTGGCTAATTGCTCCATGATGTAGAGCTACATGAGGACTCTAACTTTGTTTAAAGGATCACAACTTGATTCGACCTGGATTTCAAACTGGAAGCCACCAAAGTATCCCTCGAGCAAACTGGGTGAATTCCAGACTTAGAAAAAATTTTAAGTGCTTGAAACAGCCGCCAATTCTGCCTTGTGGGCCACTTTTGAGCCTGCTCTGCATATTTTCATGAATTGACTCCAAAAGAACTTTTGTTGCTTAAGAAATTTGCCACAACTTTGCTGAAGGGTGAATCAACATGCAATAAATCTAGCATGGCTTTCATAAAAGGTCTTCGAAAATTAATCTAGTGGGTCAAACTTGGTCAAACAAGGATAACTAGGACCTTGGGTCACTTTTAGGCTAAACGCTCAACATGAACACTACTCCTATGGTTGTGTTAAGCGAAGTTAAACCACTTACCAAGGTATATAACACCAACAAGAGCATGACATACCCAAACGCAAACATAGAAAGCATAATTAAGCAAGTTAAGCAACATCTACACATGAAATTCAGAATTATGCTTACGAACATGATTATGCTCATGTCATGCATGTGAAAGGATGGAACCATAACACTAGGGTGTTACATCGCCATCACCTATAGGGTAGGTATGGAAGCCCAAGATAAATTTAGAATTGAATCCTACACAGGACACAACACCTGTGGTGCCATCCGATGCACTCCTCGATCAGTGAGCGAACAAGAAGTTCTGGAGGACTTAAAATCACTGAATGCCGCGCCAAGAGGTAACTTGGTATCTATCTGTATATATTTACTTCTCTTAATTACATTAGTAATTGCATCTTTATTTTTATTGCTGCATTAGAAAAGAAAATAAATATGTTTTTTTGTATTGCATCTAGAAAATGCTAAGCCCCATGTATTTAGTGTGTGATGCAATAGCTCACATACTTATCTATTGTGGAGGCATAAAAATAATTTTTAGCATATTTATTTCCCTATCTGCAAACTATAAATATGAAAAGCATAAAAATATATATTGATCATGTTAAAAGATAAATGGGTATAAGAAAGTTCTAGACTCCACAGGCTTAAAGGTTTATTACTAATGCTTAATCAGTTCCACAAGCTTTGTTGTCTATTTGAGCTTCACAGGCTTTAAAGGATCAAGAAGAATCAATAGGAAGAAGGACATCCTGTCCCCTATCGGAGTACTGTCCACATGAGGCAAGTGTTGTTTTTGACAGCAAGTACCTACGACACTCTAGGAAGATCAGTACGCCTTCACTGCCTATCAGCAACCTCAGTAGACTATGTCAACATAAAGCTTGGAGGAGAGCAACCGCCGTATACCAAGCTAAGTATCTCTCACTTACTCATTTATTTATCTATTTCCAGTGCGTTATTACAAGATAAAAAGATGAATAACCTTAGAAACCCAATAAATATTTTATCTTTCATAATTAATTTTCTAGCTATGGAGAGATCTTAATGAATGTGTTAAAATGAACCTCTAGAATAAAATCTTATATGGAGATGATGAATATTTGTTCTACCATAATTCCATGCAAATATCTAGTTTTCAACCTTGTACTCTCCTGAGTTTTAGACACAACTGTTTAGAGTTAAGATTTTGCTCTGAGCCTAAAACTTGTGGGTAGAAAATGCTTAATCTAAGTCTAGGTAGCTGAGGGATATGATATTGGAGGGTCTTGAGCTGCTATCCATCTTGCTCCTAGAGATGCTAGAGTTCTAGAGAATTTTATTTTGAAAATTTTAATTGCTACATGATGAGTTCCTTTATGACGAGAGTTTAATTTTGTACCACAACCAAATATTGGTGCTTGCTAGATTAGGAAAACCTCCACTTATATTTCAACCCATAAGCATTGAGGGTAGTTAAGCTGTGTAGACCCTAAGGAACTAGGCATGCAGTTAAAGTCAATATTGTTCCCTCCATCCATTGATCTTAGCTACTTCTATCCTCAAAAGTATGCAACCACTTATATCCACCACATTCACTATGTGCTACTTCTGTTTCCTGGAAGTACCACCCACATCTACACACTACACTCCGTGATGTTTCTATCCTGGAGACACGCACCTATGCTGCTCCTATCCTAGGAGTACACATTCCTTCACTCACCCACATACATTCCACATCCACTTAGAAAATATTCTACTCCTACACTGGGAGGGAATACCCAAAAATATCCATTGCCATTATGTCTTATTATAATTATCCAATAAAGCTCCAGCTATTTCAGTTGATACTCTCTGTTGTTATTAGTGCATTAGAAATGATGGCTGATCTCTAGAAAATGAGAAAATAAAGAAAGAGGACAAAAGTCCCAATGCAAAAGAAAAGGAAGACAGCCAAGTGCTTATTCTTAGACTAGGGAGGTATGTTTCCCCAAGGAGAAAATGTAGAATTAGATATGCACCATCAGTTATGACCCGTCATAACCACTTTCATTCTTATCACTTCAACTCACTCACACACACATATGACTTGATTGTATAATTAGTTTCTCTAGATCCATGGTTTAACTATGCAATACATGTAAGTAGGTTTGAATTGTCTTTCCCACCTATAAGCTCCACATAAGTCAACTAGAAGTAGGGTGAGAGAGAGAAGGCATACTCACTTGCCTTAGAGAGGATACAAAAATACCACATATGAGAGAGTAGAAAGTGTCATACTAGGAAACTCTAAGTTTTATTTGAAAATCTTGCAAAACTCTGGAATAATAGTTGATAAAAAGAGTAAGTAGCATAGTGCTCGACTTAACTGTTCTATCTTTCAACTGCCCAAGACCTAAATGATAGCTATAAGCTCCATGGTTAAAGGTAATATGGGTGAGTCTTGAGTCAGAATAGTTCATTCTAATCCAGAGGAGAATCCTTGTTTGAATGCATGTGTACTTGTGAGGCGTGAAAGTATTGTAGCAACTCCTGATCCATCACTAAGTCTATCTTTGCTCAGGGATGAGCAAAAGGTAAGCTTGGGGGAGTTTGTTGACGGAAGATAAGTACTCTTTTTAACTGTTAACATAGCAACAGAAAGGATTAAAATGAGAATACTATCTAGCTATAGGGGTTATCACTAACAGAATTCCACAAGTTTTGGTGATTGTCTATTTCTATAGGGGGTTATCGGATTAAGAATCAAAGGAGGTCCACATGTTAGATTTACATAGAGAGAACACATGAAAAGTCAACTCAGGAATACTCTAGAAGGCTTGGGAAGACACCACCTGAAAGGTGGGGTGGGGTCCACCTGCCATAGGCAGGGGTGGCCACCTGGAGGTAGAAGCCAATCAGCTTCAACCTCGAGGATCCTACCTCCACCGACTTTGATCATTAATCTTAAGCGCACATTTAAGTCAGTTTGATTAAAGGGTTATGGTGCTTCCTAGGGGGCTATAAATAAAGGCCCTGCCCCCCTGGAGGAGAGGAGAAAATAGAAGAATTCATTATTCTCTGAATTAGACAAAGAGGGGTCCCTTGAATATATCTGTCTCTATAGGATTCTTAGCCACCATCTCAGTTAGATCTATATAGTTCTTTAGCATAGCTACATAGGAATAGATCTAGAAGGAGTCAAGTTAATCTTGGAGTCCGAATCAATCTTTAGTTCTTGGTAAAGTCTTATTCTCTTTGTTATATTTATATTAGTTCTTGCTACTATGAATATGACTTTGATCTATTTGAATAAATTGGAATTGACTTTATTCTATTTGCTTATGTTCTCGATTATATTGTTCTTAGTCTACTTTGATTATATGCTTAGCGTAGTTAGATTAGAATTATGTTTATGCATAGGATTGTATAGCACTTAATCATTAGGCTGATGGGTAAGTGATAGATATTGTATAGGCGAGGTGCCTAGACCGTATTTATCTGCGATTACCCCTTATAGTCCGAAGCTTGTGGTAGATCGCGGGAGTGACAATTCTGTTGAGTCCTTTGTATTCCTTCTCCCAATTGTAAGGACTGTAGAGCACCGTTATTACGTCGAGTTCAAGGATGGTGAAAGCGTGGAGGACTTCGGCATGCGCATCGTGAACCTGGTCGCCACTCTCAAAACCCTTCGTGAGACAATAGACGAACCTCGAGTCGTTAAGAAGTTTTTGCGCATGTTGCCACCCATATTCAATCAGGTTGCAGTATTGTTGGGTATTTTAAACGCAAACAGAAAAATCCGCAAGCGCATGGATACTGATGTAGCTTTCACCCGGGAGTATTCCAAAGTATCGATTTTCCACAGGGAACGTGAGTGTACTAATTAAGATTCAAGATCGCCCAAGGATAACTATATAATTATTTTTGGTGGGAAGAGAGGAAGTTTCCTGA
>Ga0182004_10003406_pt1 | contig 12654 bp, 4 predicted proteins | sample Sormic07211540_1_FD_120479 | JGI IMG/M metagenome (GOLD analysis project Ga0182004, IMG submission 120479) | Endophyte microbial communities from Sorghum bicolor roots, Mead, Nebraska, USA - 072115-40_1 MetaG | ecosystem: Host-associated > Plants > Roots > Unclassified | place: USA: Nebraska... | reverse complement strand
GCGTGATACCTCGGCGCCATGACTCATGGCGCCGACCCCCTGGGTCCATTTCTGCATTTAAGTTTTCCAGGGGTCCAATTGTGAAATTTTTTGAAAAAAAGAGCCAAATTGTAAAAAATTGGGCCGACTCCGATTCCTGCGTCGCATTGCTTCCTCCGAAGTAGCGAAGTCGGGCCTTGTTTAGTTCTTTTGGAACTGTAGCACTTTCGTTTTTATTTGACAAACATTATCCAATTATAAAGTAATTAGGCTTAAAAGATTCATCTCGTGATTTACAGGTAAACTGTGCAATTAGTTTTTATTTTCGTCTATATTTAATACTTTATGTATGTGGTGTAAGATTCGATATGACGGAGAATTTTGAAAAGATTTTGGTTTTCAGAGTGAACTAAACAAGGCCTCGGTAAAAAATTTCTCCTCTATATTATCGACGCACCGCGTCCGTGTCACTGCCGGTGCCAATTCAGTAGCTGTTGTGCTGCATGTGGATGGTTCGATCGACATCCAACGGAGGACAAAAAAAAAGATGACGTGGACAAATTAGGTGCCAGATCCCATGGTGTGAATTTCGTCTTTTAAAGATTTCTCCTCTATATTATCGACGCACCGCGTCCGTGTCACTGCCAATCAGTAGCCCTAGGCCCTAGCCGCGATCATGTACGGCTGCGACGTCGCGACAGATCCCGTGACCATGCTGGCGGCGAAACCCGTGCCGCCCTACGGCCGGCGCGCCGGCCTCGTGCCCAGGCGGCAGGAGGACTTCGGCGCCGGCGGGGCCTTCCCCGAGGTGCACGTCGCGCAGTACCCGCTCTCCATGGGCCTCCGCGAGGCGGCGCCGGGATCCAACGACGACGGCGTGCTGGCCGTGACCTTCGACGTGCGCGGCCGCGTCGCGTTCGGCGCGGTCGTTCGGCAGGGCGAGAACGCCGCCAAGATCGTCTACTCCAGCCACGCCGACCTCGTCCCCAGGATCGCTCCTGCGCACGATCATCATGACGCCGCCGCCGACGAGGACGAGGACGAGGTGGAGGCTACCACCGCCCGGACGCGGGCCGCGCTGCAGGCGATCATCGACGCTCGCCGCTCCGCCGTACAGCCGGCGCGTAGCCGGGACGATCCAACGCTTGTCAAGTACAGGCCGGCGCGGCAGTCGGCGGCGTTCAACTCGGGCGCGGAGGAGCGGATCGTGAGGGTGGAGCACGCGCAGGAGGACCCGGTCCTGCCGCCCAAGCACAGGCGCAGGCGGGTGCCGCGCCCGGCCGGGTCGCCGCCCGTCACCGTGATGCACTCGCCGCCGCGTCCCGTGTCGCGGCAGGACATGTCGGACTGGAAGATCCCGCCGAGAGTTTCGGACTGGAAGGCGGCGGCAGACGACCGGCGGATGCAGGACGTGCAGGTCAGCGACGGCTTCGCCAGCCTCTCGGAGGCGCTGTACGTCGCGGAGCAGAAGGCCAGGGAGGCCATCCAGACGCGCGTCCAAGTGGTCAAGGAGCTCAAGATGAAGGCCAAGGAGCAGCAGAGCCAAAAACTGCGTGAGATCGCGAACAGGGCGCTCATGGAGATGGCGTCCGACGCTGCTGCGGCGCCGCCAGTGGATGCGGAGTTGAGCCAGCAGAGGATACAGCGCGACATGGTACGCGAGGAGCGGCGGCGCCATAGGGAGTACGAGAAGCGGCGGGAGGCGTCGGCGTCGGCGTCGAGCGGCAAGAAGAGCAGGATCACGAGAGATAGGGACCGGGACGTCGGTGAGAGGATTGCCCTGGGCATGGCTAGCACCGGAGGCGGCGCCGGCGCTGGTGGCGAGCTCGCCTACGACGAGCGGCTGTTCAACCAGGACGCGGGGATGGACTCCGGGTTCGCCGCGGATGACCAGTACAACGTCTACTCGGGGAGGCTCTTCGCCGTGCAGCCGGCGGCGCTGTCGATGCTCTGCAGGCCCAGCAAGCACGGCGACTCTGCTGTATGCGGCGGCGCGGATGAGCACATCGAGAAGATAGCTAGGACGGGCAGGTTCAAACCTGACAAGGTGTTCTCTGGCGCTCCGGAGCGGCCTGCCGTCGGCGAGAGGGACAGGCCAGTTGAGTTCGATATGCCTGAGGAGTGTGGAGAAGCCGATGATCCCTTCGTCGAACTTGATCAATACATGGCTAAGGTGAAGGAGGGGAAGAAACATTGAGAAGATGGTAATAGCTAGCGCTCCTGTGCTATGAACTGGTAGCTAGAGCTATGCTTCATGTGAAACATGAGATTGTTGTTTATGTGATCTTGGGTCAAACTCAAACGTTTGGCTGAAATTCTGTTAGGCTCTCTGTTTGTTTGAGTAAAATTGGTCTATTTATAGTCGGTAATGATACACACCGAGCGTCCGGACTATCGGACGCCGATTCCACGCACCCACTTCTTATTCTATTGCAGATATATGTAACTCCGCACTAACCACACATTGCTTTTCTCATTCCTTATCCTTTTCTCCACAGCTTACTTCTATGGTGTTCGCATCTCTCCGGTTGCCGCTTCGCCTGCTCGTCAAGACAAACACCGGACGCCACTTCGCTGCTGCTCCGTGCCGCTCATCGGCGCTCCCTCCCTCCCGGTGCTCGCGCCTCTCCCCTTGCTGCCTCGCCTGCTTGTCGGGACAGACGCCGCGCGCTGCACGCCATTTCGCTACCGCCCCGCGCTGCTCATCGATGCTCCCTTCCTTCTCCACGACTTCCATGCGAACTTGCTCCCACTCTTCAGACAAGGGCGATGGCGGTGGTTTTGACGAGGTAGGTCGATTTTCTCTGGATCTGAGCCCTCTTCCTCCCTTCTTTCTCCTCCTTCTCTTTCTCCTCCAGATCTGAGCCCTCTTCATCCTCATCCCCATCCCCATCCTCTAGATCTGAGCTCCTCCTCCTCCTCTTTGTCTGGATCCAAGGCACACAATGGTGGCTAGGATTTTGATGAGATCTGAGGTCCTATTTCCTCATTCATCCAGTGAGCTTAAAGGTGATGGGCCAGGGCTAGAGCATCCTGGACCTCGGAACCCATCTCCTTGCTATTTTGTACGTTTTTTTGTTGTTGTTGTCTCTGTGTTGTAATAGTTTTTTGGGGATGTTGCAGAAGATGATTTTCAAATGTTGCAATACGTGTGAATCATATGTTGCAGAAAGAGAATACTATTTGTTGAGATTGTTGCAATAGGGTATTTCGGTTATTGAAATTACCATTTACAAATGTTGCAGCACTGAAAGATGATTATTGAGTTGTTTTCATCTTTTCATGTTTCATGTTCAATTTTATCATGTTGCAGTACTACTGCATGAAATGTTGCAGTACTACTATATGAGATGTTGCATTAGTTTTTTTTTTTCTGATGTTGCACCTTGCATTGCCTTTTTGTTTCTGCCGTTGCAGTAGCTTGTTGCAACAAGTAATTCTTCTCTAGACATGTTGCAAGCATTTTGATCTGGACGCTGCATGGTGTTTTTTTGCAAGTGTTTCATTAGCATGTTTCAAGTGTTTTAGCTTTTTTTTACTAATGTTGCAAGTGTTTCATCTAAATGTTTCAAAAGTATATCTCGTGTTGCAGATAGTGTGTTTTAGATGCATATTTCATATGTTTCATCTGCCTTCAGACGTATGTTGCAAATGTTGTATCCGAATGTTTCAAAAGTAGATCGGGTGTTGTATTGTGTCTTCGCTTTTCTCCTTCCTCACCTTCTGTCTCTTTCTCTCCTTTTGGCACCGACTGGACATCTGCCACCTCCCCCTCTCCTCTGGATGCTGGCTTAGCCACCCGCGCGTAGCTGCTAGTCGTGTGGATGCGCGTGAGCAGCGGAGAGGGTGGAAGCGAGGACTCCCAGGATGCAGTTGGGGCAGTACGACTAGGTCCAAGCAGTGCGGGCTTATGTGGGCGGGCGCGGGATGCAGGCGCTCGAGGGGAAGATGTAAGCGGTGCGGTCTCATGTGGAGGAGTGCGGGATGCAGGCGTGCGGGGAAAGTTATAGTACAGACCTAACGTCCGGACACGTGCGTCCGTCCGAACGTCCGGGCGCTAGCAAAACCGATTTATAGTTCACGGATTTTTCAGATTTTTGACACCCGTAGTTCTGCATTTTAAGGGCATGCCCGTGTCCATATACTATTTGTGTCCATAAAAGAGTGTAATTATGTAAACTGTGCCGGTCAAACTAGCTCATGTTTGACCATGTTTATAGTAAATAGTATTAGCATTTGTGGCTCAAAATAAATTTATTATAAAAATATTCTACAACCTATCTAATGGTGCTTATTTTGTATTATGAATGTTATTATTTTTTTATATAAATTGAATCAAAGTTTAAACTATTTGACTTCCCAAAAAGCGAGAATTATATTTTTTGGTGGTTGGAGGGAGTACATTGCAACAAGATAAGTGTTACAAAAGTTTTACTGCCTTGAAACTAGTTGAATTCCCCGCGCATTGCTGCGGGATTTTTTTAAAAAAATAAAACATTATATACATAGTATTATTATATGGTATTTAGTCTATTATATATGTACACATATGAATTTAACTTGCATGTATTTTATTGGATTAGATCTAGTAAAAAATTACTAAGCTAATAAAACAAAAACTAATATTTGGTTACATTATAGAGGAATTAATTGGTGATGAAACAAATAGTTTATGTACATAACTTGTATGTGAATATATTAAATATTTAAAGTATTTCACATGATATAGATGATATGGTTATTTTTTATAATTAATATAGAATGACATGGACTTAGTGGGGAATGATGTGGACATCTTGCATGAAGAGATAAAAGATTTAGTGGGTCACTTAGTGAGGAATGATGTGGACACCTTGCATGAAGAGAGAATTCATCTAGTGGGTAGAGATGAAAATATTTAGAAATGGTCTGTTACGATATTTACTATGCAAAAACGATTGCTAGTTAGTCAGAAACTCACCATATTTTCATTTTAACTATTTATTAATGATATAACTACGGTACAGAAAAAATTGAAAAATTAAAATTTGAAATATGGTAATTATCGAAATGACCATAAATAATATCACTATTACATAAACGGGTTTTCTTCTTTCAGTTGTTTTGACTTTGTGATTTTGAGTAGTAGCGTGTTTCAATGGTCTTTTATTTCAAATATAGTCCTCTTTTAGAGGGCCATGAACTTGGCATGCCACATTTTTTTGTCTCAAACATAATGGAACTATCAGGCCCGTTTATTCTAATAATTATAATAATATAGGCACAGCTTAATTAAACTAATATGGTTATATATGAAATATATTTGTATAATACTGTTGGCCATACAAATACAAAAGATACTTATGTGACGCATTTCTGAAGCATGCTATAAGTTACAGAGTAGAAACATAAGCACGGTAATCTATAGAACTCTCACCCTATAAATTTTACATGGGCTTACATGTAAACTTTGAGAAGTCATAGAATGTTAAATTCAACCAAATAGCCTAGTTCATTAAGGAGATCTTAAGCCCTCCAAAATGAAAGGATCCAAACAACCTAGGGTGTTTGGTTTGAGGAATCACTCCATTCTAGATGATGTGGTGCATCATGAGTCTATTTCTTAAATTGATAGAGTGACTTCATTCCTCTCACTAGTACTAATTATTAGTTTGTGAGAAATAAAGTTACGATGGATCATTTCATTTCATTCTATAAATCACACAAAATAAGAGTAAATTTGTTTCCTTATTCCATAAATCACACATAAATTAGGAGTAAATGATGGACTAATCCATTCCACAACCCAAGCACATGTGTCGTTGTATAAAAAAAGTTAGAAGCAGTCTACATATAATGTCGGATCCTTAACTTGGGGTAGTAAAAAAAGAGCAAGAGAAAAGTTTAGAGAAGCAACGGCCTCTCTTTCTCGTTCGATGTTGCAATATCTGATTTGGAATGTCCCGATTTGGTACTACGGTGGCGAGCTGTGGACGTTGGGACGTTGAGGACCTTTTTTTAGTGCGTTTGCATATTCTCATGTGAACTTTAGAGTACTTTAGTATGGTCTAATGTTTCAATATGAGGTGGGCTCAGGTCCTGCTTCGATAGACTAAGACTAGTTGTTAGTCATAGTTAAAAAATAGCTAGCTAAAAATTAACAACTACTTATTAGTCCATACCTATTTAGATTCTGAACTAATTGTTTGATTCTATAGACTAGAACTAGTTGTTAGCCCATAATAGTTGGGTTCTATAGACTAATGAACTAACAATATGTTTAGGCTTCGGCTAAACTTTAGCTCATAGTTCTTAGTCTAAGAAATCCAAGTATGACCTAAAATTTATAACTAACTTTAGAGCACATGCTTGGAGCTTTAGCTTTAAAATTTATAGAGCTCCAAGCTTAGAAAGGTGATCAAACAGGTCCTTATTCTGTGTCCATAATATTGGTTAGACCGATAATTATGGGCTCTGGCCCATTTGATGATTATTTATCCAAGGAATTTAGTCTACTTTTCATCTCCAACTTTTACGAAAGTCTGTCCGCTTTTCCTCCTTCAACTCCAAAACCGGACAACCCTCAACTTTTCGAACCATGCATTTTACCTTCCTGTAGCGGTTTTGCTACAGTGAATAGTGGGTTGCTACAGTAAGAGTGGTTTTGTATTTTCCTTTTTAACTATTTCAGCTGAATCTTTGAAATCATAATAAATCACAGAAAAATCATATAAATAGAAAATCTAATTTTGTTAAACTCCACATAAGTAGATCTACACAATGAACATATAATATGGTATGCTTTAGTACAAATTTTTTCTATAAAGGTTTTATCTTTTTTTTATTTATTTCGGCTACATATTTGAAAAATTATAGTAAATTACAGAAATTACTTATGTAATTATAGTAAATTACATAAGTAGATCTACACAATGAACATATTTGAAAAAATATTTCTGTGTAGATATGTTCATGTGAAGTCTAACAAAATTATATTTTATGATTGTTTTGTAATTTACTATAATTTTTCAAATATGCAGCCAAAATAAATAAAAAAAAGAAAAATACAAAATATTTATAGCAAAAGTTTTATACTAAAACATACCATATTATATGTTCATTGTGTAGATTTACTTATATGGAGTCTAACAAAATTATATTTTATATTTTTATAATTTTTTTGTGATTTACTATGATTTTTTAAAGATTTAGCTAAAATAACTAAAAAATAAAAAGACAAAACAGCAAAACTATTATTCACTATAGCAAAATCGCATTCAAAACCTCTCTAGAGAGGTAAGATGTATGGTTTGAAAAATTGAAAAAAAAATAATTTATTTGATTTTAAAGTTAAAAGAAAAAACGACCTTTCGTAAAAATTAGAAGAGAAAAAATATACTTTTTACTTTATCCAATATCCTCCAGTGGAGCACGTCAGCACGGCCCGAAGGAGCCCAGACCCGTCCGCTTCTAGAACCCGCCGTATCCGATGGAACGCAAGCGAACCGGATCGCACGCATTCGCCCGTTGTAATTGCAGCGCCGCGTGCCGCGTGCGAGCTAGCTGCGACTTTGCTGCAACAAGGAACTGAAACGTGTTGACCCCCACCACACCACACCAACGCCACTAGTCGCCAACCCCCACGCACGCTCTCCTCTGCGACGCGCAACCCCCATTTCCCCACCACCCCCACCCTACTCCCCCGCTTCCGTTTCCTCGGACCCCCACCACCGCGGCGCGCCCACATCCCTCAGATGCAGCCGCCGCCCGCCGAGATGCACCCCGCCGTCGCTGTCGAGGCCTCCGCCTCCACCGCGCAGGCCGACACCACCGCAAGCGCCGCCGCCGCCGCCGTCCCCGCACCCGATCCCTCCCCGCCCCCGCCGGCGCCGGCGGCTGAGACGGTCGATCCGCCGCCCCCGCCGCCCGCGCCGGCGCCCAAGACGGTCACCTGGAGCGAGAAGCTCACGTCCGACTCGCCGACGCACGTGCACGCCGCCGCCGCGGCGGAGTCCAGCCAGTACGTGTCCCGCGGGCCCGCATCCTCCTCGTCTAAGGGTAAAAGACCCCGCTAGCTCCACGCCTCGCACCTAGCTTTGCGGCTGTATTGCTCTTTTATCTGGAGTAGTTTTTGTTTTTTTGCTTTCTGATTTCACTGTGTATTGGTCCATCATCAGGCGCCGTGGAGGTGATGAGGGAGACGCTGTCGAGGTGGGGGAAGTCGTGGGGGGAGACCACCAAGATGGTCGAGAGCCTCAGCCGCGACACGTGGCAACACTGTGAGATCTCAGCACCCCTGCTAAGTGATAACATTCTATTTTCCTTCGAAGGGTTCGCTGTGTTCATATACTCGCGTGATTCATTCCTTGACGTGCACGGATTGGTAGGATGTGCTAGCTTTCTAACTACCAAAGGAAAGAATCGCCATATATAAAGTTGCAAATGTTGGGGTCTGGGGAATGTAGAGCTGGGGAAGCAGGATATTTGAACCTTTGTCCCAACAAAAGAAGCTTTACCATATGCTTTATGCCTTGTTGGCTAAGTATCTTCATAGGTTTACTTTGTTTTAAAACAATTCTTTAAGCCCTGTTGCCCAAGAACTTGTAATTCTACTGATGATCTTGTTGAACTTTCTTAGACATTCTTAGTCGTAGCATGTTATCTGGCATGTAGTGTGCTGAATCATTTGTGGGGAGAGGATAAGCCTGTTTTTCATCTTCAGTTCAACTGATTCACGTGCTTGTCTTCTAACTTAACTCGATGGTGTCTCTACTGACTGAATGTTCACAAGTGCATGTGTAAACTTGTCTTTGCTTGCACTTTGACCAAACCCCTTACACCATGCTACGACTAAATACCTTTTAGGTAAGATTTCCCATTGCCTTTTAGGTATCAATTGATTAAGTCTTTTGGCTAAATTCCTATTTTCCTAGAACTTGTGATGGCCAAGTTTCTTGTAGTTGACCGGTTAGAACGTTGAACTCTGGTAGTCGTTGGAACTCCCATCCAACCCAAGTTTGAAGCACGACACCTCTTAAGACAAAGCCAGGGTGGAGGAGTCCTCCACATTATCATGTACTTCAATGGTACTTTCGTGATCAAACTTCAAATCATCTGACTATAGTTATAGATCATAGGCTGTGATATAGATCTTCCAAGAATTTGGCTATTGTTCCAAGTGAAGGTTCTCACTAGTGTGTGTAGGTACTGTAGCCATTCACCTTATTTACTTCAAATCAGAAAACTTTCAATATGAACTGAGACATTTGGCTGATAATTGATAGCCAACCCGCAAGATTCTGTATTAACCTTCAACTCTAATTGACGTGGGAAATAAACATGGTTTCCCCTTTGCCTGACAATATGCCATTTCCTTAACAGTCAAGACTGGACCCAGTTTTACCGAAGCTGCTATGGGACGCCTAGCACAAGGGACTAAAGTTTTAGCAGAAGGAGGCTATGAAAAAATATTTAAGCAGACCTTCGAAGTTCTTCCAGATGAGCAGCTGAAAATATGCTATGCTTGTTATCTCTCAACATCGGCAGGTCCTGTCATGGGAGTCTTGTATATTTCTACAGCGAAAATTGCTTTCTGCAGTGATAATCCTCTGTCATACAAAGCTGGAAATAAAACTGAATGGAGCTACTACAAGGTAAGGGTTACTCCCTTCTTAGCATCTAGTTATCGCTGTTGAAATCAACCTTTCTTCTGCACATCAGTTCATCATATTTTTGACTGGTTTGATTTCTATAATTCATCATTGTTAGTTTCCCGTAGATTTATAAATCTAACTTACTACGCGAGAATAGGTAAACTTATTTTTTAGTGATCACTGGTAAAAATGACGTCGGATTTGAGGATGACAATAGTGATGCTCTTCAGTTCCATTCCATTCTGAAGAAATATATATTAAATTATAAACAAAAAAGGGGACAACTGCAGTCTGGTTAGTTTGCAAGCCTTACCCATTTATGATAAATGCCAGTTTGAATCATAAAAGAAGTGCACTGGTAACTACAAGTTGATTCTATGCTCACAGAATCACAAGGCTTATGTTACCATCTCTCTACTGAGGACATGGTCTAACTCTAACAATGGTGCTTTCGCTGTCCCTGGATGAAACTAGGTTGAATGCTGAAGCACTGATTGTCACTTAAGAAGATGCATGTTAATTTTTCACACCTAACTTGGATCTTTTGTCCCAGTTGTTACTTGATCCATTTTGATGTTCAATTATCAGTAGGACTTCAGTTAAACAGATGACTGTGTTCATTAAAACTTTTTTCTTCACTTTCCAAAAACAGGTGGTCATTCCTCTTCACCAGCTAAGAGCAGCTAATCCTTCAGTAAGCAAAGTAAATTCCGCTGAGAAGTACATTCAGGTCGTTTCTGTTGAAGGCCATGAGTTCTGGTTCATGGGTTTTCTAATGTACGACAAGGCTGCAGCCAGTCTTCAAGAAGCCTTGGCTACTGCTCGTGAGTTGCAACCGTAAAGGCACCAAGTGGTGTTTTTTCCGGTTACATCAGTTTCCACATCTCGAGTCCAGGCTGGGTCGCTGGGATTCCTTAGCTTCTGAGTGTCTCCTGTTTCAGATCCTTTTAGCTGAAGCTTTTGACACGGTACACTCACTAGCTTGCATACGCCTCAGAAATGTATGTTATTCCTGTCAATGTTGTAGTCATGAGATATATATGGAAAAACACTGCCGCTGTCCATTTTGAATGCATGTCAAACATTTAAATGTGACAGAACTATCAATATTTTCTACATTTGAGATGAGATTATGAGATACAAGTTTAGAAAGTAGCATGATGACATCTTAAAATTACTAGAAAAAATTCTACTTAGCACCCTAACTATTGACTGTTGTTTGCTTCATCCCATTATCTTAAAATCAGTTATCTACTCCCCTAAATTATTAAAAATTGTATAAATAACTCTTTGAGGTAGTTTTGAAGACAATTCATTTTGTTGTTTTGACAATTGCCCTGAGTATCCATACTTGTACGTAGGCCCATCTGCTGCCCTCTTTCCTTACTCTTTCTAGGCTACCTCACTGCTCGATGAGCAGCATATAACTCTTGATTGGTCTTTCAGTTTTTGAGGTAGTCATATGAGGAGAAAGCAAGAGGGATGGAGGATGTAGAAATGGTCAAATGACAAAGGATCAGATAAGCTCAATGCCATTGAGGAGTGGCGTGAGGTGGAGCAAGTGGAGCAAGAGACCAGAGGTCATGTGATGTACATCGAATAGTGGGGCATGCTGTAAAGAGTATGGAGAGGAAGGGAATATATGAGTATGCATACAAGCATGGATACTCAGGCCAATGTGTCAGGATATAGTGTAATTCCTCTGATCTCCCATTTGGTCCTTCAGTTTTTTAGGTAGCCATACGAGGAAAAAGCAAGAGGGGTGGAGGATGTAGCAGTGGGGTATGGTGTAATGAGTTCAATGCCATTGAGGAGTGATGTGAGGTGGAGCAAGAGAGCGAGGATGTCGTGTGATGTTCATCGATCGGTGGGGCAAGCCTGTAAAGAGTATGGAGAGAGAGAGAGAGAATAGATGAGTATATGCATGCAAGCATGGATACTCAGGCCAGTGTGTTGGGATATAGCCTAAAAAAAGTCACGCAAAACCATCGAGGCTCATTTGAATATAATTAGATGTTTTAAGTGCTATAATATCATGTTTTATAGTTGAAGAAGTTATATAGTCAAGACATGATCTATTAGGACTTAGAAGATTAACCCTCCTTTTTTTCTACTATTTGCTGACTCACCACAATGTCAGTGAAATCGTGTTCAAAACTGGATCAGAGGATTATTTTGATGGTGTTCAATGCTTCGCTAGTTCTATAAGTGAGGGGGTAAAATAGAAAACTGCCAATAGTTAGGGGAGTTAAATAGGCCTTTTTCAAATTATTATGCAGATATGGTGCATCAAACAGAAAATTTACAAGTGAACTTTGATTCGAACTTATTTGTTCACTCCAAAATACTTGGTTTACTCCAAAGTCCAAACCATGACCGACGGTTAAAAAGTTGTCACCAACCGTGATTGTTCAGGGAAAAAAAGAAGCCCAACAAACAGAAAAAAAAAAGAATTTGTTACGAGAAACTAGGTAGACCTATCTTGCCTAATGGATCAATAGATTTAATATCTATCACATTGCTCTTTTAGCTATCACCATTCCATCGATCAGGCCAACTACTCAGTGACTAGACACAGCCATTCCATCGGTCCATGTTGTCAGAGCGTGGCACCACGGCTTAGCAGCCTAGGAACTTGGCAACAGCTTCATGTTCCACATTCCGTGAATGTACATGTTCGAACGTTTTCCCGTTCCGTTCGGAACGGGAACATGACTGCTAAGCACCACCAGGGTCCGATCCAGTGTGTTGCTTAAGGAGGGAATTGGTAAGCTTCAACCAAAAACATTAGGCTACAGACAATTTTAACAATCGATTTTCGGTTCAAGGCAGAAATCTTCCAGACAAAAAATTAACTTCCATTTCTTGAATACAAGTACTTCCAATATATATCTCAATTTTTCAAACAATGTGAGATAACTGTTTTTTTTTGGGGGGGGGGGGAGGGGGGGGGGGACCCCAAAAATCCCCCCTTTAAAAAACCTGAACCGAACAGCGCCACCCCAAACAAGGCCGCCGGGACCCAGAACCACCCGGGGGGAGG
>Ga0182004_10003405_pt1 | contig 12656 bp, 14 predicted proteins | sample Sormic07211540_1_FD_120479 | JGI IMG/M metagenome (GOLD analysis project Ga0182004, IMG submission 120479) | Endophyte microbial communities from Sorghum bicolor roots, Mead, Nebraska, USA - 072115-40_1 MetaG | ecosystem: Host-associated > Plants > Roots > Unclassified | place: USA: Nebraska... | reverse complement strand
TTTAACAAGCTTATATGGCAAACTATTGGAGAGACTATAAAATTTCATTTGCTATATGTTTTAGCAACTTGTCAAATCATAAGATTTAGCAAGTGAATTTTGACAAACTCTTGGAGATGCTCTTAGAAGCCCTATGCTCTTCTATGTGCAGTGCAGACTACCAGCCATCCAGCGGGGAGAAGGCATGGTGTCATCAGTGGAAGCGCACTGCCTAGCGCCGCCAGATTTCGCCACCGACCACCGCGAGGGCGCCTTCGCTGGTCGCAGTTGCAACCACTTCCTAGAGGCCACACACAAGCACATCTTTCATCCACATAGTCTCCATGGGATCCAGGTGGATGGTGTCCGCCTTATGTGCAGGGGTTAAAATTAAAGAGTCTCAATCCATTTCTAGTTGAGAATAATAAACTAAGATAAGATGTAAAAAGCTTGCTTTTTAAGTGTTACGTTTGTGTCTTGCAGAGTCATTGTTAGTGTCGTCGTTAAGTTGCAGCTCGAGGACGAGTTGCATGTCCAGGTGGGGTGTAGTGTTTGAAGATTCAAAGGCCTATTGGGCCTTAGCCCATTAGGGTTAATTAGTCGCTTGCTTAATAAGGGTTAAGTAAACCTCTTTATACAATGATCAGAGATGTATCAATCTAAAATCAAGCAAGAGATTAGAAAAAAATCTCTTCTCTCTTAGCGGCTGTGGGTAGAGCCCCGCGGCTGGCGTTCCTAGCGCTCAAAACCCTAGCCTCCTCTCTCACTCTCACAACTGTCTCTTCCTCCTCTCTTGCTCTCACAGCTGCCTCCTATGAACAGTACCCGCTATGAGTACTTGTAAAAGGAAAGGTGGCCCGTTATGAATGTTTGACCTTGTACTCATCTTGATACAGCTGGTTTTAGAAAATTGATAACAATATTGTTCATGTAAGCGAGAGCAAATTTCTCAAAAAGAAGGAAAAAAGAGACTGTCAACCATTCTAATGACTGTCGAACCAAGTTTTCCATCAAAACTCTTCCTTATTAGATCCCAATTGTTAGACAAATTTACCAACTGAAACTACGGGCCGGCTAGATATGAAATATTTAGTCCTGGAAGGACAATCAAGATTAACACATTTTTACCAAAACATGCACTCCAATGGCCCATGACCATTATATCACACAACTGAGTTCAACTATTTCAGAAAAAACAGGCTACAGCCATGTTTATTATCCTTTTACAATTAGATTCACACAGATTTTCTTCTTTTGCCGTTGGTCAGGGTTCACAAACAGGTTAACTAAATGTACCTCACATTGTGGTCCATATTCAACTTTGTTGAAATAGTCCTCATATCACAAAGGCACTAGAAGCAGATTTTTAACCACATTTGTTATTACATTCTTGACCGCTTCGCAAAATGTTTGCCACGCTGGGGAATGATATTGTATTTGCCTGCTCCTCTCCAGTGGTCTCTGTTGTTCAACAAAAAGGTTTTAAATTCCTTATCAAGTTGTGTATCAGAGGCAAAACCTTTTTCCTTCATTTCGTCATAGTACTCTAAAGCTCTTGGTATACATCCATGCTTTACTAAACCTTCGACCACTGTCATATAGTGTGAACGGACAGGGCTGATCTTGTATTTTCTCATTTCATTCCACACTCTTAGAGCATTCCCAGACTCATTCAGCAAGAAAAATTTATCAAAAAGCATGAGAAATGTATCACTCTTAGGACCACAACCATCCTCCTTCATTTTCTGCAGGAGCTTCAGTGATTCGTCAATGCCTTCTTGCTTCAAAAATGCATGGTAAGTCGAAATGGTAGGAACAATGCCCTTAAGTATCATGCTTTCCATCACCACTCGCGCTTCATCAAGCTTACAACTTTCACAGAGTGGAACTATCATACTGTTATATGTTTCAACATCTGGCTGGAGGCCTTCATCTGTAAGTTTGCTGAATATATTATGCGCATCCTTCACACAATTTTCTCTTGTCAGAACATAGACAAGTGAATTGTAAACACCAATACCAGGAATCCATCCCCTCTTTTTCATCTCATCATAAACCCTTAGAGTATCAAAAAGGCTTCCTACTTTTGAGAAACAACTGATCATGAGAGTATAGGACATGCCATCAGGAGTAATGCAGTGATTTGACATTTCTCTCCAAACTCTCTTTGCTTCAGCCAAATCAGTGATTACATTACACCAACCATCTAGAATTATGTTGAAACCTTCTGCACTAAGTGGGAAGAATTTCTTTCTCAGAAGAAGCAACTCCTCAGCATCCTCTATGTTTTTGCTTTTGCAAAGAGCACGAAGAAGGGAGTAGAATACACTTTGATCTGATTCAACTTTAAACTTCTCCATGACATCAAATGTTTTCACTGCTTTATTTACTTCATTGGCAGCTGCATACCTGAAATTTCATATCCATATAATGAAAAGACCATGACGGGAAAAAAGAACTCTCAAAAGTTCAAAAGTACATTGGAAGTTCAATTACAGAATTATGAGTGCTAAAGACGAGCAACACAATGCTTAATAAACTAGGATGCTAAGGTAAACCCCAATAATTGACCCAGAAAGTTATACTATTCTTCCTGGCCTTGTTTAGTTGGTGAACGAAAATTTTTTGGGTATCACATTAGAAACTTTGAAGGATATTAGAAGGGATGTTCGGATACTAATAAAAAAACTAATTACATAACTCGACTGGAAATTGCGAGACGAATTTATTAAGCCTAATTAGTCAATCATTAACATATATAGGTTACTATAGCTGTTATGGTGGGCAAAACCTATCAGCGCCAGCGTCAGCAAGGGAGTTGAGCTCTAGCGCCTGGGACTAGTAATGGATAGTTTGTTAGAGTTTGAGATAAGTAAGATTAGATAGAGTTTGGAAAGATTTGGTAGAGTTTGTTAGCCAGGGAGTTAGAGTCCAAGTTTGTTAAAGGAGTCAGAGTTTGTTACCTAGATTGTAAAACGACTATAAGAGTCCGGTCAAGTTAATGAAACAGGCTAAGCCTGGGATTGTGTCTAAGACACCCTTGGGCGCCCGGCGTCTCCTTCCCTGTCTTCCTGCCCGTGTTCCCAATCTGCTCACGACGGCACCACGCCGCCGCCAACGCTCTCGTGCCCAGCTCCTCCACTCTCCTCCCTACAACCTCTGCAGCAAAGCCCAACGTTGTAACTACGTGGTATCAGACTCCATGGCAACGACCGGAGATTCTTCCGCACCGATCGCGTCGTCGACCGGCGGTTCACAGCCGCTTGGCACCACCACCAGCGCGCTCCTCCCCGCCACCGGCGTGCTCCTCCCGCCTACCCAGCCGCCTACGCTCGCCTCCATCGCCGACTCGCTCGCTCGGCTCACCTCCGCGTTCAACGGCATGCAGCTTCAAATGTCCACCATGAACCATCAGCTATCTGTCCAGGGCGCCCACCTGACGGCCATGGATGGCCAGCAGGGGTACCCGCAGTTCGGGCTGCCTGGCTTCGGGGGCGTTCCCCACCTGCCCGCGACTTTGGCACCGGTGATCACGAAGGTCTCAACGACCGCGGAGGACTCCTCTGCTTCGGCCTTCCCATCACTACCGCTGTCGTCGACAGTTCCGCAGGGGCAGCATTCCGCACTGGCACCACCACCCATGGGAGTTCCAATCACACACATCCGCTTTCCGCACTCTCCGTCACCGATCCCGACGGTTGGCTCGGTTACGCAGAGTCTGTCGCAGCCGGCCTCTGCCCACATGGCGCCGCCTCAGCCAGCGTGGGAATCCGTCGTCGGGCCCAAGTATCACAAAATCTCCTTCGAAACGTACGACGGCAAGGAAGACCTGCTGGGTTGGCTCAACAATTGTGAGCAATTCTTCCGAGGCCAACTCACGCGCGAGGTGGTCAAAGTCTGGATGGCTTCCTACCATCTCAAGGGGGTAGCTAAGTAGTGGTACCTCGTCTTGGAGACCGACATCGGCCGACCCTCATGGCCGGACTTTCGTCGCTACTGCCAGCAGCGTTTCGGGCCCGCCATCAGCACCAATCACCTGGCGGACCTGGCTCGGCTGCCGTTCGGGTCCGTGGACGCATATATGGAGGCGTTCTAGGCTCGGGATGCACACGCAGGCGATCTCTCCTCGCTGCAGCGCGGGTGGGCTGCCGGAGTACATCCGCGTCAACGTCGAGCTCTAGGACCCTCAAGACCTACAACATGCTATGCGCCTAGCATGGGCATACGAGCGCCGAACGCGGCCCTGCTTCCTGCCTTGCCGGGGCCCCAACGCCCGACACGACACCCTCCAACAGCCTTGTCAGCGCCCTCAGCAACTAGTGGCTCCTCGTCATCTACACCGGTGCCTCCGACATCTGCCGCTCGACCCTTCAAGCGCCTCACACCCGAGGAGATGGCGGAACAACGCAAGCTTGGCCTCTGCTACAACTGCGATGAGCAGTTCGTTCGCGGGCACAAATGCACCTGCCTATTCTATCTGGAGGTGCCCGATTATATCGTTGAGGAGCCCGACGAGCCGGACGACGACCCCCCAACCAAGCAACCTTCGTTCGATCCAGAGAAGCCGATGATCTCCATGTCCGCGGTGACGAGCATTCGGGCATGCGACACCATGCAACTGCGTGTCACGATCGGTGCCCATGACTTCACGGCACTACTTGACTCGGGGTCGACGCACAACTTCATCAATCCCGACGTTGCTAGCCGCGTAGGCCTTCAGTTCACCGACAACAATGGCGCCCATGTCATTGTCGCGAACGGTGACCGCGTCACGTGCCAGGGCCTCGCCCGCGGCGTTCCGCTCCTCATCGGCAACGAACACTTCACGGTGGACTATTTCTCCATCCTGTTTGCGCCCTAAGACATGGTCCTAGGCCTCACGTGGCTGCGCGTCTTGGGGCCCATTCTTTCGGACTTCGCGACGCTTTGTATGGCCTTCACTCTCCAGGGCCGCCATGTGGTGTGGACAGGTGTGGGCGCGCCAGGCACAACACCATCTGCGTCCCTGTCTACGGCCAACCTCTACACCGACAAGGGGGCTGAACACGCCCTCTTAGAGCAGCTCCTGGATACTTACCAGGACGTGTCCGCCGAGCCCAAGGGGCTCCCCCCGGCCAGAGCCTGCAATCATCGGATTCACCTGAAGCCCGGCACGGAACCCATGGCGGTGCAACCATACCGTTACCCACAGCTGCAAAAAGACGAGCTGGAGCGGCAATGTGAGGTGATGCTCCAGCACGGACTCATCCAGTACAGTACCTCGCCCTTCTCCACTCCGGTCCTGCAGGTCAAAAAACAAGATGGGACTTGGCGCTTTTGTGTCGACTACAGGGCTCTCAACTGGGCAACGGTCAAGGACAAGTTACCAATTCCAGTTGTCAAGGAACTCCTAGACGAGCTGCACAGCGCAAATTTCTTCACCAAGTTGGACTTGCGCTTGGGATATCACCAGGTTCGCGTGTACCCTGCAGATGTCCACAAGACGGCGTTTTGCACGCATCATGACCACTTCGAGTTCTTGGTCATGCCCTTCGGCTTGTCCAACACGCCGTCATCATTCCATACGCTTATGAACTCCGTTCTCAAGCCGTTCCTTCGCCGCTGCGTGCTTGTATTCTTCGACGACATCCTCATCTACAGCTCCTCATGGACAGAGCATTTGCAACACCTGTGCGCCGTCCTGGTCACCCTTCGTGCTCATCGCCTCCACCTCAAGCGGTCCAAGTGCTCCTTCGCCACTACGACTGTCCACTACCTCGGCCACGTCATCACAGCAGAGGGAGTGGCCATGGACACCACCATGGTGGCGGCAGTGCAGTCGTGGCCACGTCCGCACGCAGCGTGCGTCCTCCGCTGTTTCCTCGGGCTGGCAGGCTATTACCGGCGCTTCATCAAGGACTATGGCGTCATTGCAGCGCAATTGACGTAGTTGCTCTACAAGGACGTATTCCAGTGGTCAGAGGCGACGGACATGGCTTTCTCTGCCCTCAAGGCTGCCCTCACTTCAGCGCCAGTTCTACACCTGCCTGACTTCACCGCCACTTTCATCGTCGACTACGACGCGTTGGGATCAGGCTTCGGGGCAGTGCTCCATCAAGATGGCGCGCCGATTGCCTTCTTTAGCCGACCGTTCGCTGCTCGTCATCTCAAGGTGGCGGCCTACGAGCGTAAGCTTATCGGCCTCATGCAGGAGGTGGCATTGGAGGCCCTATCTGTGGGGGCGGGCGTTTGTTGTCCGGACAGATCATTATGCCCTCAAGTTTATGCTGGACCAGCGGCTATCTACGATTCCTCAACATCATTGGATTAGCAAACTATTTGGGTATGATTTCAGGGTCGAGTTTCGCCTGAGCCGATCCAACATCGTCGTCGATGCTCTCCACGCGGGACGGCGAGGAGCGCTGCTGGCTGCGATCGCAGACCCGGTGGCAGCCTATTACGCGGCCTTCTCGGACCCTACCTTTCGGCTCTTCGATGAGCTGCGCCGGGAGGTGGAGGCCGATGCTGCCCTCTGTGCCCGACGCGACGCGGTGGCGTCCCAGGCGCATGGAGAGGCCTGGACTGTCCGGGAGGGGCTCATGTCTACAATGGGCGTGTCTTCGTTCCCACCTCATCAGCGCTGCTCGAAGACGTTCTCCAGCTCGCACACACGGGGAGGCCATGAGGGCATTCAGAAGACCTTGCTCCGGCTTCGCACGGAGTTTTTCGTCGAACATCACCGCCGCGTCGTCGAGACTACGTGCAGTCTTGCGCGGTGTGCCAACGGAACAAAACTGAGACACTCCATCCTGCCGGTCAGCTGCAACCTCTGTCGGTGCCCTCACGCATTTGGGCGGACATCTCCCTGGATTTCATCGAAGCCCTACGAAAGGTACATGGCAAAAGTGTTTTGCTCACCGTGGTTGACAGGTTTCCAAGTTTGCCCACTTCATCCCTTTGGGTCACCCCTACACGGCTTCTTCGGTGGTGCGCGCCTTCTTCCAGGAGATCGTGCGTCTCCATGGCATTTCGGAGTCCATTGTCAGTGATCATGACCCAGTGTTTACCAGCCACGTGTGGTGGGATTTGTTTCGACACGCGGGGGTGCAATTGCGCATGAGCACCGCTTTCCACCCTCAAATGGATGGGCAGACAGAGGCTGTGAACAAGACGATCACCATGTACCTCCGTTGTTTGACTGGTGACTGTCCCCGTGATTGGCTCAAGTGGTTGCCATAGGCTGAAATCTGCTACAACTCGCGTATCACACGGCGCTGCAGACATCGCCGTTCCAAGTGGTTTATGGTCGGCCACCACCGGACTTGCTGCCTTACACCTCAGGGCACACCCGCACTGAGGTGGTTGACGCTCTTCTGACCAGCCGCGACGAGTTCTTGGAAGAGGTCCGCGGTCGGCTTCTCCAAGCGCAGCAATACGCACGACGCTTCTACGATGCTCATCACCGTGCCCTGGAGTTCGCTGTTGGAGACTTGTCCTGCTGCGTTTGCTCGACCACCATACGCAGTCCCTGGTTCCTGGCGGACACAGCAAGTTGGGGCCCAAGTATGCTGGCCCTTTCTAAGTGCTTGAACGCATTGGTGAGAATGCCTACCGTCTGCAACTGCCGAAAGACGCCCGTATTCATGATGTCTTCAATGTCGGGGTGCTGAAACCGTTTCGGGGCACACCGCCGACGTCACAGCCAGGTTTGCCTCCGCTTCATTGCAAGCCTCTCCTTCATCCAGAAAGGGTGCTGCGCTCCGAGCTTCCTCGTGGTGTTTGGCATGTTCTTGTGGAATGGGCAGGTCTGCCAGCGTCGGATGCTACCTGGGAGCCCGTTCCGGTTTTCAGAGAAGCCTACCCCTCCTTCCACCTCGCGGACGAGCTGTTTCTTGAGGGGGGGAGAGATGTTATGTTGGGCAAAACCTATCAGCGCTGGCGTCAGCAAGGGGATTGAGCTCTGGCGCCTGGGGCTAGTATTGGATAGTTTGTTAGAGTTTGAGATAAGTAAGATTAGATAGAGTTTGGAAATATTTGGTAGAGTTTGGTAACCAGGGAGTTAGATTCCAAAGTTTGTTAAAGGACTCAGAGTTTGTTACCTAGATTGTAAAAGGACTATAAGAGTCCGGTCAAGTTAATGAAACAGGCTTAGCCTGGGACTGTGTCTAAGACACCCTTGGGCGCCCGGCGTCTCCTTCCCTGTCTTCATGCCCGCGTTCCCGATCTGCTCGCGACGGCACCACGCCGCCGCCAATGCTCTCGCGCCCAGCTCCTCCACTCTCCTCCCTACAACCTCCGCAGGAAACCCCAACGTTGTAACAATAGCACTTAAGGCTAATCATGGATTAACTAGACTTAAAAGATTCGTTTCCTGACTTCCAATCAAACCGTGTAATTATTTTATCTTTTTATCTATATTTAATACTTCATGCATGTGTGCAAACATTCGAAGGGATAGTTGAAAACTTTTTGGGTAGGAAACTAAACAAGGCCCTACTATAATCTGCGCAGAGTCAACATCCTGAGAACAGGACCAAAAAGCTGCATGTTCTGTTATCTTCTAATGTAGGAGCACATCGATCACATTTTTTAAGTTTTACAATGAATGCCTATAGCTCAACAATTCACCTTGAATTTATGATCACAATGAAAACATGCAACTGCATCAGTGAATTAAGTAAATAACAAAAAATGTTCGCTGGAACAGTGTGCCCACCGAAGATTAATATTTTAAATTAAACCCTGAGCATAAATTTCTGCTGATGCTTCTAATCTAAAATAATAATGTATTCAAGATTTTTTAACGACTCAACTGAAAGCTTGTTTAGAGAACTGAATCACCGGTTATAATTCATAAATAAGAGGAAACTAGCTCAACATTCGACTTTATAACTTTCTTTCTGCAATAAAAAGGATGACAGAATTCGTGCACGAGATCGCACCTCTCCATCAGGATAACCATGGCGCGGCCAGTGAGCACACCGCGGTTCCGCATCCGCCGCACGACCGCCCACGCGAGGTCGAACCGCCGCGCCTTACCCGCGGCCCACACGGCCAGGTGCCAGGCGTCGGCCGGCGGCGGTAGACCCGCCCCATCGGCCCCATCCACGGCGCTGCACTCGTCTCCGTACCGGAGCGCTAGCGCGGCAGTGTCCGGGTCGCGGCGAAGCTCCCAGAGCGCGCGGACTAGGAGAGCGGGGGAGGCCGGCGACGGGCCCGGGGATAAGGAAAGGAGGAGGGAGAGGGCCTCCTTCGGGGATGAGGTGCTGGAGGCCGCGCTAGAGAGGCGGTGGAGGAAGCAGACGAGCTCACCGTCGTCATTGTCGAGGGCGGAGGGGATGGGGTGGTCGGGGTCTGGTTCGAAGTCGCTCTGGTCGGAGGGACAGTGGGAGGTGGAGAGGCGAAGGAAACGGGACAAGAGGGTTTGGCCGAGGCGGGAGAGGTGAGGGCGGAGGACGGCGGCGAGCGGCGGCGCCATGCCAGGAGATGCGAATGTTGTTGGGCTTGGGAGAGTGCATCGATCAGAACAAAGCCAGTGGCACGCAGCCCATCCTGTCCGTTCGTTTATCTCTGCTCCACCGGACCACCAGTTTTCTCTAGGCCTTGTTTAGTTCCAAATAAATTTTGCAAAATTTTTCAGATTTTTCATCACATCGAATTTTTAGACGCATGTATGGAGTATCAAATATAAACGAAAATAAAAACCAATTGCACAGTTTGGTCAAAATTGACGAGACGAATCTTTTAAGCCTAGTTGGTCCATGATTGGATAATATTTGTCAAATACAAACGAAAGTACTACAGTGTCGATTTTGCAAAAAAATTTAGAACTAAACAAGGCCATAATCCCACCATCCCAAAATATGCAAACGTTGCTTCTTAAGAAACTTTAGATTTAACTAGTCTCTATCTCTACAACTAAAAGATGTATAGAACTATCGTCCACCCAGCAGACGAAATTACTAGGCTTCATGGTTCACCCGGTAGAATCTTTTAATTCAGATTTTGTCCTACCCGCACAGTCTGCTCCTGCACGCCGCACAATCTGCTCCTGCATGCCGCACAGTCCTCCAATCATGCTCCCGTTCAGCTCGCTTTCCCCGGTGCACGCACAGCATGCTCCTTCAATCAGTCCTCCCTCGTTAGCCATGGAGCCTGCCTCGTTACCTGTCCACCACGCTCAGCTTCTGGTCAATGATCCACATGCTATGGATGACATCTTGCATCCAATCAGGTTGTTCGCTCTCTTCTCTACGAGCAACTCAGAACTGATTTTGGTTTTGACTATTGTAGCATTTTCTTTTATATTTGATAAATTTTATCCAATTATAGACTAACTAGATTCAAAAGATTTGTCTCGTAAATTACAGACAAACTATGTAATTATATTTTATTTTTATCTATATTTAATGCTTCATGCATGCGTCCAAAGATTTAATCTGACGAGAAATCTTAAAATTTTTTGGAAAATTTTGGGAACTGAACAAGGCCTCATTACGATGCACAGGCCCCCTCACTGGCCTTGTTTTGTTCGTGAAAAAATTTTAGATTTCGCTACTGTAGCACTTTTATTTTTATTTAACAATTATTGTCCAGTCATAGGTTAGGCTCAAAAGATTTGTCTCGTAAATTTTAATAAACTGTGTAATTAGTAATCTGTTTTATCTACATTTAATGCTTCATGCATGAGCCGTAAGATTTGATGTGACAGAGAATCTTGAAAATTTTTGACAACTAAACAAGACCGGCCTTGTTTAGTTTCTAAAATTTTTCAAGATTCTCTATCACATCAAATCTTGCGACACATGCATGGTTCATTAAGTATACGTGAAAACAAAAAATAATTGCATAGTTTATCTGTAAATCGCGAGACGAATCTTTTAAATCCTACCTCCTAAGTTCTTTCAGTCCCCACGACTCGAGCGTCGGTGCCCAGTGGCGGTTGCGGCACGCATCCCCACGATGAAGACGGTGTGGTATCCCGGCGGCGCAGGCGGCACGACATCCCATTGGCGAAGTGTTCCCATGGCGGAGGCATACTCCCAGCGACACAGCTGGTCCCTACGCGTCGCGGCATCCCGGCGGTAAAAGTGGTGTGGCATCCCTACAGTGAAGGCAGCGCAGCATCCCGGCGACGGAGGCGGCGCAACATCCTAGTGGGGAAACGTTCCGACGGCGGAGGCAGCGTGACTCCCAGCGACAAAGCCGGTCCGTGCACACACTGTTTCTTCGTTTTCCTTTCTTTGATTGTTCTGATTACAGCAGATATCAATCATCCAATATGCAAATCTTAATATGCCCATAAAATCATAAATCAAATGATGAAAAATATGGAATTGAGCAACAAAGCATGTTCTACACTTAATATTCTTACATTGTCCTGCTAAAAATCGTAAAACAAAACAACGTTCTTTCCAAGCATGTTGTTTAGAAACCAACACTAATTAATTATGTACTCTTAGGTACGGATGCCGTACCTTTAGGATTGCATGCGCCATCTAAAACTGGTGCATAACATGAGGGCAAAGAGCGACCCATAGTTTGCAAAATACCTGCTGCGCATCGGTGGAGGTTCTGAGGAGGCGAATGGCGATGGTGAAATCTGTCTTCCTCATAATATATGCATAGCGCACACCGGGAAGATAGTGACCTTGATACTCTAATTGATTGCATATTCCTAACCTCAATACAAATATGTTAAGCAAAGATTATATCACCTCTCATGCAATATTATCAACACGGAATGACTGTGTATATATGATTAATATGAAGATGATTAGTCGTTTCCATGGGAATGAGATGGTATACCATAGCTTTTGACTCTATGATGGATGATCCGCACAACTACTATCCTAAGGAATTTCTTAACACTTTGACACCTATTGGTCTACCGTCACACGTGTTAAAGCTAAAGATTGGCTGCCCAGTCATATTGCTGAGGAACATTGACCCCGCCAATGAACTTTGTAAAAGTACCAGGCTTATCAGATGTATAGAACAATCGTCCACCCAGCAGACGAAACTACTAGGCTCCATGGTTCACCCGGTAGAATCTTTTAATTCAGATTTTGTCCCACCCGCACAGTCTGCTCCTGCACGCCGCACAGTCTGCTCTTGCATGCCGCACAGTCCTCCAATCATGCTCCCGTTCAGCTCGCTTTCCCCGGCGCACGCACAGCATGCTCCTTCAATCAGTCCTCCCTCGTTAGCCATGTAGCCTGCCTCGATACCTGTCCACCACGCTCAGCTTCCGGTCAATGATCCACATGCCATGGATGACATCTTGCATCCAATCAGGTTGTTCGCTCTCTTCTCCAGGCGCAACTCAGGACTGGTTTTGGTTTTGACTATTGTAGCATTTTCGTTTATATTTGACAAATTTTATCCAATCATAAACTAACTAGGTTCAAAAGATTTGTCTCGTAAATTACAGACAAACTATGTAATTAGATTTCATTTTTATCTATATTTAATGCTTCATGCATGCGTCCAAAGATTCAATGTGACGAGGAATTGTAAGAGCATCTAGGTCCCTAGTGATTTCGGTGATTAATGACATTGTTGATTACTATGAATAACGTGTGTTTTGCAGAGGCAAAGTCATAGGTAAGGTCATGGTAATAGGTACTCGATGGACAGGGACGTACATGCCTACTTAATAGTAGAAATCGTTTCGGTTTTCAAAGGATGGATGGACA
>Ga0182004_10003404_pt1 | contig 12657 bp, 16 predicted proteins | sample Sormic07211540_1_FD_120479 | JGI IMG/M metagenome (GOLD analysis project Ga0182004, IMG submission 120479) | Endophyte microbial communities from Sorghum bicolor roots, Mead, Nebraska, USA - 072115-40_1 MetaG | ecosystem: Host-associated > Plants > Roots > Unclassified | place: USA: Nebraska... | reverse complement strand
TAAAACTCTTGAAGTAGCTCACGCAATCAACAACAATCAACCATAGCATGTGTGACGGCTCGATATTGAACCTTAGCATCGGGTCAGGAGACTATCGCTTAGGGGCTGTTTGGTTCGCGTAGCAGTGGAGCCAGGCTCACATGGGATAAGCTGAGGAGATGCAACACAGTTGTGTTTGGTTGACTGTATTTATTCAGTCTAGTTGAGAAGAGATATTGTTTGGTTGCCTATATAAAGATATGTTACATGAGATAAAAAAATATATAAAGTCATGATTATGATTTTTATTTTTTACAAATATGCTCTAAAAATTCTTGTTTTACCTAATTATGTCTTAAATATCTTTAAACATATTAATATCACTTAATATTTACTAATCATACACTAATACATCATTAATCAGACTAACTCATGCAGCCAGCGAGCCTAGCCCGGCAGAAACGGCCGATTCTGGTGTTCCTGCCGAGGCTGGCCATGGCCTTCTTTCTGCATGGCTAGAGCCTGGCTCAATGGCGTGAGCAGGCAACCAAACAAGGCTGCCCTGCATTCAGTCAGCCTGGTTTCGCCGGATGCAAGCAACCAAACAACCCCTTAATGCTCGCCGACTAGGACACCAGGTTGTTACACAAGAAGATGCAGAAGCAGAACTCAAAAGCTATGGACAATGACCAATGCAAGGCATCGTAAGTGACTCACGGTGCTACAGGCGTGTTTCGTTTAAGCTCTAGTAAGCGGTGCCTAGCGAGTAAAATGAACCTAGCCTCAGGAGTCCAAAATCAGGCGTACATGCGCCACCACCTCTAAGGATGAGCTTGTAGACGACGCGATGAAGCAGAGAGACACAATGCACTAATAGGTGAAGCCATACCACAACGCTACTAACATGTGGGTGCCATAAAGCGAAACTACCTGTGAAAACAATTTGAAGGTTATATGAAATGGTTTTGATAGGTGAAAGGGTAGAAAATATGTTATTTAGGTTAGCAGGTTAAATAGATCAACGTTAATAATTCAGAAATTATATAGAAAATTTATATTCCTCATATACACCGGATTTATAGTATGAATAACAATAGAATAAATTTGTCGTGATGAACGACCTAATAAGTTAGCAAAAGAATAGGCTTTTGTGTTCTTACCACTATTTTTTGAGGTCTAATTATGATTTTGTCCTATTTATTTAACTTTGCAATTTTGTTCCTGTTTTTTTTTAATAAAAAACAGAGTTTACATTTGTTTCTTTTAGAAGAGTCAATTGTTTCAATTTAGTGGAGAAAGATAAAAACCAGAGTTCACATACCTTTGTAATTTTGTTGCTACGGTAATGAAATTCAGTTTTCACCAGTGTGAAAAAAAGAGTTCACATTTGTTTCATTTAGAAGAGTTAGGGTTTTCCTATATGAATTTCCCTTCAAAATTTTCAGCACCATATGGTTCATCATATCATATATTTTAACAACGTATAAAAAATAACATCAAATTTGCAAATATATCATATCGAACATTGTTTAACTAGTCGTCTTCTTCATTTTTCTTTCCTTCAATTTATTCATTTGGCTTTTAGCTAACTGGCAGAGTCTAAACCAGAACGAATGAGAGAGAAGGGTGCCTTCGGATTAAAAAAAACAACAATAAAATCATTATTGGCCTTCAAAGCAGGACAAGAACACCAATCTCCCAACAAAATTACAGATAAAAAGGAGCATTCAGAGTTCAAAACGAAATACTGGATCTGGTTTACTATATATCCTATTATAAGGTTATAGCGGACTAGCGTACACTCAGTGACTAACAATTTATGGGCAGAACGTGCTCAAGCGACAAAAATCTATCCATATCCCTTACACAAGAATGGATGGCCCTTGGATCCTTCATTGACGCAAAAATGTCCGCACGCACGAGTTATTTCTGAACAACCTTAGGGTCTGGCACTTTAAGGATGCCAGCATCAACCAGTGGCTGCAGCTCAGGTTTTGCAAGATCCTTGACCTCCTTACTTGGCGATTCCAGGAAACCTGCAACCACCTTCGAGCTGCAACCAGACGTCCAAAATATAATTTGTCAGGTATATCCAATAATACCAAGTAACTATGCAAATGCAGCAATATGTTGAATTGTTAAAAGTTCAGAGTCAATAATGGAAAAGGGGTTAAACATTAGGCCATAATTACACAAACAAACTACATCTGCACTGCATGAGTTTTGGATGCACAAGTACATGGCAATATGGCATCACATCGAGAAGTAAAACATTGTACCTGTATCCTTCAGCCCATATCTTGCACTTTCCTTCAAGAACCTTTCTCCAGAGAGTGACTGCAAATGCTGGACAGTCAATTATCATTCTTCTGATTACACGACTGGAAAAGAAATTCTCAAATGCATGTTCAATATCTTCAGTCTTCGGTTGGGCTGCATCAGACACTATTGCATCATGCAACATGTGGATCCTATCAGTGAGGCCCTCCAAAATATTGTCTTTACCACCAACAACAATCTTCAGGTTTCAAAATAGCACCACAGAATTCAAGTCAGGATAGTCATGAAATTTATACAAATGATAACAGGAAAAAAAACTGTAGGTAGGTTTGTATGAAGCATTATGTACATAGTTATTCTCCTATCGTCTCAACACTTCCAACACAATGGGAACATCCCTAAGAAAGTAGATTGCATTAACTGATACAGATTTCTCCACATTAGATAGACAATCAATAGCCAGATTAACATAAAGGTCCACAAATGCCATCATTTTGTTGGTCCAATTTTGTACTTGAAGATAAAATTAATATGGAATGGGCAATGGTCATTATTAGAAAAAAATGGTTATATTTCAAATCAATGCTATAAGGAATTTCAGACTTCTACATTAAATTATCATGGCATGAACAATGAGCAATGGTCATTATTGGGTAAAAAAAAGGTTATTATACAAATCAATGTTGTGGTAAGGAATTGCTTTGGTAGAAAACTTGCAGAGGAAAAAGGTTTATGCCACAATAAGGTCTAGGGACAAATTGAATATCAAGATCATGATGGCAAAAAGAGTTGCACAGTGCACATAAAAGTCATAAACAGTAAAGAGCAGGTTTCTCATCTCCATGGAGCCATGGATAACAGCAGATCACCTCATATAATATTTCTTTGCCAAAATTTGTTCGAAGTAATTCTCCAACATTTTCAAGGCATGATTGGATGAGAGCCTGCAAGCAAATTTAAAAATATATATTAGGTGTACCAAATATAGTCATCTAACTACATGAGATGCTTATAATGAGGATAAGATGTTCATGTTTACTCCAGGTGCTTGAAGTTAATTAACAAGTTAGTTGATCTTATTTAAGAACCCGTTTGCGTTGGGGGGGACTAACTTTTATAGGCCATGCTTAACGATGTAGTATTTCTTTCTTTAAGCACTAATGCAAACTGGAGTGAATGTAATCTCCAATACATCAATTTCCATCGACAAGATTATTTCATATTTGGGAGCCATTAGTATTTAGTAAGTATGCTTCCACTACATAGTAAATAGAATTCCATCCAGATAAGTGCAACCACAAGAAGACAGGCCAAGGCACAGAAATATAATCAGAATCACTGGTAACTTCAGAAACAGAAGGTGGATACACAAGCAATGCTGCAGGTGACCTACTACTGCACATAATTTACTGTCCACTTATTTTGCTTCCTTTCTACAACCATGGCTGTTCACACAAAACATTGTGCACTTAGATTAGCAACCTAGAATTAGAGTTTTTGTGATTAAACTATATCTACCCGTGTTGCAAGAATTAACACGCTTCTTAAAAGAATGATATGTTCTTTAATGCAATAGATACGGGCATCACCTCAGCCAGCTCAGTTTTCACCAACAGTTCATGTCGCCTTTGTAATGGATCCTTCTTGCTCTCAGACACAATTTGCATGACTACTAAGCCATTAGGGTCTTCATCAGTCATACCATTTACTACGTTTTCTGATGTGTCACCCTGAACCAGAAACATCAACTATTTAGGATGTCTTTCTCTATAGAATACTTGGAGATGAAAGAGTAGCTTAACTTGCCTCTTTTGGACTAAGAGACGGCACATTGTAGTTCAGACAAGCCAGATCATCCGGAGAAAGATAGCGTGAGCAAAGAGGGTTTAGTAGTTGCAGCAATGGCCGTCTCCCATTCTGTTCCAGCAAGTAGATCCATTGGTAACAGTCGAGCAGAAGTTTACAAAAAATCCCAAGATAAACTATTCGGACAAAGGGAAACTATTACCTTGTCAAAAATGAGCTGCTTTAAATGTTTTGCCAGCTCTTGAATGACAATCTACCAGGCCAAAGATAAACTGTTAGTTCGCCCATTTCTAGCTGCTTGCAACAAGAGGCCTGATTCTCACAGAAAGCAAACTGTAGGTGCTAACCAACCTTAGAAACAAGCTTTGTGTCATCAACAATGGAAAGAATGCAGATAAGGAACTGGATAAAAAGGAAATGTGTTAGCAGAGGACTAAGGGTAAACCGAATCCATTTGCAAGAACAAACTTGAATCTTATCTAGAAAAGGGAGAAATGCTTAACAGGTCACAATATTTCCCAAACTATAATAGCCAAAATAATCATAAATAAATACAGTCATTACTCACAAGGCATCCAAAATCACTTAGAGCAAGCTTCAGAATGTGCCCCTTCAAACTTTTAATGATCTTCTTCCTGTCCTGAAATACATTGCCATGTCCATTTAGTCTTGTTAACGAAGATAGTACATACAGCAGAAAATAAATAAGCAATAAGGATGTACTGCATAATCAATTTGCAAAGATACAAGCACCGCATCTACAAAAATAAACCAGCACCAAACAAAACACCAGTGGATAGTAGCGGAGAAAGTGATTGAACTGGAGTAAATATATAATAAGAACCTGTACAAGAATACCTTTGCACTGCCATGCTTGAGGCAACTAATTCCTAGTTTTAAACCTTCCCTTGTCTGCATGATCCTAACGATAAGTGGCTCTTTCGACCTTTTCTTCTTAGCTTTTGTTTTCTTTGGTAGCTCCGGAGCATTTGATGGTTCATCTCCATCTATGATTAATGCTCCTTGAGTAAGAAGGGGGATAAGTTGACAAATAACGTCCGAGGCTGAGGTCTACCAAAACAGACATAGGTTACAATGTGATAAAACGAATAATTAGTTCACAGATGAGGGCAGGTAAAATAAACATTGCACAACACAGGATACAATGTGATTACCTTATCTGCAATTGTAAAGTACTCCAATATGGCCGTGTGCACTATTGAATACTCAACAGTACCTTTCTCCAAGATTTTATGAATCACAATAGTCATGTACTGCAGGACAGATGATAACTGCAACCCAAGCTTGGAAATTGTATCTATCAAACTGGAAAAGGATTGAACATTAGGATTTGCCACAAAATAAAATCCATGGAACTGTTGTATCTAGAGACAAAAAAAAACCTCCTACAGATAACCAAAGTTACATTAGTTTTCCCTATAATTCTAAGACAGGGAAAAACTGCAAAAGACATGCTTAGCTCTACCTTATTACAACTGTTCATAAGATGTTCAGAAAGAATAAATAGCAATTAGCAAAGGGAACTTCTAAAATGCATGACCAGGATTCCAGGATGTATGTTGGTACCAACCAGCAGGAACTTTGCAAAGTCAGATCCTGGAATAGCTGAAGTTCAGTGGAGTACAGTTCCAGCAACAACTGTTTTTTCTGACGTTTTGTTCCCCGCTGAAATGCATAATCAACAACTGCAAGAAAGAAAATATACTTGTTTTAAAAAAAGAACATATATTGACGAGACCTTGATTTATTTCAATTGTTTCTTATAGGAACACATGAGAAGAGAAAATGATGAGTTTGAAGCCATTCACTGCAATAACATAATTGAACACACACCTGCAGCTCCTATAGTATGATGAAGAAGTTTGGCAACACGACCATGAAGAGAAGAGATGAAACTGGCAAACTGTTTTTTAGAGGCTGCAACCACAAACAAGAGACATGTTAATGAAGCTAAGGGTCATATCAAACTATCATGTAACATAGCCACATGCCCACGCATGATCTGATTCGTATATAAAGTTATATGAAATGTACCGAGTTCTATAAGCTTCTTTACAAGGAAAACAGCATATTTCTTGCGAGAAAGATCGAGCAAATGTGGATGTAGAACATCAAAAATAGCATCCCTCTCTGACTGCGAGCACCACTTTACACATGTCTGCCAAAAGACGGTGATCAACTGATCATCAAAAGCCAGGACACACAGGCAACATAACAAAAAAAGCAGCAGATTGACAAATACTGTGTGTGCTCAGCTTACTTGAAGAACACGTGCAGTAATATGTGATGTGGCAATATCCAAATATTTCCCATCCATTTTCTTGATAGCCTCACTTACTACCCTGGAAAGGCGACAATTATGTCAATGTATATGATTGCAAACATAAGATACAAGACTGTGATCCAAGTACTTACTTGGACCTCTCTTCTTTGCTCACATCGTGACATCTCATCTTTTCCCACAGTTTCGTTAGTTCCTGCAAGTATTCAGGGTCAAACAGAGCAAAAGAGCATTGAATTTAGCAAACTTACAAGTTTACTGTCACCACAAATGTTAGTCAAGGTTGAAGAACTTGTTAATGCTGATGATCATTGTGGGGGTAGGGTAACGTCCCAATTCAAAAAGGCAAAAAAATCAGGTTTGGATAGTTGAGCACATAATAATCATCAAAAGAACCGTTTAATATTTAATTCGAAAAGGCAAAAAAATCAGTTGGATAGTTGAGCACATAATAATCATCAAAAGAACCGTTCAATATCTAAGTACTGTAAGCAGAACCTAGTTGCAGAAACTGACTCTCTGGACATAACTACATACAGGTTTATGTGTTCAGTCCATAGTGGAACGATCGATCATAATGCATGTCAGGTTGCAGCTTTACAGCAATAGTGTTACAACTAGAAGCATAATTATGACCTAAAAGCAGGTGCTGCAAACCCCAAATGGAACATACGGTGCGAAAAAAAAAGCACTAAAGTACCTTCTCAAGGCTGTAATGCCGTTTCCTCTTCATCTTCCTGGCCTCCGACATTTCCTGTCACAGTCCAGCCCGCCCGTCAATTTAAGCTCAGAGATAAAAAAAAAAAAAAGGCAACGGCCTCGATCGAAGCCCATGCTCCAGCGCTTCCGAGCACAAACGAGCAATTGAGAGATACCTTGGCCGCGATGCGCTTCTCCTTGTGGGTAACCGGAGTCTTCTTCCTCGCCACAGCCTCTCCGGCCCCGCCATCTGCGGCCGAGTGCTTCTTCCGCTTCCCTCCGTCCCCACCTCCCTTAACTTGCGGCCGAGGCTTGGCCTTCCCTTCCGCATGCTCGCGCTTGCGCTTCTTCGCGCCCTGGCGATCGCCGCCGCCCGCCATCGCGCGCGCCGCTCGCTCGCTGCTCTGCTGTGGCGACGGAGGACGACGAAGGGGGTTTTCCCCGGACCCGATAGTCCCCAGCTAGGGTTTATACGAGCTCGTCCGCCAGTGGGCTAGTATTAGGCCTCAGTGGCGGCCCGCTCAGGGTATCTTCCGGTTTCGGGCCATGGCGCCTGCAGATGCGTACAGGTCCAGGTCGAGGTCCAGCAACCGAGGCCCATGGCTCCAAGATGTTTCGAGGCTTTTTGCTTTGCTCGGGCCCAGCCCAGCACAGCACAGCACAGCTGACCGGTCAAAGCGCGCGAGGCGAGGGCAGTTCCGTCAATTCGTCGAGGGCGGGGAAATTGAGGGTTTTCCCGCGGCGGACAGCGCGGGCCTGCACTTCTGCCGCCAACCCGGCCTGCGCGGGATCGGCTGGACGGGCCCGAACAGCAAACAGCGGCGGGGTGCACGGGACGCTGTTGCGTGCGCCGAGCCGCGCAGCGAGGCACGCCTCCTCTTTTTGGGTCGTAGTGTCGGTCTGGCCTGGATCTGGTGCGACGCGGCAGCGCGTGGACACCCGTGTGGCGCCCTCCCCCATCGTCCTTTCGAATCGAAGTTCACTGAGGAAGGGGACCCCTTTGGTAGGGATTCTACCGCGGCTCCTGAAGCCGGCCATGCCGCGACGTAGCGGGAAGATGCGGAGGTGCCGCGGCAGAGCCACCGGGCTGCGCCAGCGCGGAGGTGGTGGGGCGCTCGCCGGAGCTTCGGGCGCGCGAGCTCTCCGGCGTGGTGGAGGTGGAGGGCGGGTGCGCCGACGAGGAGGGCCCGCCCCGGCGAGCCACTGGGGAGGAGGACGAAGGGCGGTGTTGGGCGGCAGAGCGCGGTTCACGCGGCCATGCCAGCGAGGAGAGCATGACGCGCGGCTGGGGAGGAGCAAGGGCGGCCGTGCCGGCGAGGAGGGCCCCGACGCGTGCTGTTGCGACCTCCGCGTAGAGGCCTCCGTGTTTTTTTATATTTTATTTTATTTACAAAGTTTCTTCGTTTAAGCTTATAAATTCAGCAGTATTTTTTTCTTATTATAAATCAGCGAGCAGTGATTATAACTATAAGCAGCGGTTGGCCGCGACCTTCGTGAGTGAATGGACAGTCTCAATAGGGTTTATGACAATCTCAATGGGGGCTGACCCAGGTTTTTCAAAACACTTATATTTTAAAAAATAATGTAAAAAAATTTTATCCTCATAAAACTATTTCTACTACTATAAAACTCTTGTCATCTCTCTTTTTATAAATATAGTGTCATATCAATAAATTTATTGTGCATTAAACCTCCATTGACACTGACCTAAGATAAATTGAGAAAAAAATAAAAGAAAGAAAGAAAATAATAAAATTAATATTAGACATTTTACCTTTTTTACTAAAAAAAACTATTTTACCAAATGGTCCATAAAACTGTTTCAGCTTCATCACGAATGAAGTTCCTCCATCCATGAAGCCCTGAAAGGTTCTGGCTTGGGACTGAAGTAGAAGTGCCAGTGAACTCCACCGCCTTCTGGTGCCAGGGTATGGCTATAGCCTAGACCTGGCTTTGCTTGGAACACAGGAACTCAAGTGTCCTACTCATGTGTCGTGTCCGGAAAAATTTTTGGGTGTGAAATCTCTGAAAATGATGTTACAGAAATTGTTAGAGCCCTAATATATTTTCTTTTGGAAATAAACTTTCACAATGAATTATTGTACATATAGACAACGCTAGAAAAATCTTGACAAAAATACTACTTCAGTTTAAAGCCCATGAGAATCACAAAATGGAGAAAATCCACTAGACTTTCATCTACTCTCATTACTGAAGCAATATTCGTTTTTCAGGATTCTCTTCGTGTTTTTCGAGTAAAATAAACTGATTTCATATAAACTTTCTACATAGTTTGAATAAAACTATTTTACCTTTGAATAGGTTACCACAAGATATGTAAACAATATGGGTATTTTCTAATCAAATACCTTGTGTATCCGTATAAAATGCATTGTATTCAAATTTTTAGATTTAGTATTCGCAGCATATCTATATCTAGATATTCAAATTTAAATAAATATATAATATCATTATCCATCATATTTTATCTGAAATTCCTCAACCAAATTCAAATTTTAGAATTTATTATAAATTATATGTAATTCATATCCATAGATAACGGATAGTATCAAATCCAATATTTATTTATTTATATACACCCTGCTTACCATCAGCCAAACAAGTAAAAACTTTTGTGAGCCGAAGGCCCGAGTTGCTGCCCAGGCGCTTTGTCTTGCCGCAATCACGCAAACCCTACGGCCCAAATTTCCCCTGGTTTCCCTCCACGGATTTCCGTTTTCCCTCCACGCCCGCGCCCCCTTCCCTCCTCCATTTTGAGATCAAATCCTGGCGCAGCCCCCCCTTTTTCTTCTCTCCCCACCAGTCCACCACACCACCCCACCCCACCCCGCACAACAAATCGCACGCCTCGGTTCCCTCCACTCGACGCTTCTCCCGCTCCTAACCCCTAGTACCTTCTTCCCCCACTCGTTCGCTCCGCCGCCGCCGCGACGTCCAGCGGCCAGATCCGCGCAGCAGGGGTGTCCTCCGCCGCGGATCGACCTCCCGATCCGCGCAGGGGGAGTGGCGGCGGGCGCCGGAGCGCTCCGCCGGGGACTTCGTGAGGCTGGAGACGGAGGAGGAAGGGAGTGGTTCCGCGGTGGTAGATCCGCCGGTCCTTTCGCCGGAGATGGACTCCTCCGCTGAGAAGGTGAGCTCCGATCCGCGCTCTTCTGGCTCGATCTGTGTTCCGAATGGTGGGTGCGGGTCTTAATTAATCGCGATGTCTGTTTCTTCTCCTGTCGCAGCAGGGGAGCGGGACGCTGGATCCGGACGAGCGCCCGCCGGCGTCCGGCGAGACTAAGGCCTGCACCGAGTGCCACACCACCAAGACCCCGCTCTGGCGCGGGGGACCCTGCGGACCCATGGTGAGTAGTATTCCCGATCCCGACGACCCCCGATCTCGTTCCCCGGAACCCTAGCGCGGCTCCGGGGCCCATTCCAGTTCCCGATCTGTGCTGTCCTCGGCTAATCCGCTCCCGATCTGTGGTCGCAGTCGCTGTGCAACGCGTGCGGGATCCGGTACCGGAAGAAGAGACGGGAGGCGATGGGCCTGGACTCCAGCAGCAAGGCCGGCGGCGGCACCGAGCAGCAGCAGCAGCGGAAGAAGAAGGCCACCGCGGCCGCGGCCGCCGCGGCGGCGTCCAAGCGGGAGAGGGAGAGGTCGAAGGAGGCCGACGAGGTCACCGTGGAGCTCCGCGCCGTCGGGTTCGGCAAGGAGGTGGTGCTGAAGCAGCGGCGGCGGATGCGCCGGAGGCGGCGCCTCGGCGAGGAGGAGCGCGCGGCCTTCCTCCTCATGGCGCTCTCCTCCGGCGTCGTGTACGCCTGACTTCACCCCCACCTAGCACCGCACCCGAAGGCGGGTGAGAGGAGGAGGCCGCCGCTGGTGCTGCAAGCCGCCGATTTGGTAGACGGGCGGCATGATCTGAGCCCAGAGAGATCCGCATCTCTCTTTACCCCCTTTTTCCCCCTCTGGATCTATGCTAAGTTTTCCCGGCTAAGTAGTAGTTCGTCAGTTCGAACAAAGCGAGTTAATAATCCGTGTCCGTGCTAGGCTAGTAGCAGCTCTGTTCCTCCCCCGTCCCGTTCCTTGCTGTTCTTGCCCCCCACCTCCTCTAGTTGTAATCCTACCGCTAGTAGTGTGCTAGTAGCTGTCTTGTAACCTTCTCTTGCAATGTAAGGAGAGATTATGATCATTCTTGCAAGCGAGTAGTTGAGAAGTGTCCGGATCTGGGCGAGTGTGCGGTGCTCCGGCTGGAATCGTGTCCGGAAATGCTGGTGTGCTCTCCAGCTAGCTCTTGTGCATTGCATCGTCGTCGTCTCTCTAATGCTGGACTGATGACGACATGGTTGTTTCTGCTGTGGTGTGAGCTGATGTACGAGCTCGTGGATGCTTCTGCGTCATGGTTGACCTGCTGATGCTTTCTCTGATGTCGGAGTAGTACGTCTCCACCTACGTATAGCACCATCTGATGATTCGAACTACGGAGTAGTAGTAGCTTGGTTTTGAAAAGTTTTTTTTTTTTTGAAGGTCATGGTTTTGAAAAGTTGAAGCCTTCAACCTCGGATCCGAGGGGGAGCGGGGAGAAGGCCGAAAGTTATGGTATGGGTGGTCACTGTTGCTGCTGCTTGCGATCTGGTGTGATGAAATGGTCAGCACTCAGCAGCAGCTGGGCACGCACCCTGTCCACCCACGGTGACAGTGTTTCCTGAAAGGGAAGTCGCGTTCCATCACCTCGGCAGGGCAGTCAACACTCTCCAGCACGCAGCTCGGCTGTGCGCTTTGCACTCACCTGTTGCTCCTCTCTTGCTTACCATAGCTGGAGAAGCCGGTCGTGACTGGAGTGGAGGCGCTGGAAAGGTTCGTGAGAATTTTCCTCTTCCGGAGGGCGCATGAGGCCGTGGGGGGAATATCTTGTGATGGCTGCTACCTCTATCTTTGTCCTGATCAGGGCAATCGATGGCCCGGCCGAGCCGATGTTAACAGATGATGGATAGGATGGCCCGTGGGCATCTTGCGATCCTGGTTGTTGGGGTTGTTCCGTTTTGTTTTCTCTTGCTGATACTGCTGCTGCTGATGATGATGAATTATTCTTGGCGAGGAGCAGGAGCAGCGCCATGTGATTTGGGTTTTTTTTTTTCCCTTGTGGACAAGCAGTGTCACACGGGGCCGGCCTTGTGCCGTCTGGTATTCTAGTCTAGTAGCCATCGATAGGGACGGCGCTGTTAGTGTTAGCACATTCCATCCTAGCGGTGCACCGATGACGACGACGATGATAGCGTGGCGCTTGATTTTTGGTGATGCTTTCCTGCTGGTTTCGGGAAGCGAAGCAAGCAACCGAGCCAGACACGGCTGCTTTTCTTTCGTTCTTTGGGTTGGGGTGCTGTCACGCCTATGGAAAGGAGTGAAGTGAGTTTTTTTTTTTTTTTTTTTTTTTTCCGGCTGGGGGGGGGGGGGGGGGGTTTTTTTAAAAAAAAGAAAAAAAAAAAGGGGGGGGGGGTAAAGGGCGGGGAAAGGGAGAGTGGGAGCTGGGGGGGGGCAGGGGGGGGGGGGAGGCGGGGGGGAAGAGAGGGGGGGGAGGGGGGTGGTG
>Ga0182004_10003403_pt1 | contig 12661 bp, 9 predicted proteins | sample Sormic07211540_1_FD_120479 | JGI IMG/M metagenome (GOLD analysis project Ga0182004, IMG submission 120479) | Endophyte microbial communities from Sorghum bicolor roots, Mead, Nebraska, USA - 072115-40_1 MetaG | ecosystem: Host-associated > Plants > Roots > Unclassified | place: USA: Nebraska... | reverse complement strand
TTGGTGTTTCTCCAGAATTTTTGGGGCATGCACCTGCTGTAGATCCGCCCCTGTTGTTGATACACCAGACTGCATTATTGAGGAGAAGATTAAGGAATCTGGTTTAGGCCTCGTTCATTTACAGTCGTTCCGGCCAATGGCCTATACAAATTACAATAGCGTTCCTGTCTGAAGTATTTCCGAGGCTTCATTCCCCTTCAAACGAACAGCCCCTTAGGAAGGAAAAGGATTTCTAGAGAAAAAAACGATAGTTCAAGCAAAGTTGAATAGAGGGATGAAAAACAGAATAATCAACATAGGAACATTACTTGCTTTATCTTAAAAAAGGAACATTACTTGCAGGGAAGAAGCAGGGTGCTCTTCTTTTTTAAAAAAAGTGGGAAGTTTTTTTTTAAAATATAAGCACAGTACAGAGATTGTGCGGAATATCCCCGGCCCCAATTGAAATTTTGCAAAGCAGTCTAGTGCACTGTGGATGGTGTACTAAAGACTCACAAAAGTAAAGGCAAGAGTCTAGAGTCGAAGCCTGTCTTGCCAACTTTGCTAGTCTATCAGGGTGCTCTTGGAAGGCTGGTGCAAGATCAATATTACACATACTGTCAGACAAGACTTGGTAACAGAGGCGGAGTCGTTGGTTAACATTTAGCCTGTTTCGAATTTCACTCTGCAGCCCCCTATGACTTATTTTTTGTATTTGAAGAGGCGCAATTACATAGCACAGCTAATACATAGTGTTCAAATGGTGCTAGAGGCCTCTTTCGCCCCCAAACGCCCAAATTCAAATTTTGAACACAGGACCTACAGAGAGAAAAAGGTGTCTAGAAAAAATTCCATACCTGTCTTCATGAACCGTTTGGAGATATGAAAAAAAAGTAGCAGTTATAAACTAACAAGGGCCATGGAGTTGCTTAGTAAATTGGTTGGAAAAACAATCAGAAACTAGAATATCTTTGGTAGGAATCGAAGTTATATAAACTAATAAGAAGTGGAGTAACTGTGGACCTATGGTACTGGTAGGAACAGAAGTGCTGAAGGGGGTTTGCGCATTACACTCAGACACACATTTTAATTTTCACAAGAAATGGTAAGCAACTGTAACAGGTTTAAAAATTACACACCCTGAATTCTATTTGGGGGTGTTTTGTTCAGCTACTATGGTGAGAGCCATAATACTGTCGAATTAGTAGAAGTCGAGACCACAATGGCAAGTGGCTCTCAGTCATCAACTCTTGGATGTACTAGCTGCCAGGAAAAGCTTCTCTCGAATTAGTAGAATAAGCTTTTTAATCGAAGTGCAGATAACCCTGCAAACAAAATGTTTCATATTTTAAGATGGCTGCCGCTATTTATTTACAATTCAGGAGAAAATTTCAGCACTACTATATTCATACAATGACCATCTTAAAAAACATACAGCACAATAGAAAATTTAGTTGAATTGCAGCACCTTCGAATGTAACCAAAATAAATAAACACAACTTCATACATCATGCGGAAATGCAACAGTCGACAAGAGTACAAGAACAGACACCAGAAATATGAAATACATCTCGATCAACGATCAACACTTCATAAAAAAAACTTGGGTATTTCACTAGTAGTACCCCAAGTTCAGAAACCAGATTATCAGTCATCAAGTTCAGAAATGACGTCTCACAAAGATCATCAGTTCAGATCGCCAACAATAAAGACAAAAAAACAGTAGAGTAATACAGAAGAACAGGATCACAGGGAAGCTCATACAGATGTCTATCTTTAACTGCAGATTCCATTACCATTTGAAGTTCATCACGCGAGATCATCAGTGATCATCGCCATACATGAAACTAAACTTTGCAAGACGAACAGAAAGGTAAACACGGCTGCCTCACATCAGGAACGAGACGCTAAAAAGCCAAAGCCCTCCCGTTCTGCTGCTCTGCATCAGAAACGACTACTACTCTAGTATACTGCAACTACGATATGGACTGCAACTACGATATGGACTGCAACCAGGAGACCTACTCGACCTTGATCTCGAACACGTCCTTGCGCTCCCCGTCCTTGATCTTGGGCACGGTCACCATGAGCACGCCGTTCTTCATCTCCGCCTTGATCTGGTCCACCTTGAAAGCGTGGGAGGGGAGGTCGATGCGGCAGATGTACCCTGCCGGGTCCTTCTTGTCGTCGCCCTCGGAGTCCTTGTCGCCCTCCCCCTTGATCACCAGGGTGTCCTTCTCCACTCGCATCTTCACGTGCTCCTTCCCCAGCCCCGGCATCGCCACCTTCAGCTGCACCGCGTCGGCATCATCCTTGGAGACCCACGACGACCCGCGCGGGGAGAAGCCGGTCATGGACGCCGCGCCGCCGCCATCCTCCGCCAGCGCCAGTAGCAGGTCCCGGATCGCAGCCTCGGGGAACAGGTCCAGCACGTCTGCAGAAAACCTCAAATCATCAGTGGCTCTCGCAAATTCGCTTCGCTAGCCAGGTTCGAGGAAACAAAGGATAAGGGAAAACGGCCAACGCGAGGCGGTACCTCCGGTGAAGAGCTTGGGGACGCGCTCCGGGCGGCGGTCGGCGGCGGCGGCGTCCTCGCCTGTGGAGTCCTTGACGCCGTCGGTGTCCTTGACGCCGTCGGAGGAGGAGCGTGGCGGCGCGTCTCCGGTGCTGAAGAGGGGGCGGGCGGAGGCGGGCGGTGAGGCGAGGATGTCCATGAGGAAGACGGGCTTCGGCAAGGCCACCTGGGAAGCGACGGCGGAAGCCATGGATGGACCCCTCTCTCTCTCTGCCTCTTCTCTGCGATTGGGGTTTTGGTTTTGGACTGTAGCGGTGCGCTGCGAGAGAAATGCCTTGAGAGCGACGGAAGTGTGTGGGGGGTTTAAATGCTGGGGGCTTTCTTGGGCGAGGGGGCTGGGAAGGTTCCAGAAGGCGCATCTTGCGCCATCGACGGTTCCAGTTGCTCGGAGTCCTGCTTTGCGATTCGTGCCGTCTACCGTGAAAAAAAAAACTAGCTGTGTTCCGGGTGGGTTTGGGGGTTTTGGGTCACCGAAATGGAGGAAGCCACTGAGTCGCTGAACCGTGGGGCTGGGGTTGGGACCCTCCGTTCTGAATTGTGTCTGTCAAGTGCTCCACGGTTCGTCACAATTCACATGTTCACAGCTGGTGGTGAATGTTCATGTAAATGGGCCTTGATATATTACGGCTTTATTAGCATTGTTACAATTGGGGGCACAGCCATACAGTCGATTTCGTACACTGATGACACATCCCGTGGATGCTAACACGTAGTAAAAACGAAAACTAACCACACATTCAAGCAAGTTTGGTTACACACATATCATACATTCGGAGTGACAGTCCATGAGCGGCCGATGTGGCAGCAGATAAATCCGTGTACGCCGGCGAGCAGCAAGGTACGGTACACTAGCTAGTAGTGAGCGCTCGACTTGAAGGGGATGGCCCTGATGACGACCTGGTGGTACACCGCCGCAAGCGCCGCTCCGGCGAACGGGCCCACCCAGAAGATCCACTGTCACCGTCCAAGCATCGATCAGTATATGTATGTCTATATATATAGGCATCATCAGTATACGTATGCATGTCTACGGTAGCTATGCAAAATAAACTTACGTGGCCGTGCCACCCGTGCGGGCTGTCGTAGATGATGGCGGCGCCGAGGCTCCTGGCGGGGTTGATGCCGGTGCCGGTGATGGGGATGGTGGCGAGGTGCACGAGGAAGACGGCGAAGCCGATGGGCAGCGGGGCCAGCACGGGGACGTGGGAGTCCCTGGCGCTGCGCTTGGCGTCGGTGGCGGAGAAGACGGTGTACACGAGCACGAACGTGCCGACGATCTCGGCGCCGAGGCCGTCGCCCTTGGTGTACCCGGGGGCGACGGCGTTGGCGCCGCCGCCCGCGGACTGGTACAGCGCGCTCCCGACGAGCGCCTTCACGACGCCGGCGCCGCAGACGGCGCCCAGGCACTGCATCACCACGTAGTAGACCGCCCGCGCCAGCGACAGCTTCCTGGCGAGGAGGAGCCCGAAGGTGACGGCCGGGTTGATGTGCCCCCCCGACACCCCCGCGGTGCAGTAGACGAGCGCGAAGATCATGCCGCCGAACGCCCACGCGATGCCCTGGATGCCCACGGTGCCGCACTTGGAGGGGGACTTGCTCACGCCCATCACCGTCAGCACCGTCACGTAGAGGAAGAGGAACGTGGCCACGAACTCGGCGATGCCGGCGCGGTAGAAGGACCACGACGACAGCTCCGACGACTCGAACAGCGGCGCCGCAGGGGGCTCGCTGTAGTCGCGGCCGCCCAGGTCGTCCGCCGCCGTAGTGCCGATCGGCTGCCGCTCCGGGAAACGGTCCACGCCCACGCGCACGTCCTCGTCCTGCGACCTGTTGCCTCCTGCCATGAATGACTTGCTGAGCTACGACCTCGATGGATCGATGGTGGAGACGACGTGGCAAATGTCAAGTAGCTAGAGCTAGAGTGACTGGAGTGAGTAGTGCTGTTGCCTGTTGGATGAAGCGATCGACGTGTCAAGGAGCCATGTGTGTTCTTCTTATAGGCTGCTGGGGCACAGCATTAGTAGGACCCATGACGAGTCATGCGTGCAGCAAATGGACAAACTGATTTGGGATTAATCAATGGTTGATGGCTGAGAATGTCATGGCGGGCAAGTAGTAGAATTGTATCGCTTAATTCAGATGCGCGCAAGAGCAGGGAGACAGAATGGGCGGCAGCCGCTGCGGCATCCCTGGCCACAAGGATAGTTGCACAAGGCACACGTAGGAACAAGAACAACACGCACAGGCGCAGCCGGTCAAGACCTCAAGTGACGCAACGCAACCACTCCGACCTAATCCTCGGCTTTACCATTGGCACCACATCGCCACCGCCTCCATCCACCACTTTGCTGCTAGTGAAAACTCGACCATCCTCGAGTTATTATCTAATAAATAATGTACAGAACTCAGACGGTGTATAACTTGTTTTTAGTACAATTAGTATCGAGTAATTCAGATGCACAGCTGACAACTCACGAGCTCTGGTCATGGGGCGGAGGTTGTGCGTCCTTACACCGCGATGTGCACACTACTTATTTGGTTAAAAATATTATTTACTGATTTTTTATATAAAAAAATATTATTAAATAGCTAACAAATTCAACAAATAAAATGAAATAAACAAACTGGTGGACGAGCTAGGCGCTGCTAGGCTAGCTCGGTCTTTTTGCATGGCCTCTACACCCTGCTAGCGTGTCTCATCACGCAGCACACAAAGCGTCTTTCACCGGTGACAAAATGTTTTGGTACTATTCAAGGCCTCGTTTGGAATAAAAAAAGAAAAATATATGTTTCACATTCCTATGGATTAAATCACTATAGTGCCTTTGGTTCAGAAAAAGTGCATGTAGAAAAAAACGTAGGAAACTTTCCTTTGGGTTTGATTTCACAGGGAACCATAAGGGAAAAAGGACATCCACTCAAACCTCATGTGTTTGATTTCCTGTGTTTCTCTTACGGTTCATCCGAACACCTATTCTTATAAACTTCCTGTGTTTTTCATTACCTCTATTTTGCATATACATTCCTATCCCATTTTTTTGGTGTGTTTTTCCTATTTCTACATTTGTATGCAGGTCTCCTTTAATTTGGATTGGAGGGATTTCATAGGACAAATGGAGAAATTCATTTTCTATATGAATGAGAATTGTTCATGCCTTTGGAATGGAGGATTGGTCCATAGGAAAACTTTGGAAAATTTCCTATCCTACTCATTTCAAAGGAAGAATGTAGAAAAAGAAACATGTCTAGCTGAACCTCATTTTTCTCATCCCTTCGCGTAGGATCGAAGCTAATGCGTCATTTACCGCTGATGCAATGCTCTAAAGTGGCCTGCAATAAGTGGAACATTTGAAGATCAATACTTTATAACTACAATAATTAATTTATCTTTCCAATTCCTTTCTTGTACTCTATCCTAACAGTTCTACTCCTTCGTTTTCTGGTGTTTCTCAATCCAGCCTTGTTTCTCTATCCAGAGGGACATACTGTAGCAATTATAGTTCTTACTGCATAAGGAGGAGGATGGTCAAATGATGAAGATGGGCTGCAGGAAGATTGAGATCACTGCGACAGAAGTATTAGCTAGAAACAGCTGGAGGTTCAGCAATAGAGTTACCATTTAAATGTTGCTTTTAGAACTTGTAATAACGAACAACTATGCATTAGTCAATGCAGAAGCTGTGATATTAATATATTTCCTTTTCTAAAAAAAAGTTTAGTCTCTATTACATCGGATATTTAGACACATGTACGGAGTATTAAATATAGACAAAAATAACTAATTATATAGATCATGACTAATTTGTGAGATGAAAATTTTAAAGTCTAATTAGTTTATGATTTGATATTATGGTGCTTCAGTAAATATGTATTAATAATAAATTAATTAGACTTAATAAATTCATCTTGAGTTACTGAAGACTCATGAACACTCGCTATGACATCTGTAAGGATGATAAAAAAAAAGGTCTGCATGACTCGTGTAGTCGTGTCTGTTATTTATATAGCACTGATATACAGTCATTTTGACTCTGCAGAGGAAAAATGAGTATAGTATTTCGCAATTGCGGCTGCTAGCTACAGCCAACATTTACGGGCCTCAAAACGAGCCCAAACAAATCGAGAAACGTTCTGAAGAACGTAATGGGCCAACAAAGCCCAACTACACCCTAGCACCATCCCATCCTGGCCCGACACGCTACCTCGGCCTATATATAATAAACCTGCCAGGCCCAGTCCTTCACCTCTTTCCCTAATCGGCTATCCCGACCGAAACCGGATTCGCGGACCGCATCTGGTCACCCCTAGCAGCCGAGGCTAGCACGCGGCGCCCTGCGGCCATGGAGGACGAGGAGCACGAGGTGTACGGCCAGGAGATCCCCGTCGACGGCGAGGACGTCGACATGGCCGCCGGCGACGACGCCACCAAGGTACCCGCTCGCTCGGCACCCCTTTACCTGCCGCCGCCGCTTCTTCGTCGCTGAAACCCTAGCGGCGGTACTGACCCCTCGCGTGTGCAGCTGCAGGAGCTCGACGAGATGAAGCGCCGGCTCAAGGAGATGGAAGAGGAGGCCGCCGCGCTCCGCGAGATGCAGGCCAAGGTCGCCAAGGAGATGCAAGGTTCGGAATCCCCTCTCTCCCCGTGTGCGCAGCTTTTCCGTGTTAGTGATTAGAGATCTGCATCTCAAGTAGGGTCGTTGCGCAAATCATTTGCGTTGGCTTGCAGCTACTAAGCAGTAGTTGGGAATTAGCTGATCGAGTTGGAACTTGAAGCTACATGATGTGCTGTGGTGACTGTTTCTGTTGATGTGTCGACACTGCAATTGTTCGTCTATAGTAGGGTGGTTGGGAAATTTGTTTTAATTAACTTGCGTCTTTTTAGCAATAGTTGATTGTTTGCTGATTGCAATAGAAGCTATTTGGTTGTTGTTTAGATTAGCCTAGTTGCCTTCGATGATTAGTTGCTGTGTTGAACTGTGGATGTAAGTGCAGCACCTGATTTTGATTCACAATCGTACAGGTAATGCTATTACAGGTTAGGGTAGTAGTTTGTTTTGGTAGATTTGGTTGGGATGGGTGATAATGGCTAAATCTCTGTTGCCTATACTTTGTTCCCGTCATGTTCAACTACACCCAGTTTGAAATCCACTCTGTTATCATTGTAACCCTGTATCCTAGGAGCTGGAAAGCTTAGTTTGTGATCTGTATCCCCTCTTTGCTAATTGGGCCTTTTATTCTGTTGAATAACTTAACTTTTCTGTTTTAGCTGAACTTTTTAGTTTGTCTATAGGGCATGTTTGGAAGAGTAAAATGGGCACTTGGTCATTTTTTATGATTATAAGCAATCCTATAGATTTAGATCCCATTCCTCCCTATTCAAACGGGCAGCAAGTAAGCCTTGGTTTGATTGCATGTTGTAATATAACACTATAATCATTCATTTGTTAGTTCTCTTACACAATCATCGATCTTTTTCTCTAGGTGTAGATCCCAATGCAACCACATCTGAAAACAAAGAAGAGATGGATTCTCGGTCGGTATTCGTCGGAAATGTAAGTTTTATCTCCTCTTTATGCAAATTAAGGGGACTTATATATAGTTCAATGGATATATGATACTATTTTTTGAGGGGAGTGTTAATATAATATTGACTGTCATTTTCGAGTAGGTAGTATGTTTATTTGGTTGTGCTCCACTAGAAATCCAATTTCTATGAGGATTGTATTAGTTTGCAGTTCATTTGTAAATGTTTCATTCTATTTCATTGAAGAAGTGCACATATGGTCGTATTTTTATCATATATTTTTCTATTTTTTCTCCTTTGTGTTGATTGAACAATGGCAATGGTCGCAGGTTAGTCTGCTGTCATCAGGCCTTTCTATCAAAGTTTTGGCATCTGGTTCGGTCTCAGCAAAAGTTCTAGTGTTAGCTTAGTGGGGGAAAGAAAAAAAAAGAAAGAAAAAAAATCCAAGAAAGAAGTTCTTGAAAAAAGAAAGAAAAACAGAAAAAACGATTTGAAAAAAAAGTAAAAAAAGTATAGAAAAAAGGAAAAAAGAGAGAAATGATGTCATAGGCTAGGAATTATTCCCCAGGTTAGCCAGCAGAGAATGCGTCAGGCACATTCGTGGTACTGATGTGGAGTGATATCATTAGCCATGGCATGTAAGTTTGACCTCATATTTCTGCATAGTGTATCGAGATTGTTATATGCTTCTGTAGATGTTCCCTTATCTTACTCTTGACATCTATTGCATTTTATCTATTTCATTAATCCTTTTTCACACTGAAGTTTTTTTTTTTATTTGGGACCTTACTGCCCAGTAATCATCCATTAGGTTAGCCTTGTGTGATCTTCCAATATTCTATTGTCCCTACAATCCCTAAAGTGTCCATTTTCTTTCTTGGCATGTCGACTACGTGGCATAGTATAAAGTATAGACATAGTAGAGTGTTAATCATATCAATAACCTGCCTCAGTGTGCTATGATAGATGAATTCCGTCATTGCAGGCACGGCAAATACTTTCCTTGATGTGTGGTTAATAATTTGATCAATTGGATTCTATATAATTTTACCCTAACTACTATTGACACTCCTTTTCATGCCATTAAAATGTCATGTCTTGGAGAAAATAGATATCCGTATTGGTAGATATATACTATAGTGCTAGTAATGTAATATGTTGCTTTTTAGTCATTGTATACTATGTTTGTGGTGTATATTGACACTGTAACTAGGTCCTTGGTTGTAATTTAGCTTGTTCTATATGAACACAAAACCTATATTATCATGCTCTGGACCCATCAACTTTCAACTGGTGTAGTGTAAATACATATTTCTTTTTTGAGGGCAAGGCATTACACCATGTTTCTGACATGTTGCATTCATTCATTTTGTTCAGCTATTTTCTGGAAGATGCAAAGTAGACATGTAGTTTAGTGAAAATTGTTGAACATTAACTTTTGATGCCCTTAAATTTTACTGGTAATTTTGATACAAACTTGCTTTGTTGTGCAGTGGCCAGTGGTAATGTGGATTAATTAACTTGTTAACTTTGTAACCACCTTTGAGCATCATTTAAGCAATTTGAGGGACTGCTGATAATACAGTTGGAACATACTTTGTGTCACCAAACCTGATTGAGCAGCTTTAGAACTGTAGCATATACAGGCATAGGAAGTTAATAAAGCATGTGTTTTATAATCAAATTGGCTCTGGACTCTGGTTCAGCTATGATCTCTCATATGATATTTGGAGCAGCTGACTCCAATACTATTTTCGTCTATGCGAACAGAGACAGCTTATTGATGCACTGACTTATTAGTTGTTTCAAATGAATTATGCATTAGTTGTGTGCAATATATGTCTTTTTGTCAGCTGTTTGGTTATTGAAATATGTAACATTACAAGTCCGCTCACCTTCTGTGTAATTACTGCAGGTTGACTATGCATGCACTCCAGAAGAAGTGCAGCAGCACTTCAACTCTTGTGGAACTGTTAACAGAGTGACAATCCTGACTGACAAGTTTGGGCAACCAAAAGGTTTTGCTTATGTGGAATTTGTTGAAGTTGAAGCTGTTCAGGAAGCTGTTAAGTTGAACGAATCAGAATTGCATGGTCGCCAACTCAAGGTATGAGTCTTGGTATTTTTTGCTTATACTAAGAACATCAACATCCAGTGGGCGCTTTATCCCATTTTTCACCCATGCATGTACTCATTGGGCAGACGGCGGCATGTTGACATTACTACCTTGTTTTCTCATCAGGTGGCACCGAAGAGGACCAACGTTCCTGGGATGAAGCAACCCCGCGGTCGAGGTTTCAATCCATACCATGGCCACCCCTACATGAGGCCATATGGTTATAGTCCTTATGGCTATGGGTGAGTTTACTTGTTTGCTCAGCTATGCCAGCATTTGGCTCTCTTAAAAAATGTGTAGCATATAATGTTGATCATTTCCATTTGTTTGTTTTTGTTGATGCAGGAGATTCCCCAGATTCCGCCGCCCGAGAAGACCTTATTTTTGAGGCTCGGGTTTCTATATGGTTTGCAGAACATGGACGATAATCGGTTAAGATTCTGGAGAAGGCTGGACCTTATCCCCGCCTTCAATTATTTCACACATAGCTTTCGGGATGTTCTCAGACATGTTGTTTCCGTATTGACGATGCTTAAGCTTTGTACTGTATTGTTTCAGTTACAGACTTACAGTTATGCAAAACGACTATGTTTTAGTTACACGGAAGGTACTGTTGTGATGCTGCCATTTTGTTACTTGAATAGATTTTAACCCTGCAATATGATTGTATAAGCTGATGCATTCTTCCTTCACTTCCATATCACATTTACATATTTTCATCGTGTTGTTGTGGCCGGGACATCTGATTTCAGTGTTCTGTAGAGAGACCTCAACCTTGCGTCACTGAGCATTTGAGGCACTCTTGCAGTTTTTTTTCCCATTCCTTTCTAATAAAAGCACAAATTTTCGAGCCAAACGACAGATTCACAATTCGACCAAATGGCCTGCCTATACGCAGGAAATGGTGATACGCCTGAAGAAAAAAAAAAAAACCCGGCACTAGAAGCGGACGGAGGTTCCCCATGTGTGCGCGTCCTTGAGGGTCGCCGCCAGCCAACCGAGCCCCTCGTGCAGACCCTCGCCGGTGAGCGCGCAGGCCCCCACGGCACGCGACGCCCTGTTCTTGAGGTCGTACAGGCCCAGGCGCTGCCCCACTTCGGAAGGGCTCATCGCGCCTTTCTGCGCCAAGAAAAAAGGAGCTGAGATGAGAGGCGTTCTCTCTGCCTCGGTTTGCTTTGGACAAGAGGCGTTCAGTGGTTACCAACTTACCATATCCTGCTTGTTGGCGAGCACTAGAAGAACGCTGCTGAGCATGAGCGGGTCCTTGACGATGGCCTGGAACTCCTCCCTGGCAACCCCAATCCGGTCCCTGTCCGTCGAATCAACAACGTATATCTGCGACACATACAAGAGCATTCAGCTTGACGCATCGACGAGAATGGTCTAGTAGTCCTGTAGACCACAGGAGATGTGGAAACTGAAAATACCAAGGCGTCCGAGTTGCTCAAGTATTGCCTCCATAACGGCCGCAGCTTGTCCTGCCCTCCAACGTCCCACACCGTGAAGGCCACATTCTTGTACTCAACTTTCTCCACGTTGAAACCTGCAGAGGGCAATGCATACCATATATGATACGTACTAGGATCAATGATTCAATGTAGCTTGAGAGTCGAGATTGTATACCGATTGTCGGCACCGTCGACAGAACTTCGCCGACGTGTAGCCGGTGCAGGATCGTCGTTTTGCCGGCGGCGTCCAGCCCAAGCATCACAACCTACAATAGCAGGGCAAGAGCAAACTGAAAGACTGAAAAAAAGAAGAAGAAAAGAATCCAGAGCCATAGAGGGAGAGCTCAATTGTTCGTAGCAATGGCATGCCACTCGTTACCTTCACTTCTTTCTGGCAGGAGCTGTCGAAGAAGAACTTCATCAGAGACTGGCCCATGCTGCTTTCGCCAGCGCTATTTTTGCCTCGCACGCACCGAAAGAATGCCCCCTTTTTCCTCCCAGTTCGGCAGTTCTTTTTGTGAGCGAAAGAAATCCACGGCGCTGCGCCGGTCGCGCGCGGTTCTTCTTCAGGATGCTCCGCTCAATCTTTATTATTGCTATTGCTAATCAGGAGTCAGGATGGACGTGGAGCACCGTGAGTGATGAGGACGGTGGTTGTCATGGAACCCATGACGCCTCTTGTTTTTGTATTGTACAATACGCATCTCCGCACGGTCACACCTCGTCGGTGTTTTGATTTTATTTTGTTTAAATGCACACAGTGTTTGACTTGAGCCAACAGCCAACGAAGATTCTGCGATTGGCATGACATAGGAAGCACCAAAGGGCAATCGCACTTTACCGACGGTGGTGGCAGCTGAAACACGCACAAGTCAGAATGTCTAGTTAATGTCGTCACCCAACTAAGTCGTTGTAGTATAGTGGTGAGTATTCCCGCCTGTCACGCGGGTGACCCGGGTTCGATCCCCGGCAACGGCGATTTTTTTTGGCTTTTAACATTTTATATACTCATTTTTTTT
>Ga0182004_10003402_pt1 | contig 12667 bp, 14 predicted proteins | sample Sormic07211540_1_FD_120479 | JGI IMG/M metagenome (GOLD analysis project Ga0182004, IMG submission 120479) | Endophyte microbial communities from Sorghum bicolor roots, Mead, Nebraska, USA - 072115-40_1 MetaG | ecosystem: Host-associated > Plants > Roots > Unclassified | place: USA: Nebraska... | reverse complement strand
CGAGAACAAGGCTCTGACCGCGGAGGTGGACCGCCTACGGTTCGAGGCCGAGAAGGAGGTGGCCGAAAAGGCGGCTCAAGAGGAGCACCTGCTGGATCTGAATTGGCAACTAGCCGATAAGGACCGTGAGAAAAAGGGTAGGTCGAATGGTCCGATCAGTTGTAGTTAACTGTGTGATCAGTTTCGACGACCAGCAATCGTTTCTTTAGGTCTGGAAGAGGAGATTGGACGCCTCCGAGAAGAGAGGGATCGACTCGACCAGGAGCGTGCCGGTGCACTGGAGACCGGGCGCAAGGCTGGCGAGGAGTTGAAGAACAAAAGTGAGGAGTTGGCTAGTAAGAGCCGTTTTGCCCTTTTCGGCCACGTAGTTTTCTTTTCCTCTTGTTTATACTGACTTCTTACTTGGTTTTTCTTAAAAACTCGAACGAAGTGCTGAAAGTCAACACTAAGAAGCACCTGGACGAGCTGGTCAAGTAACGGGACTCCTAGAAGACGAATTGTATTAAGATCTAGAAAGGAGTTGCCCCAGTACTTGACCTGATCAGTCCTAAGCTCCTCGAGGACCAGCCCCGTGCGCCGAAACTGACCTCGGTGGAGAAGGCACAGCGCGCGTGGGGTTGGCTTTAGCAGTTCGTCAAAGACGCCGGGGAGTTTGCCGGAGCGCACGTCCTCAGCATGGTACGTGCCCACTATCCCCTGGTCGACTTGTCCCGGCTAGAGAGGGGATATCCGAAGGAGGTTGGTCCAAGGGAAGAGGATGACCTTCGCGTCAATGTGCTGGACCTATCGTCGACAGTGATCGGCGATATAAATCTCTGTGGGACATCAACTCCCCCCGATCAGCCGGGATCAGACAGGTCGGCCAGGGAATTGTCGGGGGCGTCAATAGCAGGAGATGGGCAGTCAACGCCTGCGGTCTCGACCAGCCAGGCGCCGATAGCCCCGACCCCTTCGGCGGGACAAGAGAACCATGCGGGTGATCAGCCCGAGTAGTAGGTCTGTAGAGTAGTCCGTAGGAGTAGACTAGAAGCCGCCCAAAGGGGTTTTTATTGTAAACGTTGTATATAAAGTTTGTAATGAAGTTTGATTTATGTGAACCATAGTTTTGAGTGCTGTAAATTTGTTTGAGTGATGTATCACTTAGTCATATTGAGTACCCTTGAAGAGCTTGTCCTGGAAAGTAATTGTGGCACTTGTCGAGTATTCTGCGTATGTAAAAGTATATAGCAAAAAAGACAAATTTTATTATTATTCATCAAAAAAGATTTACAAATGAAATGTACTAGAACTTAGGGATAGAAGCGTCGTAGTTTGTCTATGTGCCAGGTGTTGGGCAAGCGTGTTCCATCTAGGTACGCCAGTCTGTAAGATGTAGGGCGTGTAACTTCGGCGACCACAAAAGGTCCTTCCCAAGGTGTAGATAACATGTGCATTCCCTCCTGGCTTGTTTTCCATTTAAGTACCAGATCACCGATCACGAAGGAGCGGTCTTTGACGTTCCTGTTGTGGTATCGCCTAATAGCCTCGAGATATTTTGCTGTTCGAAGACAGGAAGTTAGGCGCCTCTCTTCTGTGCAGTTAATTTCGAGCTCTCTGGTGAGATCGGCTGAAGACTGGTCAAAATGTTCAACTCTTGGAGATCTAAAGGCTACGTCCGAGGAGAGCACTGCCTCAGCCCCATAAACCATAAAATAGGGGGATACGCCCGTGTTCTGGCTAGGTTGTGTCCGAAGACCCCAGACCACAGCCGGTAACTCTTTCATCCACCGTCCTGGGGCCTTGTCATTTTCGGTATACAGTCTCTTCTTTAGAGCGTCAATAATAATTCCATTTGCTCGCTCGACTTGGTCGTTGGCTCGTGGATGTGCTACCGACACGTACTTTATGACTATGCCTCTGTCATCGCAAAAGTCCCAGAATGTAGTGCCGGTGAACTGAGTGCCCAGGTCGGTGATTATGCTGTTGGGAACCCCAAATCTATGTATGATTTGATTGAGGAATTCCAGTGCCTTCTCGGAAGTTGCTTTGACCAGTGGCATGTACTCGATCCATTTTGAGAACTTGTCGATTAGCATGAACATGAATTTGAAGTTGCCGGGAGCCGGTTTGAATGGCCCGATCATGTCGAGGCCCCAACAGGCAAATGGCCAAGACGACGGGATCATCGGGATCTCATGAGCAGGTACGTGGGTCCGTTTGGCGAAGAACTGGCATCCTTCGCAATGTCGGACGAGTTTCTCAGCGTCGGTGACTGCGATTGGCCAGTAAAAGCCTGCTCAGAAGGCCTTCTCGACCAGTGTTCTAGAAGCGGTGTGGTTACCACAAGATCCGGCATGTATGTCTTCAAGTAACTTGATGCCATCATCTCGGGATATACACTTCAGCAAGACTTCCGAACTTGCGTTCTTGCGCATAAGTTTGCCATTGACCAGTATGTAATTTTTGGATCGCCAGATAAGGCACATGTTCTCTGTTTTATCTTGAAATCCTGAACCATTCAAGAGATACTTGATGAAAGGAGTGCGCCAGTCGTGGCTGTTGGTTGTCGGAGTGGTGTTGTACACGAGCATTGTTTCGTTGGGTGACTTGTCGACCAGGTCCGTACCGACGCTTGGCGTGTGAATGTCCTGAACGAAGACGCCTTGAGGAATTTGGGCCCGGGATGATCCTATCTTTGACAGCGCATTTGCTGCTTGATTCCTGTCCCGGACCACGTGGATGTATTCTATGCTGTAAAAATTTGATTCCCACTTCTGGATTTATTTGTAGTAGAGGTCCATCATTTCGTGAGTTGTGTCCCACTCCTTATTTAACTGGTTGATGACCAGAGCAAAGTCACCGTGGACGTAAAGGCGTTTGACTCCCAGTTCGAGAGCTAATCGGATACCGTGCAAGCATGCTTCGTATTCGGCGACGTTGTTTGATGCTGGAAAGAGGATCCTAAGGACGTAGCGGAGTTTTGTCCTTGTTGGGCAAAATGAAAAGTATTCCAGCATCGACTCTGTTGATGTTCAAAGATCCATCGAAGAACATTGACCAGTGGTCGGAGACATCTAGAGAGGGGGGCTCGTTGAGATCCATCCATTCTGGGATGAAGTCGACCAAGGCCTGGGACTTGACGGTAGTGTGACTCTGGAAATCCAAATAAAATGGGCATAACTCCATTGCCCACTTTACAATTCTGTCGTTGGCGTCCTTGTGGCGCAAAATGTTCCCGAAAGGAAAACTGGTAGTGACTAAAACACGATGGGCATCGAAGTAGTGCTTCAGCTTTCTTGAGGTGATTAAGATGGCGTAGATTAGCTTTTGTATCTGGGGATACCTGGTCTTGGATTCGCTTAGGACTTCGCTTATGAAGTATACTGGCCTCTGGACTTTGTAGACGTGGCCTGGTTCGTCTCGCTCAACCACCATAGCTGTGGAGATGACCAGATCTGTTGCTGCTATGTAAAGGAGCAGGTCCTCATTAGGTTGAGGTGCGGTGAGGACGGGTGGTGAGGTAAGGAAAGTTTTGAGCTGGGTAAAAGCAACGTTAGCCTCTTCTGTCCACGAGAATTTCTCCGATGCTTTTCGAAGTTTGAAAAAGGGGAGCCCTTTTTCTCCCAGCCTAGAAATAAACCGGCTGAGGGCAGCCATGCACCCCGTGAGCTTTTGAATGTCTTTGATGTTCTTGGGTGGTTGCATATCGAGCACCGCCTTAACTTTTGAGGGGTTTGGCTGTATGCCGTCGTGGCTGACGACGTTACCGAGCAGTAGACCAGAGGGGACCCCAAAGATGCATTTTTGGGGGTTGAGTTTCCACTTGTATTTATTTACCGCTTTAAAAGTGCGGTCCAAGTTGTCGATCAGGGTGTTCGCATCCCTAGTTTTGACGACAACGTCATCAACGTAGGCCTCGACGAGGTCATCACGTATCTCGTCGTGGTGGCATTGCTGAATAGCGCGTTGATAAGTGGCTTCGGTGTTTTTGAGTCCAAAGGACATAGTGGTGTAACAGTATGCACCAAAGGGAGTGATGAAGGAAGTTTTGATCTGGTCGTCTTCCTTTAGCGAGATCTGGTGATAACCAAAGTAGCAATCGAGAAAAGAGAGGAGTTCGCATCCGGCCATTGAATCGACCACCTCGTCGATGCGAGCAAGACCAAAAGGATCTTTAGGACAGTGTTTATTGAGATCAGTGTAATCAACACACATTCTCCAATCATTATTCTTTTTTCTTACAAGGACCGGATTGGCGAGCCAATTGGGGTCATACACTTCTTTAATAAATCTGGCTGCTAAGAGCCGTGTGATTTCTGTCCTAATAGCCTCCTTTTTGTCACGAGCAAATCATCGTAGCTTTTGCTTGATTGGTCTTGCGGTCTTCGAGACGTTTAAGGAGTGCTCAATCAGGTTTCGTGGGACACCGGGCATGTCTGCGGGTTTCCATGCGAAAACGCTTACGTTGTCCCTTAGAAACCTGACGAGCGCGCCTTCCTATTTGGTGTCCAGGTTGGCCCGATGAGAGCTGTCTTCTCTGGGCAGCCATCGACCAGCTGTACTTCCTTGTGCTCTTTGGACTTATAGCTTTTCCTGGGAGTCTCCTACTCGGGTATTTGGATCTGGTCGGGTGGAATTTGCGTGGCTTGAGCCGCAGTTTCTGCCATGCGAATCGAGAGATCGATTGCCTCGGTGATCTTGAAGCTTTCCTCCTCGCAAGTGTATGCGGTGTAGACGTTGCCTCTAACGGTTAAGACGCCCTTCTCGGTTGGCATCGTGAGGACCAGGTATGAATAGTGCGGAACTGCCATGAACTTGGTCAGTGAAGGGTGGCCTAGAATTGCGTGATAAGTCCCATCGAAGTCAACGATCACAAAGTTGACGAACTCTGTGCGGAAGTGGTCTGGTGCTCCGAACTGGACGGGCAGCATTATCTGGCCAAGTGGTACTGAACTCTGACCCGGCAAGACACCCCAGAACTGGGCGTCATATGGCTTCAACTACGCCGGAGTTATCTTGAGAGCAGGCAAGCTGTTGCGGAAAAGGATATCAATGGAGCTACCCCCGTCAACGAGCACGCGCTCGAACCTGACGCTGTTGATGCATGGGTCCAGGATCACAGGAAAATGCCCTTGTTCTGGGATGGCGGCCCACTAGTCCTGCCTGTTGAATGAGATCTCTCTGTGCGACTAGGGGGGAAATTTTGGATCGGCAATCAGGCCATTGGAGCTGTCCAAATTAAGGCAAGCTTTCTTCAGGAGCATTCTTTCTCGTTTGGACTTGATGGAAACTTTGCCTCCAAAGATGGAGTGCACCACATCGGTGGGACTGACATATTGGTGCCGTGGATCCCTATCCTGGTCATCGTCTTCATCTTCCTGACCGTGTCTATCCTGTTTCCCATTTTTCTTGCCGGAGTCTCCCTGAGCGGCCCGCTGTGTGTAGATGCTTTTGAGGACACGACATTCTTCCATCGTGTGGTTAGACTTGGGATGGAGTTGGCATGGTCCTTTCAGCGTCTTGTTATAGTCTTCCTGGTAGTCCCGCCATCCGTTGGGACGCTTGACTGTGTTCACCTCATGGTCGTTTTCACGAGGTCGCTTGCCTCTGAAACCGTCACGATTGTCACGGCGCCTACCCCAACCTTCTCGGTGGTCGTGGTTGTCGCCGCGGCGAGAATACCGGTTGTCGAAGCGTCCACGACTATCGTCTTGTCGGGGAGGCTGGTCGGCTCCTCTCATATCCTCCCGAATGAGTTTTTCAGCGTCATCGGCACCGGCGTAATTTTTGGCCGTGGCGAGGAGCTCGCGACCGTGGTCGGCCTTTTGCGCAGTAGCTTGCTTCTTAATGCTTCATGGAAGCGTAGGCCCTTGATGAACGCTGATATAGCCTCGTCATGAGAATTCTTTGGAATCTTAAGACGCATATTAGAGAAATGTCAGATGTAATCGCGCAAGGGCTCGTTCTTCCTGTCCCTTATCCTCTCGAGATCGTACTTGTTTCTAGGCTACTCGCAAGTAGCAATGAAATTATCGATGAACGCCTGGCGCAGTTCCTCCCAAGAATCGAAGGAGTCCTCGGGTAGGCCGAGGAGCCATTGATGGCCAGCTTGGTCGAGGACGACTGGGAAGTAATTTGCCATGACGTGCTTGACCCCTGCTGCTGACGGAACTGCGATCTCGTAAAGAGTAATCCAGTTTTTGGGGTTCTCCTTTCCATCATATTTTTTAAGCTTCTCGAGCTTAAAGTTGTGGGGCCATACGGCTTGGCGAAGGTGTGAGGACAACTGTCTTAGGCCGGGGGGGCATGTGCTGCGTCGTACTCAATGCGTCACGTTTTCGTGTGCCGGTCGTTCCGTGGCGCGTCTATTGATGCGTTCGCGGGCATCCTTAGGAGGGATGTTGTGGCGTAGAACCCTATCTTGGTTCGTCTCCTGACCACGCCCGCGTCTTTGTTCGCGGTAACTACCAGTGTCCCGACCACGGTTGTCGTGTCTAGTGTCCTTCTTGCGATTGTTGGCGGGGGAGCGGCTATGATGGCGCCCGCTGGTTTGTGGTGAAGTCCGGCTATGGTGAGTCTGGTCAGAGGAGACGGCTTTGACCCGTTTGAGCAAAGTAGCGGTCGGTCCCATCGCGGTGATCACATGTGCTCGTATATTGGATCGGATGCCCTGGTACTCTTGAGTATCAGGGAGTCGGTCCAGGTTTGCCATGGCAACAGCCACGTTGGCACTTGGCGTCTTGTAGACTTGCTGATTCCCAACCATGTCGAAGGCGTCGCTGAGGTTGTGCGGCGCGAGTTGTCGTTCCTCATCTGCTCGCCGCTGAGCGCGATCGGCGTTGCGCTATTCACGCTGTTGTCTTTGTTCGTCGGTTTCGCCATCAACAACTGGTTCGTCATTGCCGACGTTGAAAATCAGATCTCCTCGTCGAGGTGGAAAGACTGGAAAACAGGAAAAACCCGGGGGGTAAGGTGGTAGATCCAGGTCGTAGTCTTCGTCCTCGGGGTGTAGAACCTCGGTGGGGACAGATCCTGTGCTAGAGTTCGTGCTGGTGTCCTTATCGTCTGGCAGAATCCAGATGGATACCATGTTGACGAAGTGGCGAGCTGGTGTGCGAGTTCGTCCTGGCGACAATCCCATCTCCCCGAACAGAAAATCGATATGCCTTGAAAACTGATCGGCCGCGTTGCTGAGACTGTGAGGGAAGTTCTGGTCTGGGGAGGCTGACTTGAACTTGACAGTCCGTCCCGCGGTGGTCGATGTTATCGTCAAGGACGATTCCAGTCGTTCGTGCGTGGAGACACGAGTTGGTCGACGGGAGTCAAAAAAATTTGATGTTACCGGCCGATCGGGCTTGCACGAAATTGAATCCACCAAGTTGGAGGCTTCGAGAAGTTTGTGGTCGGCGCGATCGAGGTCTTGAAGAAGGTACCGAGTTGTCGACTCGCTTTGTCCTGTAGCGAGGGAGCGGAGGTCGGCTCCTTAGAGTCGGCGTGATCGGAGTCGACGCCTCTGCTGTCCCAGATTGGATCTGGACTTCCTCCGGGGTCATGATTCTATGTTGCCGTCGTGAGTTGTCCAGGTGATTTGTCCAACGGTGAACGTGAGACCTTCAGCTACGTCCGCGGAAGCTGGAACGATGACCATCTTGTTCGTCAGGAGAGCTGTGCACACACCCCCTACCTGGCGTGCCACTGTCGACGAAAGCTAGTCGGCAGTCTACCTTAGGGTATACCCACGGTAGTAGTTTATCGGTAGACGGTTCGCAAGCTATGAACTTGATGGTGACGGAAGACACGGACAAGGTTTTTATCTAGGTTCGGCCTCCGTGTGGGCGTAATACCTACGTCCTGCATCTGATTGTATTGCTGTGGATTGTGTTGAGTTGAGATGAGATGTCCTAGGGGGGTCCCTTGCCTCTCCTTATATAGTCCAGAGGGCAGGGTTACAGATCTGGAATCTAGAATTTGTAAATTGTTTAAATTCAAATACAACAATGGTTCTGCAAAGAAATATTATTATTTGTTTAAAAACACTTAACCGTGGCGGGCAACATAAAAGGACCGCTACGATTAATAGCAATACCCGCAGCGGGCAATATAAGACGCCCGCTGCGGTTAATCTATTAACCGTAGCGGACAACGTAACCTGCCCACTGTGCTAAATAGGCATTAACCGCAGCGGGTGAGTTATGTTGATCACTACCGTTAATAGATTAACCGAAGCGGGTAGGGGCGCCGTAGTGGCCACGATTTACCATGGCTTTATGACCGTGGCAGACGCGTTTGCCCGCTGCGCAAAAGGAAAAACGTCCGCCACGGTTATTCTTTCTGCGGTAGTGCATGTGTCGTATCTGAAGGAACTATCCTTTGGCCTATGGTGAGCATCTGAGGCAGCCCAACCGCTGGTTGATATGAATTTCTAACATACTTTGTGTTCCCTTTGGACCAAGTATAATACGAGCTGTAAGTGGGCTGAATGCTCACATGGAGTATAGAGGGACGAAGAGAGAGGAGAAGCGGACTGAAGCTTACAGCTCATATACAGGAACCAAGAAGTTTTGTAAGACATACAAGTAGGCTATAAGCCGGCTAACTATTAGAGCAAGTTTAATAATACAGCCCACTTGTTGACTGTAAGGTTTTTACAGCCTTCTTCCAGCCCACCCATACAATAGTTAGCTATTCACTATAAATATATGGCCCACTTATCTCTCTCACAAAGTTTCTTCCTTATTGTGTCTAAGTTGGCTGTAAGCTTACAGCCTGCTTCTCCTCTCTCTCCTCTCTTCTCTCCTCCACATCAGCATTTAGCCAGCTTACAGCCCACCATAATACTTGCTCTTATACTAGTGGAGTGATAGATTAGCTGTAAGTTTCTATGTAGCAGCAGCTGACTCTGAGCTTTGATGAGACAAAGTAGGGAGTAACAAAAAGAGAACCGAGAACGTTTAGGTTTAAAAGGGGCAGCTAAGTTGTTCACTGTTAACACAAATGGGAGGAGATGGTTGGGCTACTACCTACATATTTATGGTTCTGGGACCCTTGAATGACATGGCTTCACCAAATTGGCGAGAAATATGCTAGCAGGAGTCTCCTATTGAGATATAGTAGATATAGTACACAGTAGATTTATTTGGCTAACATTTATATATACCAACTTGTGGATTTTGGTTTTTTTTAGTTGTCTTTTTTTGAAAACTAAAATAATCAACATTGGTATTAAACCCATTGCATAACTGGAAACAATGTTTGTACTTGTACATTTGGTGGGTTGTGTTATGAATTTAACGTGATTGATGTGGAAAAAAATCACAAACCAACTTTCTTTCACCCTCCAGCCTGGCCTTTCTATGTTCACAAATATACCATTTAATGTGATTTCCATAGGAAAAAAATCTAACAGTAACACATGGAGCCATTTAAGTAAGCACTTTATATTGTTCCACTTTATATGGTTCCCAACAATAACAGTCAAAGATATCTTATTAGATGGTTCCACCGAAAAACTAGGACAATAGTCCTTTCCAAATAGAAAGCATAGGGCCATGGCTTATTGACCCACAATGGTTCAAGATTAATATCTTAAATAATTGCAAACAAGAACTGTGGAGACAATAATTCAAAGATTAGTTGTTTCAATGAAAAGGCAGAAGTCGGAACCTGGGTGAAAAGGCAGGTGATATGGCAACAGCCACATTTCTGGTGGCAGTGGGTTGTTACCAGACCAATCGTATACCCCAAGTACCTTAAAAGTTACGTTTAGGGAGTTATAGCCATAAATTAGGATGTGAAACAGGAATAAATAACCACTATGATCACAGAAATCTCCTATACACACCGTTAGCCAAAACTTGCCCCATGATGTTGTATATATTGCTCCTCCGCGCTCTAAGATCCAATTTCGGCCTTTTTCCATAGCTCCGTCTCCACTATTTGGGCCCTCGCCAATCAATCTCAGAGTAACATAGTTCAAGGTTGTGCCAAACATTGTGCTGTGGCCCTCAATGTGCAACCCCCACCCTCCATCTTTGTTCTACACTTGCACATGCAAATTAAATCAAATTAGTGAAACTGCTTTTGGCGACTGCATGATTTAATTTCATTGTTGGTCAATAAAGGAAAGGAAGCTTGCCTGATGATTATAGAGATAGCGGCACATCTCCCTCTGATGTTCCGAAGATAAAACAACGTTCAATGCTCCAGTCACATACAATACTATAACCTATTACAATATAATGTAGTCAGTATCTTTCTTGTAACCAAATAATGCAAAATATACTGTAACGATTGAAAATAAAAAAGATTGATGACAGCCAGCTGCCAGGTCCCATGCATATATGTTCCAGTGGTGTTGGTCACCAAAATTGCTAGGCATATGTGTGTCCGATGTGTTTATTTATAGTGATGACAAAAGTTTAGTGAAACCAGACCAAAATTGCTACTTCCTCTAAGCTGCAACTTCTAGAGTTGACTTAAGTCAAAATTTTAAAACTTTGACGAAATTTATAAAAAAAATGCTAAGATTTATAGTAGCAAATAAATACCATTAGATTTATCATTGAATATATTTTCATAAGATACTCATCTTATGTCATAGATATTGATGCCCTTTTATAAAAAGTTGGTTAAAGTTGAACAAGTTTAAGTGACACGGATTCTAGGAGTTGAAGTTTTCAAAGACATAGGGAAGTAGGTCCAATTACCAAGCCTGGCAAAAGGAACAGAGGACCACTACAATCGCCAGGCCAGTGTCCATCATGTGCCTGGAGAGTAGCGAGGTGGTTCATAGCCCGTTTCAAAGAGGACAACACAGCTTCCACCGTAACGTCTTCATTCTCCCCTATCTTGACAGCAGGAAGGTCCAGCTTAAGAGGGTTGGCTTTTGCATACTGGAGAAAGGAAAACAGATGTGAGTAATATAAGTATATGCATGGAATAAGAACTCTGAGAGTGAGAGTAGTAATAATAAATAATTATTTTCTTCATTAGCTAATAATCTATCTCTCTCTTCGTTACCATTTGTGTCCATTTACCAGTGGTGAATCCAGCCAAAGAAATGATCCAGGGAAGACATTAATTATCAACTAGCTATGTGTGGAGCCCACTGCTTTTATGAATAAATCAAAAGGGCGATTGTTTGTTTGCTCCCCATCGCTTAGGCCTTCTTTAGTTCATAAAAAAAAATCAAGATTTTACATTACATCGAATCTTGTGTCATATGTATAGAGCATTAAATATAGATAAAAACTCTAATTACACAATTTAACTGTAAATTACGATACGAATCTTTTAAGCCTATTTACTACATAAATAGATAATGGTTATAAAAAAAAACAAAAATGCTACAGTGTCAAAATCTAGAAAAATATTAGATCCAAAGAGTGCCATAGTCTTCTCTCCTATGCGCCTCGATGGGTTTGTGTCTCCTACGTTTCTCCTCCATTATCTGTTCCTCTTCTCTCCTTCGCACCTTAGGCCTTGAATAGTTCACTCTAAAAATTATTTTTTTTTCAAGATTCTTCATCACATAAAATGTTGCGGCACATGCACAGAATATTAAATATAGATAAAAACAAAAACTATTTGTACAGTTTGCATGTAAATCGCGAGATGAATCTTTTAAGCCTAGTTACTCCATAATTAAATAATATTTGTCAAATAAAAACGAAAGTGTTACAGGATCAAAATCTAAAAACTTTTTAGATCTAAAGAAACCTTTGTCGAGCTGGAACACGTCCACGTGGGAGGGCTACGTGGCTGCGCCTAGTGGCATGGGATTAGGGACGGGAGTCTAGGACAAACGCCCTAGTTCGCCCTACTGGCTCCATCTCTGCTCATCTATTTTGTAATTTTAAGAAATACATCTTTTTCTCGTGTCAGGTAATTTTTTTAATAAATATTTAGCTAGCTAAAATTATTTTAGTTATTTTTGGGTGACTAATGGAACTGAACTATTTAAAATCATTTTAGTCAATGTGTTTGGAACTTTAGCTACTAAAGTGACAAAAGTTTAGATAGTTAAAATTTAGCAGGGGGAACCAAATAGGGCCTAAGTATATGTCGTATCAACAACTTTTATGTTCTATACGTGCTTCTCAACTTCTGGTCGTTTTAGTTCTCACACTTTCTATTCACGTGTTTACTTGAAACTACTGTGTCTAATATATCATTTATTTATTTATTTTGTATTTTGATTGTATAATGCTAACCTGTTTTGTCCATGTGTTCCAACAATAACATGTATGGTACGTATACATGATGCATATACAGACCTGCATGCGCATGAGGACATCGGCAGAGTGCCTGCGCTGGAAGCGGTAGTCGGAGAAGTCCCGGCGCGCCTTTTCCACATCGGCGCGCTGCTCAGGCGTCCCGAGGTCAGGGTCGAATTCCCAAACGGTCCGCCCGCTGAAGCGGTTTGTCGAGCGCAGCATGGGGCTGCCGCCCTCCCCCACCGTCAGCTTCCACATGCGACTATTTTATGGGTGCAATCTCGATAGCTAGCTAGCTACCTAACTGCTTTTATGTTGGCAAGGCGTATGTGTGTATATTGGCCTCCGGCCCTTTCTATAGCAAAATGATGCCACTAGTCAAGTATATTGTTGCTAATAAACTAAACTGTCATGTATATCCATATCTATATCTATATCAATATTTATATCTATATCTATATCTATATCTATAT
>Ga0182004_10003401_pt1 | contig 12667 bp, 7 predicted proteins | sample Sormic07211540_1_FD_120479 | JGI IMG/M metagenome (GOLD analysis project Ga0182004, IMG submission 120479) | Endophyte microbial communities from Sorghum bicolor roots, Mead, Nebraska, USA - 072115-40_1 MetaG | ecosystem: Host-associated > Plants > Roots > Unclassified | place: USA: Nebraska... | reverse complement strand
ATTGTCCAATCATGGACTAACTAGACTCAAAAGATTCGTCTCGTCAATTTCGACCAAACTGTGCAATTAGTTTTTATTTTCGTTTATATTTAATACTCCATGCATACGTCTAAAGATTCGATGTGACGGAGAATGTGAAAAATTTTGCAAAATTTTCTGGGAAGTAAACAAGGCCCTAATATATAAGCGGTGACTTTGCCGACTGGCTCTCACAGTAGCCGAAATCATTGTGTCACAGGGTTAATTATACTCCGATCCTATATGGATTAGATAACCTTAGTTACGAGGGAAATTGAAGTGCTTTGGACGGAAAGGGACTTGCGTTGGAGGATTAATTAGCATATGCTTTTCGTTGAACCAACGGACCACTACACTGATTGTAATTAAGCACTGGTGAGATTTGTCCGTTGCAGGAATCATGATGATGTTCCTTTTCAGGATTGCCAAAATCGACGGGAATGGAGTGCCATCGTCAGAAGAAAAGGCAGCGTGAAAGAAAAACAAACTTCGCTGTGCATTGATAGTGCTCGCATTGTCGCTGCAACTGCAATCAGTTTTCAGTCCAGAAAAAAGGTGTTGTCTATGCTAATAAGTCAGCCCTGGAACCAGCGATTTGTACTAAAACGCTGCCTTGTTCTGTCCTCCAAATCCCAATCAGTTTATTCTGAAGTCGCACGACACATTTTATATTCTCGATTCGTACCCTTTGTTAGCAAGTCAGGATCAGGTTCGTGTAGTGCATCCTTGGCAAATGCAGACTGAATAATAGTAGGAGTTTTTTAGGTAAAGGAAACTTTTCTACTTTGGCTCTGCAAGAGGTTTGCATGCACAACCAATTCTCATTGCAGTTTAGGCTCCAGGAGGGCTAATAAACACTCTCACCATAGGCAACAAAGGAATGAGAATAAATAATGGGAGGTGTAGGAATCAGAAAATGAATAAAATAAATAATCCAAGGTCTAGGAATCAAAGGTAACGTATGGACTGTCTCCGCATGATGGGTTTTGGTTTTGTCAGTAACTGAAACAAAAGGAGATACCGAACGAAGCAGAGACGCAATATGGCACAAAATACGATTAATAATTATAATCTTAATCGCACTGGTACATGCATTGACAATGGGCGGGAAAGCATTTGCAAATTAACTTTGCTTCCTCCATTTCCCCAGTCTTCAAATCCCTGAATTAAAGAAGCCACGCACCACCAACACCCTTACTAGTAACTGACTGAGGCGACCTCATCAGTAGCTCATCAGTCCATGCAGCAATACAATACTAGTACCAAACTACTAATCAACCACAATGACACAGAATTATTATTGTGCGCAGCAGGGTATATATTGCTAATACTGGACGATGGAACGGTAGTAGGTGTTGGGCACCCAGTTGGCCGGGATGACTTGGTTCGCCACCAGCGTCTTGCCGGACTCGTTGGTGATGCGCAGGGAGAACGGCGCGGTGAGGCGGTGGCCGGAGTCCAGCCTCCAGATGGATCCCCAGGACTCGCGCATCGGCGTCCACGACCCGGAGTTGGCCTCCATGAGGTCCACCTGCACCACGTCGCCGTCGCCGTCTTCGAATTCGACGAGCACCGCGAAGTAGACGGGGTTGGAGCCCTCCTCCACGTGGAACGTCACCTTCTGCCCGGGGTAGTTGCAGGGCACCCTACAGACACAGGAACAAGCCATGTGATATGCTTGGATTAGGCAAGAGCTTCAGAACACTTTGTCCACAGGCAGACACATCCGCACGCAGACGCGCCAAATTGTAAAGCGGAAGTACTACTAATATTTGTGCGAATTGAATCTACATGGGGCCCGTCAGAAAAATAAAAAATAAAAATCAACCGGTCGTTATCGTTAGAGTTTGTTGAGCAAAAGTACAAGGGCTCCACGGCAAAATTAAGTATTAGCTAGACGGTCTCGAGATATGATTCTGTTGGTGTAGGGCCTCCAGCTGATCATCAGCCGGTCGACTGTGCGTGTTGATTCTGTGCAACGAGCGTTGCGTGTTACCCACCTCTTGAACTGGATGTCGATGATGCCGGCGTGGCGGAGCTCGTCGCTGCGGCCGGGCTTGGCCATGGCGCCGAACGCCGTGCCGCTGAGGTCGAAGTGATACTTGGACACGGGGTAGTAGTTCATGTCAGTGATGATCACCGTCTCAGGGTTGCCGGAGCAGGCATCGTTGTTTTGGCATCGTATCTGGAAAAAAAAGAAAGTAAAACGGAGTTGGTTAGTCGAAAGTCAAAACTATGCTTCAGCCTTCAGCTTTTCGTTTCCATTAAGGCAGGCACCAAATTAAAGGATCTTTGTCTGACCAACCAATCTAGCTACGTAGGAGTGTACCTGGTAGCAGGAGCCGCAGCCCTTGCCGTCCTTGAACAAGGGCTCGTTGCCGCACGATGTCATTGCCGAGAACGGCGGCAGGTTCACGTTCTTGAATCCACAGGCGCCACCTGCATGCAGAACGGCGGCGGCGCACTGTAGTTCAGACTCGGTTCAAAACAACGCTATATGCAGTGCATGCACACACAATGAGACCATGCATGCACCGGCGGCGGCGTTCATGTATACGTACCGTCGTCATCAGGGCCGGCGCCGGTGGGCGCACCGTACCAGGTTGCCCTGGCAGCCTCCCAGTCGGGATCGGCGGTGAAGTCGGAGGCGTTAAAGCTCACTGGTCTAGCGCATGAGCCACACGTTGCAAGGAGCGAGAAGAGAAGTGCACCAAGTGCAACTACTGTGGAGGAGCAGGTGGCCATCGTGTAGCTAGTACTTGAGAGGGCAGCTATTAGAGCTATCGGTAGGCAGACAGGAGAAGTTGTGTGTGTCTCGATGGTCGAGGAAGAGCAAGCCTTGCAGTGGTATTTATAGGCAGGAATGAAATGAATCGAAGGAACGCATGGTGGGCCGCGATCGCCATCAACGGCCGTTGCACCCGATCGACTTTGCTTTGGTAGGGGTCACATGGCCCTGGAGCAAATCATGGGAGGAATAGAGGGAGGCTTCGGCCTTCGGGTCATCAGGTCATGCGTGCACTATTTTAGAAAGTAACGGCTTCTTTGGCAGCTATCATGACCCGGTTTGGACAGTAGTTATATGGTTAAAAAAATTTGGGAAATTGACACTGTAGCACTTTCGTTTGTATTTGACAAATATTGTCCAATCATAGACTAACTAGGTTTAAAAGATTTGTCTCGTACTAAACTGTGCAATTAGTTTTTATTTTTGTCTATATTTAATACTCTATGCATGCATCTAAAGATTCGATGTGACGGGGAATCTGAAAAATTTTGCAAATTTTTTAAAAAACTAAACAAGGCCTAAATAATAGACTAGCTAATTGTTAGCCGGGTCTCTAGATAACAACTATCTTACTAGTTAAATCAAATTAGACAATAACGGCTAATAGGTGGAGAAATAATAGAAACCCCTGCTAATAACTGTTAGTTGGCTAATAGTTAGCCAACTAATATTAATAATGAGCTATTAACTAACTAACTATTAGTAGATAATGAATGCAAACATGGTCTAACATTATGATAGCCGGTATGCTGTTAATTAATTCTTTTATGATTTTAAATAGTCTCATCTTCGGAAACTCACGGTGTTGTACTCCTGTGCGAGTGCGATGATGCACATTAGGAACCGATGATACTACGTGTTGCTCCATGAATCGTGAATGAATTTTACTCAACTAGAAAACTGAATATATTTGAGGACCAAACACCTTTAAGGATGAATTACCTAGGTGGTATACACTAGCACTTAGGGAAATGTGAAATTACCTTGGTGGTTTAGACTAGCACTCAACTTGGAGGTTTCCTACAGCCTCAAGGTAATGATATATTCCTTGGGGTTAAATTTTGCCACTCAAGTGGAAATTGTTGGCCACCAAGGATCTGATAGTGTTACTGTTAGTGGATAGTTTGGTATGCTGACGTGGACAAATAAATATGTGTTAATTAGTGGATGATGTGGCTTATTGACGTGATCCTGCATGAATAAACAAGTGTCATAATTATATGCGCTAGTGGGTTGGTGATGTGGAAGGCTTGCATATCGAGATAGAATTCTAGTGGGGTTTGCGTGGATGGCTTGCATGTCGAGAAGAATTCTAGTTGGGTTTATGATTATGAGATATAGATAGATATAGATATATGGATATAAATATAGATATATATAGTGATATAGGTAGAGATAGAGATAGAAATAGAGATAGATATATATAGATATATATACAAAAATATAGATATACAGGGATATAAATATACGGAGTACTAGCTCAACACAAGATTTAAGAAACAACAATTTACAACTAGTAAATATGTGAACATCATTATTTTTGGCCAACACAATCATTTGCTAAGATTCTGTGTATTACCTCTAACCTAAAAGGACGCAATTCTAGATGTATTCTTTGTTATGATATCTAAAGTTTGACCAATTATATAGATAAAAATATTAACAAATTTATTTCACCAAATAAGTATTTGTGAAAAGTCTAACTATACTTATTTGATATCATAAGTTTATATCTTTATATATATAGTTAGACGAACATAATACACTATAGCTCAGTTCCATGCTAGAATCACCAAATAATCATTAATCATGTGAACTTGCGTTGGAATATGGAACTAGCCAATCCATTTCGATCACTCAGTAAGAGTAGATACGTACGAGTACTCCTAAAATCTCGTGAATGAAAATCATTAGAAGTTCGTATATGTTTAATGTATTAAATTGAAAAAAAAAACTTCAACATGTGGGCAATTTCCCTACAAGTCGAGCCGACCCCCAAACGAAAACTATGCATACAAGTCGAGCCGACCTCCAATTTACCTACAAAATTAATTATACATTATATATAACACAGAACATTTATTAGAGACATTAGATTTTATATTGATTTAACTGAATATAAAATACGTCAAATCCAATTCAATCCAACAGTCTTGTAAGGGTTGGCGTCTTCACCCAAATCTCATGTGCAAATTGGCATCTTGTGCAATCATATGACGGAACGTGATGTTGTCACATTTTTTTTTGGTATATACGCCTCGTGTGCGTGTTTTCAGGCCTTGTTTAGTTCGCAAAAATTTTCAAGATTCCTCGTCATATCGGATCTTTGGTCGTATGCATGGAGCATTAAATAAAAATAAAAATAAAAATTAATTACACAGTTTACCTAAAAATTATGAGATGAATCTTTTGAGCCTAGTTATTCTGTGATTGGACAATGTTTGTTAAATAAAAACGAAAGTGCTACAGTAGTCAAAAAAACCAAAATTTTGTGAACTAAACAAGGCCTAACCCAACAAAACAAAGAGCGTGTTTGGTTGGGGTTGTAGTACTTTCGTTTTATTTAGTAATTAGTATTTAATCATGAATTAATTAGGCTCAAAAGATTCTCTCATAAATTATTCTCTAACTGTATTTTTAGTTTCTTAAATAATCTATATTTAGTATTCCATACGTGTGTTCAAATATTTGATGTGATGAATGATAAACTTTACCGTGACTAATCAAACAGACCCTAAGGTTGGCACATGCACGGCCCATTTTGCATTTAGGCTGCTCGGAAGTTCTGTTTAGCACCAAACACAACAAAACTAGAAGAGGCATCGGAAAAATAGACAGCAAATTGATGAGCCGAGCCAGCGCATGAGATTTATAGGACCCATCCGCGCGTCCACCGTTTATGCTTATAGTTGGCCATCAGGGCGGTTCGGCCCGGCTTGGTACGGGCACAGGCCAGGCATGGCCCACGAGTGTTAGGCTGGCATGGCACGCCGTGCCTCAGCGAGCCTCGTGCCTGATTGACAGCCCAAGCATGGGTCTGTGAGGCGAAATTCGTGTCGTGCCGGCCCGCTAAGCACCCACATCCAACAGGCTGGGCTATCTCGAGGCCCACTCACTACCAACGGAGAGAGGAAAGGGGAAGCAGAAGAGGTGGCGGTGACCGCGCAGGGTGCTGGCCACCAAGGAATTAGGGTCGGCATCGTGCTTGAAGATGTCGTTGGTGGATCCGATGCTAGAAGTCAATGTTGCTGCTAGATCTACCCGTGTAAGCCAACACCGTTGCTGGATCTGATCCTGGAAGCCGCCGCCGTCACTGGAAGTCGGCGCGACTGCATGAGGGAGGGCATGGAGGAGGCGGCCAGTGGTGCAGTGTGGCAGGACTGTGAGCGGGAGGCGAGCGAGCCGAGAGTGCGACTGAGTGGGAGACGAGCGCGACCGCGAGATAGAGCGAGAAGGAGTGCAACAGGGTTGGTGAGGGTCGGGTCGTTGGGATTGGGAGGGAGGGGCAAATGAGTGTAGCAGGTAGGTGGGTTGTTACTCGTTTGAGCTTATTTGCCGAATCTGCCAGACATTTAGTAGTATTTTTCTCTCACAACAAATCAGCAAACAATACTTTCAGTTATGTCATTTTAGACAAGCGAACAAGCTCTTAGCAAACCATGGGGGGAAGGCCGCGTCGCTGCTAGGCCGCCCCCTAAAAGCCGTGCCAGCCCACGGGCCTGAGTGGTGGCCCAAGCACGACCTGGTGCCCCGTGACGGGCCAGCCTGAGCTCGATGCCTCTTGAGCCGGGTCAGGCTCTGGTTGGGCCAAAAAGCAACATTTCGTGTCGGGCTACCGGGCCTCAGGCTACATGACCAAATATATTCATGTTGCGCACCATGAACCTTGCGAGAGGGGCAGAGGGCCCACCTGTGGAGCACTAGCAAACGAGCCATGGCCCAGCGGAGGATGTTTTTCATTGCGCAGGCACAACTGCATGTTTGAGCTATGTATTCGCAGGTTTTCACGTTTACAAGGATAGAGGTTACGATTTGGCAGCTAATACTACATGATATATCATGGTGTCTCTAAGATCTTGTCCTCTATTATAGAACTCCTTTACTTATCGTATTTATAGCTTTCACATGTGATTTAGTATTTGTGTGGCATTAACATTCCAAGAGTAGATAAAGTTTTGTGATAGGATTGAAGATTAAATTTAGACACCCGATTCAACCGCTTTGATTGCTCATATGACCTTAGGCCAGTCTCAATGAAGGTTTAATGGAAGTTTCATGCATACTAAATATACTAATGTGACACTATATTAATGATGAGAGAGATGGTGAGAGTTTTATTGGAGTAAAGATAGTTTCATAGATATGAAACTCTTCCATACATTTTCAAAATATAAGTGCTTTGGAAACTGGCCCATAAAATTCCTCTTAGGGCGGTCTCTCATTTTAGCTAGAGTGTATGTCCACTGCAGCAGGCGCGAGAAGCCAGAAAAACAGCACGATTTCGTGCTACACCAAGTCGAGTGTTTTTTTCAGAACGCACAAGCAATGAACTCGTTATACGATCCCACGTACTACGTCATAGCAGAACCACCACTCCGTATGATTCGCGCAGGCCAATACGGCGGGTGTTCAGTGCGACGTCGACGCAAATCGTGCTGGATGCATTTTGCGTGGCTGCCGCCGCTTCCTTGGACCGCCGTGGGCCGCACCTCACATGCTAACATGAAGGGTGTGGCGGGCGCTGCGTAGCCGTCGTCGGCATCCGATCCTTGAAGCGCGCACATGCCCGGGATTCATCATGCGTCAGTTACTTCGTCTCTGTCCGGAGGATACTGTTTGGACGAGCGAAAATGAAATGCATAGTTCTGACTTCAGAGGGGCTATCCGTTTCTCTTGGGTTCTCTTTTTGCAGCGGAAAAGAAATGTTATCGACAGCTGAACTGCTGGACGAACTAACAGAGCACACTGTTATTGTTGTCCACCAAGCGCAATGATGCTTAGCAGTTTGAGGAGAATTATTATTTGACCTTTTTTTCATCAACAAACCTACTTGCTGTCTTGCTGATGCCTCAAATGTCGTCAATTCGATCAGATAGAAAGATCTTGTCAATTTACCAACAACTCGAACATTCATTTATTTGGTGCGGTTATTGCAAGTGACTGAACTGAGAGAATATTATGCCAGTAATTACGGGAAGAAGTCAGTTAAGTCAGACTAGGCTCTACGGTCTACCTAGCCGATCGGCTCTCATAATAGTAGTAATATAGTAGTATGAACGATCGTATTTGTCATAGAATCAGCATCCTTTGCGTTGAAACAGGGCACGATTGTTAAATACTCCATCCGTTCTAAAATATACAACGTATCTAAGCATGAATTTTAGTAGTATCAAATACTAATTAGTTAGTTTGGTTTGGTTGCCAACTTGCTTAGTTTCTAGTAACACATAGTTACAAAGGTATGCATGCATGCATGTCATTGATTTCATCTACTAATTATAGGAGTCATTTTGCAAAAGATGGTGTTTAAAAGACATGCGTAGATTTAGTTTAAAAGACAGGCACGTATGCATGAGGTTGAGAGCGGTCTACTGATATGTTATAATGCATGTTTTGGTCGGTGCACGAATGATCATGGTGTTCCTTTTGTGGATTGCCATATCTTCTTGGAATGGAGTAGCATAAGCAAATAAAAGGCGTCATCAGGAAAGGAAGCTTTGATATCCACTCAGCTCTCAAACTGTCCGCTGCGAGTGTTCTTTCGCTTTACAGTCAGGAAATGTGGCTTATATACACTGAGTTCTAATGTCCTGAAACTTCTAAATCTTAATAATCTTCTAACTCAAATAATTAAGAAAATTTTCCAAAGAAGAATAGGCTGAACTAGCCTCTATGGGTGTGTTTGGTTGCATTCCACATGTGGCATGGTTTAGTTGGGCCAGAAATTAGGTGTTTGATTCACTGAATAGGCCTTGGGGCATGGCCAGGCTTGGCCGGCCGTACTGGGATAGCCTGGCCAGCTTTGAAAGCCCAAATCGAGCTTCCCAACTGAGCCAGGCTCTGGCCAGCCGCCTCCCCGTTCTCGTCACCGTCCGCAGCAGAGCAGAGCAGCCATGGCCACAGAGCCGCCTCCCCGTTCTCGTCTCCGCCGTTCCACCTGCCCCTCCTCGCCTTTCTGCTCCTCCCCCCCCCGGGCCCCCCGACACCTCCACACCCGTTCTTATTGAAGTCAACGGTGCGGAGCACGAGCACGAAGGCGGACTGGAGGTTGCCGACGAGGAGGTTCTCGGCGCGGGGACGAAGGAGAGGGACGCGTCAGCGCGGGGAGCATGGCGACAGCCGTGGACAGGAAGGTGCCCGAGAGGCCCGGCGCGCCCGCACGCGGGTCGCCGAGCGCGAGCTTGGTGACGCGGCTGGAGGAGGTGCAGGAGACGCCCGCGAAAGCGCAGGGGTCCTCCTCTATCTCACTGGTCACCAGATCTGACGGGGGCAGCCGCCGAGCGGGGGACGGGGGCAGCCGCGCCGCCTCAGTCTGCAACGTGGGAGCGGGTGCGGAGGGCCGGGCAAGGGGTGGCGGCGCACGCGCTGCTGCTCTGCTTCACCACGCTCCTCGCTCTCAAGCTCGACGGCGTCCTCTCGCTCTCCTGGTGGTAAGCTGTAAATCATGTACTCCTGCCCAGCAACCCAATCCATCCGTGGGACTTTGCTAGCGCAAATGTTAGCGGCGACCCGTGTTCCACTAGGCCGAGGGCCGTACTTGTTCGCTCGGAGAAATTGGAGGTAAGTTCACCATCAGAGAAAAGATGTAGTGGTACCAAGTAATTCAGGCAACCAAACAAAAGCTAACTTAGCCAGACTTAACTAGTACACGACAACCAAACACTAATAGGGTGGCTTGACTTGGACAGGCTAACACAAGCCTGGCTTAATTTTGCTAGCCAGGCTTGTATAGGAAATGAACCAAACACACCCTATTGCTTCTGGTTACAAAGTCAGGATCAGATTCCTCCCTACATTATATTATTCCTGCTCGGACTGGATAATGGAAGGTACAAGAAAAGCCGTCTCAAAAAAAGGATACAACAAAAGCAAGAGAGAGAGAGAGGGTGCTTGGAGATTAGTTGGAAATAAGAACTTCAAGAAACAGTTCAATTTCTGTGAACACAAGATATTCGGACAAACTTTTTTTTCTAAAAGAACGGTAAGCTTTGCCATAAATTATATCAGATGGGGTGAAAGAAAAAGAAGAATACAACGGAATCAAGATGATTCTCACATTTTTAACAAGGACTTAGATAGGGATACAGTTGGTTCAGCTTTTAGAAAGCAGAACACCTACCAAACGAGTAGAACAAGAAGCTGCTTTTTTAGAAGCAACTGATTTTGCGTAGTACAATTTTTGCATCACCTTGAACACTACTTTTGGCTTTCTGCCTTTTCAATTAGGTAGGAATAGAGAGACGTTTTACAGTTGTTTCAAATGAGATAAAGAGAGGAGATAGGTTTCATAGTTGTTTTAACCAAACAACTTTCAACTTTTTCAGAACACATAGCTCAATATCTGTTTTTCTAAATCTCGCAACTCACAATAGCTTTTTCATAGCTCACACTTGAACCAAACAGACTCTAAGTCAAGGTTAGGGTCTAGCTGCTCGGTTTTCCACCCATACCACCCCACCCTAATGGTGCACGGCTACTTCCTATTAGTAGTGTGATTGGTGTGGCCAACTATCATGGGTTCAATTCTATGGCAGTAATTAGTGATCCAAACTATCGCAAAAAAAATAGTGATCCAAACGGTAGGTCGATGCATGTGACTTTGGTGGTTTAGCACTCAAGACAGAAAGGATCTATCCTAGTTCGAATGTCTAAGCCCTATGTTTCAGCAGTGGTTTCTTTGTGTTAGAATGCTCAATTGAGTTCCTACGTTGGTTGAGAGAGAGGTGGTAAGAGAGAGCTAAGCTAGTGATCTAGGATTTCTCAGGTCAATTGGTCGGTTGCTCGAACTAGGGTCCAATCCCCTCTATAGGAGCCCCTACATAGCCTTATATACTAGAGGGCCAGGGGAGTACAAGGAGATATATTTTTTGGGGGAGATCCTAGTGTTTTGTGTCTTACTCTTTGGCTGGTGGCGATGACGGGTGCCATCCCTCGTTGCTGGTTGTGGCAAATAACCTGAACTACCCTAACATCTTCTCTTGGAGCCTAGAGCTGACTGTCAAAAGTTGGAGTTGCCATTGTGCCTTAGTTGGATTTCTCTTCCTCTTGGCGTCCATCACGTGCCACAAGGACGTGGCTACATGTCTGCATGCCCTCGTGTGACCCTGTGCTGGGAGTGGCAGACACAACCTTGTAGAGCACAGAGGAAGAGCCGTGGCTAGGCGAGCTCGCTCGCTTGTCTTTTAAGTTGTACCTTTTCTGCCAGCTAACAGTGTCTTTCTCTCACGATAAATCAGCGAACAGTATTTTCAGCCATCGATTTTTAGACCAACGAATAGACTCGTATGGCGTTACCCAAGTGTCAGGTTTAGGACATATGTCACATTCTAGAGGAAGATTTCTCACATCCTTGGGATGGAGAGCTCATCGTGCAGTATGATGGCCCTTGTGACCTCCCCAACGGCCACCTTCCAAGGTTAGGGGCAAGCAGCCTCTAGGCGCGTGCAATTTGGGTGTGGTCCTTGCTCCAAGGCCTACGTTTCTGGAGGTTAGGGCCTCCCTTTGAAGCGGGCCATCTCAGGCCCAATGGGCCTTTACATGAGTCTATAGTGTGTGTGCGCGAACACACATGAAAGGTGTATCCCTAAGCACCTAGATGATTAGAAGGATCAGTCAAGGGGTTAATCGCACTATCACAACAATAATCAGGGGACATAGGTAACTTCCCTATTTGGTACTCAACACAAGGTAGCCATGAGGTTAGACGTATATAGCGAATTAATTATGGTTGCTAGTTGTGGGCAATGGGCAAAGTCAGGCTATATACCAAGGAGATCATGACAGCGAGGTTGACTGAGACCCAATAGGTTTACAATCTATAACCTTTATCACACACCAGTACAAACATTGTCATTGCATCGCTCCCTAAGCTATGATTATGTTAGTTTTCATGCCATTTAATATAGTGCCATGTAGGACATTCCGTTAATGTAGCAACTATATTATAGAGGAGACAGATGAAAACTACAAGAAACTAGGTCTTGCACAAAACCGAAGTTTAAGAAACAACATGCAATGTACTAGAATGAGTCTAATAGATACCAAGATAGAATAGAGGACAGAGAGGAAGATGATTGGGCGGAGAGAGCACTACTACAGGATTGATTAACCGCAACGAGAACATTTCCACTTCCGTGGCGGGCACAGTTTTTGCCCGCCACGGTTATTCAACCGCACGCGTATAGGCCCGGCCACAGGAACGCACGCTGCGGTAAACGATTAACCGTAGCGGGCATCATAAACAGCCCGCTACGGTTAATGCTTTTACCGTAGCGGGCATTTTACGTCGCCCGCTTCGGTTAACTGACATTAACCGCAGCGGGCTTTTTATGAAGCCTGCTTCGGTAGTTCTTTGGCTGTATAAATAGCAGCCAGCCGACCCCTTCTTCTTCCTCTCGGCTGCTCTCTTCCAAATTATGGGGGGAGTGGTTTTGCCCTAAAATTTGACCAAACAATTGAATTGTGGTTTAGAACTTTGATTTGGTGGAGTAGGACATCATAAGAGGTACATAGGAACTTCCTCCCCTCTTTCCCTCCTCTTTCTCTCACTTTTGAGCATCCCTTTATGTCTATATATAGGTAGATCTAGATCTAGATCTAGTTTCATGGAGGAGAGAGAAAGCTATGTTTTTTTGTCTAGAT
>Ga0182004_10003400_pt1 | contig 12679 bp, 13 predicted proteins | sample Sormic07211540_1_FD_120479 | JGI IMG/M metagenome (GOLD analysis project Ga0182004, IMG submission 120479) | Endophyte microbial communities from Sorghum bicolor roots, Mead, Nebraska, USA - 072115-40_1 MetaG | ecosystem: Host-associated > Plants > Roots > Unclassified | place: USA: Nebraska... | reverse complement strand
TTTCCGGTGGATGCTTTGCCACCGAGGTGTTTCCGGCGGATGCTTTGCCGCCGAGGTGCGTTGCTTTGCCACCAAGGATGCATCTCCGGCAGGTGGGTCGTTGAGGTTGCTGAGGTGGGGACGAATGCTTGGCCGTCGGATGGTTGCTTTGCCACTGAGGACGCGTCTCCGGCTGAGTTGGTCGTCGAGGTTGCTGAAGTGGAGACGGATGCTTGGCCGTCGGTTGGTTCGCTTTGCCACTGAGGACGCGTCTCCGGCTGGGTTGGTCGTTGAGGTTGAAGAGGTGGGGCCGGATGCATGGCCGTCAGTTGTCCTTTATGTTGCGGCTCCGAACACTGCTGCCTACCTAGGTGTTGAGTTGTTCTTCTTGTTTTTGGCTTAGCTGTTGGGGTTGTTAGGTGGAGGATCCCCCCTCGTGTTTCTTGCTTTGTTCGTGTTCTGGGTTTCAATGGTAATCCTTGGATTACTTGCGAACTCTTTGTATCGGTTACTTGCCGTTTCTTTCGGCTCTTCTTCTTAATGAAAAACACGTGAAGTCGTGATCTCGAAAAAAATAAATAAAATCAGCCCTGGCATCGCAGGCTTGTCCACGGGCCTTAAGCATCCTGTAGATTGCCCCACTGTCCAAGTTGTGCTCCCCTCTGCTGAACAAGGAAGCTCTCGAGTCAGGGTCTTGACTTAGGGTAAGGTTGGAGATCTTTCCTTGGATGGAGAGTAGGTCATTTGCAGCCTGAGCTGACAGTCTTGAGACCAGAGTGTTCTAAACTCCAATGGACACCATTTCACTGACGGAGGCCTGCTTGAATGTGCAGTGGCTGTGCAGCGCTGGGTATATTTCATCAAAGGCATCGTCGCCAGCCCACACATCATACCAGAAGGAGGTGGATTTTCCATCCCCGATGTTCACAGTGGTGATTGCACGGTACAGCGGTAGGATTGAGCGCATTGTGTTCCAGTGATCACCGTGAATGTCACCAGTAAGGGTGACTACCGAAGCTCGCTCCTTAACCCACTACGCCCAAGCAGAAGAAGTGGGGCAATGCAGTTTGTGAACCAGCTTCAGGAGAAGGCAAATGTTCTGAACTCCCAAATCCTTAATTCCCAAGCCGCCCTGCTCCTTTGGTTTGCATACATTGAGCCAGGCCACTAGACACGCAGAGGCAGAAGAGTGCCCGGTGACATCTCCTGACCAAAGGAAGGCTCGCCTCTTTTTGTCCATCTGGTGAATCACAGCCGGTGGCAGCTGCACTGAGCTCATGAAGTAAACAAGTAAGGCGTCGAGCACGGCATTGACAAGAACTGTTCTTCCCATAATGTTGAGTAGGCTAGCCTGCCAAGACCCGAGGTATTTGTCTGCTTTATGAATGTAAGGGCCGAAAGCCAATACTGGAAGTTTGTTCATTGAGAGAGGCAGTCCCAAATATTGCTGCGGGAAGCTTTCTTTTCGGCAGCCCAGGATGTTGACACAAGAGTTCAGCACCTGAACGTCAACGTGGATAGGGACCAAAGTGCTCTTGGAGAAGTTGATATGCAAGCCAGTGATGCCGGCGAAGCTGTCAAGAATTTCCCGGAGGCAGGTTGCAGCCGCTTGTGTCGCTCTGAAGACTATGAGCGTGTCGTCAGCGTACTGCAGTACAGCACAAGGCAAGGCATCATCAGTTGGATGAGAGATTGCAGTGCAGTTCGTGACCATCCTCTGCAAGGTTTCCGCTACCAGCAAAAAGAGATAAGGGGAGATAGGGTCTCCCTGACGCAAACCTCTTTTGCAAGTGATCCACGGGCCCGGGCAGCCGTTCACCAGGATAGAGGTTTTGGAGGAGCTCAGAATGTGAGACATCCAGTTTACCCTTTTTTGGCAGAAACCTCTAGCGTTCAGGACGTTGGACAAACCATCCCAGTTGACTGTATCGAAGGCTTTTGCAAAGTCGAGTTTCAGTACAATTGCTGGCCTCTTCCGCTTGTGACAGACTTGAACTAACTCAAGGGCATAAATGAAAGTGTCTGTTATTGATCTTCCCTTTATAAAACCGGTCTGATGGATGTCAATTAGGCGTGGAATCTCTTTCTGAAGTCTTGCAGTAAGGACCTTGGATAGTATTTTCAAGCTGCAATTCTGCAGGCAGATTGGCTTGAAAGCTTCAACTTCAACAGCCGCAACCTTTTTTGGTAAGAGCACTATGTGAGATCTGTTGATGCGTTCAAGTTGAGCTTGACCCCTGTGGAAAGCACGCAAGAACTCCATGATCTTGGATTTGACATGAGGCCAGGTGGACTTGTAGAAGGCTGGACCAAACCCATCAGGCCCAGGTGCACTGTTAGTGTTCATCGCCAGAATAGCAGCTTTGGTTTCTTCTTCCGTGAACTCACTGACCAGAGCATTGCTTGGTTGGGCACTTGTTGAGTAAAGGCCAGTAAGATCCTCGACCGAGGAGACGCCAGATACCCCGATGATTGACTTGAAGTATGTGGTGAGGGCTTCAGTTTTGGCTGAGTGGCTTGTAACATCTTGCTGATCAACCCGAAGCATTCTAATATAATTGCGTCTTAGTCGCTGAGTTGCATTGGCATGGTGATAGGCAGTGTTGCCGTCACTTTCCTTTATTGCTTTTTGTAGGCCGCTTTCTCTTTGAGGAGTTCCTGCAGTCTTTCCTGCGCTGTGTATCGTGCCTGGAACTCTGCTGGTGTTAGTGGTCGTGATTCTTCAAAGTAGTCGAACAAAAGCACAAGAAACTGGCAATCATGAATTAGAGTCGGTGGTGCCCTGTTACACCGCGACCAAACCTTTGCCGACGCACGCGCTGCCTTGATACAAGCGACCAGCTGCCCAGCCGCATCCGAGGTTGTCGGTGCCTGATCCCAACTCGCTAGTACAGACTGGAGGAAAGTTGGTTGCTTAAGCCAATGGTTTTCAAGCCTGAAAGAGCAAGGTTTGGGCAAATTGGTGGAGAGGGAGAGCACTAGCGGGTAGTGGTCGGAGGTAGGTTTGGGAAGAGAGGATAAACTGGTTAGGGGGAAGGCCAAGTTGAGGTCGTTGTTGGTGAAAGCACGGTCTAGCCTGGCCAAGATTGGGTGGACTTGCCGGTCAGACCAAGTATAGAGCCGGTCAGAAAGGTTGACCTCACAGACAGCAAGGTTAATTAAGGTGTCATTGAAAGAGTTGGCGAGAGAGGCATTGAACTGCCTGTTGCTTTTATCCTCAGCACATCTGACAAGGTTGAAGTCACCGATTAATGCCCATGAGCCTGAGACAGTGTCGCAAAGGTGTTGGAGGAAGGAGGGGGAGTTGGAGTGGTCAGATGGGCCGTAAACGTTGGTTAGAGTGAAGTCGAGATTAGTAGCAGTGCAAGAGAAGGAGGTGGTTGGAGTGGTGTGGCTGACACACAGGTTGCTCAGAGCGAACAGGGAGGGGTCCCAGGCAGTGATGATCCCCCCTCTTGAGCCATCAACCGGGGAGTAAGCGAAGGAGGAGGAGAAAGTAGCAGGCCGGAAGGTTTTGGCCTTGAACACTGAAATTGTGGAAAGCTTGGATTCTTGAAGACAAACAACAGAAGGTTTCGCATTAAAAATGACATTGCGCACAGTTACACATTTATCCGGGTCGCCCAAGCCACGCACATTCCACGTAAGAATATTAAAACAGCGAGAGTTCGACGTCATGAGAACAAGTTACAACACCTTGCCGGGACAAAACGCCGGCCGAATACAACATAAGAAAGACTTGAAGAGGAAGCAAAGTGAAGGAAGGCAGAGAAGGAAAGGATAACCGCACTACCACAAGGCACAGCCCAACAACCGTTGGGATAGTAGTGCAAGCCGCCTAGAAGCATAATGGCACCCCTGGTGGTCATTCCGCCAGGTCAGTCACCACGTCGGCCCCGTCGACGGCTTTGCAGCTGAGCTTAGCCGCAGCCAACAACTTGCGTAGATCAGCCCCTCCCATGGGCAGACGGTTGCGTGACAGAATGTTGCGCTTGGCGATATGTTTCTGAAGAGTCTTGGAGCAGCCGGAGAGGGAATTCAGCAGCGCCTTGCGCTGCACGGCCTGTGTGGTCATGTCCACAAAGGTGGCCGAAGCCTTAGCCGCGAGTCTGGAGCTAGCCCTCTGCGGACGGAGCTGACTGTTGTGTAGCAGGTGGGCGTGCCACAGGTCGCACGCGCCGCCGGCGGTAGGTGATGAGCTTGGGGCTCAGTGAGCGGCGAGGCGAGGTGACTGGCAACGGCGGCGAGGAAGTGGGCGGTGAGGTGGGTGCAGCAGACAAAGCACTTGTAGCCTCAGCAGGGCCAACGAGTGTGCGCGCGAGAGTAAGGGCCAAGTACAATACTTAACTAATCAGATGTCTCTCATAGTAAGTCTAGCACTGTTTCATCATCATATGGGGCCATTATACATACCAATCACTTATAGTACAGTAGAGGCGTCTCTCAAAGCCGCAACAAGCACAAATGAATTTGAGCTCTGACAATCCTTGCAAAAAAACAGTTCAAATCTAAAGGCTAAAAGCCTATTCTCTTGTTTGAAAAGTTATGGCTGAAAGTACTGTTCGCTAATTTGTTGTGAGAGAAAAATACTGCTGAATGGCTAACAGATTCGGCTGATAACACCTTAGAAGCTGCCATGAATCAGTGTTGAATTTGAGCAGTTGTTGTTGCCAGGCTTTATACAACAGTTGCACTAGGCTTCAGAAACAGTCTCCAGGTATAATAAATTGTTGTGCTCAGAAATCGTCACATTGATTTCTTTTCTTCATATATATTAACTGTTGATGGCACTGATTCAGCAAACATCAGCCAAAAGACCGCCCAAAGAGGAAAAGAAAAATTACTACCTCTACTGGTACCCAAAGTATGCCAAACATTGATATGAAACTCTGATGAGCTCCCTCTCATGGAACAGGGTTGCCTCTGGAACAAGTTACTACTGAACGAATGTTCAATCAGATATCCATTGCTTGAGAGCTTGATGATGCGCCCTTCTTCCCCCTCCTTTTCTCTTTCTTGGAGTCCTTCCCCTGCCTCATGGCATCGCCCTTTGCAGCTGCAGGTGGCTGTGTTGCTAGCAGATGCTGATGGATCACAGCAAATGGGTCAAGCTGGAACTGCAGGTTGTCCAGTACAGCCTTGAGATGAGCAGCCTCCTGTAGCCTGGACAAGAAAAATCGGGTTTAGAATCCAAAACTACAGTTGAAAAACGTGACGACCTGAAGCAAGGAGGTGTGAAGAGAGGATTACACTAATGTCTGTCTTGACTTGCAGTTCAGCTTTGCTTCAGTCTTCTGCTCTAGTGCAGCTGGTTCTGGGAGGAACTCTGACAGTGCCGAGAGATCATATGCTTTCAGTTTCTTCTGACGCCGACTCTGTGTATTTTTCTGCTGAACAAAATAATTGTTAACAGATAGTGAAACACTGGCATCATAGTAAAAAGTGAAAGGAAATGCAAACTATACAAATATGATGACAAGTGCATGCGAATTTACATATTGGATCCATATCAATAGTGTATGATGCACACTGCAATAGCAATACAAAAGAAAATAAATATGCCAAGCTGCAGGAGTCTACTTTGGAATGGAGTAGACCTCTGAAAACATCCAAGAACATATAACTAGCTAGGTGAACGCGACAAAAGGATTTCAAGTTAGTTTTAAGTTCCCATCAATTGGCAAATCATGACTGTAAAAATCTGTCTATGCTGACATGGTGATTTGCTTTTATGGTGCACGTATATGCATGAACATGTGAATGACATTGGAATATTGCCCTTCTGCAGCATTTGTTCACTACTACATCAGGAACACACAGAATGATGTTGGGGCATACAGGAAACTGGCGCTACACCATAATACTGACCAAATACACATCAATAAGGACTTATTACAACAGAGACAATACGCTAGTGTCGCTGAGACTTTGAAATTTGAACCATTTATTGATGTTATAAACTGCGCGACAAAAAAAACCCACATCTTCCGTCAGAAATGGAAATTTTCCTGTGTATCCACCTTGGCAATTTTCCTAATCCCTGACTTGAGGACAGGCTAGCATTGCTTACGCGTGGATGACCCTGACGCAATAAAATTTTTTTCACTTTTTTATCATAAAAGGACATATATTTCGTATTAATTCTCAAATGATGCTGATGTGACATGCTACTTGTATGTCAACAAGTTTGGGGACATAGATGACACCGCCATACAAGTTTTGGGACTCAAATATCAAAACTAGATGGTTGGGGACCTAAGTGACGCCACAGTACAAGTTCAAGGACTCAAATATTAAAAATCAAGAGTTAGGGATCCAGATTACACCACCGTACAAGTTTAAGGGACGCTTGTGATTTTTACTCTAAGATTTACTTTATAGGGGTAGAAAACTAATGCTTAAACAGTCTTTAATTACTCAAATAAAATCAAATCTGCAGAGTTTAACAGAATTGAAATTCTAGGAAAAATCAATTATATATGCTAATGAAGGAGAGGAGTTTGAAATACCTTACTGATAGTCTTCTTAGATTTGAGCTCATGCTTCTTAGATGACCCAGTCCTGCAAGCATTTTTCAACAAGGAGGAACTTTCAGAAACGCAGTGGCCATGCCCAGAGAACAAAAATAGTATTTTTCGCACGGTCTACTTCAGACATGTCTAATTGTTTAGTTCACCTCAAAAACCAAAAACTTTTAAAGATTTCCCGTCACTTCGAATCTTGCGGCACATGCATGGAGCATTAAATATAGATAAAAACAAAAACTAATTGCTCAATTTGTCTCTAAATCACGAGACGAATCTTTTAAGCCTACTTACGACAGTATTTGTCAAATAAAAACAAAAGTGCTACAGTGTCAAAATCCAAAAACTTTGTGGATCTAAGGCCTACAATGGCAGTATTGCAATCAAGCGCTACCTGAGCAGAGCAATAACTTCCTTAGCCTTCAACTACAAACAATCGAAGTGACAAATGGCCTTAATATCATTTCCAAAATCCTAATTCATCAAACACCTTCATTTACAAACAATCGAATTGACAAATGGCCTTACATTATCTCCAACATCCTAGTTCATCAAATACCTAAGCGTTGGTCGATGAGCGCCAACATAGCACTACATCCAGGCAAACAGGAATCAAACGGACCGCGAAAGAAAAAAAAAAAAAGAAGATGAGAAAGAGAGACATGTCGTCGCGCCGCGGTGGCGGAGCAGAGGAAGAGGATTGCGATACAGAGAACACAACCCCGATGCCGGCGGCAACTGGGCTAAGACAAAGCAAGCGGGCGAGGAGACAGCGTCCGGCTGCCGGCGGCTGTGATGATGAGGTCGGCGGCGGCGTCTCGATTGTTTATGACCCGTGACTTTTTTATATACTAACTAAAACGTACTTTTAGAATCCGTCTTCTCTGCAGCGGTCGCGGAATCTACAGCGCACACACAAGTCACCATTTCTCACAAGGAGAAAGATTCCGCCCATCGTCCACTGCGCACTCGGCACGGGTGGCAGGTGAAGAACCCAAGCAGAACCCACGATGTCACCGGCGGCGAGGCGCCTCCTGCTCGCCGGAGCCGCCCGTCGCCGCCGCTTCTCCACGGACGCAGCGGCGTCGGACCCGTCCCGGCCGTCGCAGCAGCTGCCCAAGGATAAGCGGTGGGACGCGGTGGTGATCGGCGGCGGCCACAACGGCCTCGTCGCGGCCGCCTACCTCGCCCGCGCGGGCCGCTCCGTCGCCGTGCTGGAGCGCCGGGGCATCCTGGGTGGCGCTGCGGTCTCAGAGTCGGACCTTGTCCCCGGATTTCGCTTCTCCCGCTGCAGTTACCTCCTCAGCCTCCTCCGCCCCGCCATCCTCCGGTGAGTAACCTACCCCAAGGCGACTACCACACCTCGTTTCCTGTTAAATTCATGCGCCGCGGCCTTGTACTTAGAGGCTTTCTATAAATGTCGATTAGTCTCCTCTGTACATAACTCTGAACTGCATACCGATGTTTTGATTTGTATCTGGTGATAATGACACACTACTGCTGTTGTTGCGGGTCCTTGCATATATACTGTAAGTGACCTGGAGCTGGAGAGGCACGGACTGAAGCTGCTGCCACGGAGCCCTTCGTCGTTCACGCCATGCCTTGACGGCAGATACCTGCTTCTTGGTCCGGATGCGGAGCTAAACTTCTCAGAGATCAGCAAGTTCTCTAGGAAGGATGCAGAGGCATACCCAAGGTGCAGTTTATCTTGGAATGATCTTAGATTAAATAAGTGTTTAAGTTCCTGATTCCTGTTGTATCTATGTACATTGTAGCTCTTTATTACAATGATGATCTTGGTAGGATCTGTTTGTGAATGCAGATACGAGGAGAAGCTGGAGAAGTTCTGCAAGCTCATGGACTTTGTCATAGACTCGGCTCCACCCGAGCTGAGGCAGGAGGTCCACTTCTCTATGGTTGACAGGATGAAGCATAGGGTCGAGAAGTCAGCATTCTGGGGCCACCTTTTTCGGCATGTGATGCAGCAGGGGCAGACGAACATGGTGTGAGTACTAAGTACTGACCCTTCTTTTAATGATTTGATCGGCGTCATTTATGCAACCCTTTCTAAAAATCAAATTGTTGTCGGCAGGGAATTCTTTGACCTCCTTCTTTCTCCGGCATCGAAAATCTTGAACACCTGGTTTGAGGTCAGCATTAGTCCTATCTTAAACGCTTCTGCTCACATTGGTCATACCAAGCAACTGTGTGGTTGCTTTATTTCAATTGACAGCCTGCACTGCACCTAATCTTCTTTAACCTGTGAACAAAAAAGGCTTCTCATTGACTGCTGTCTACTGCAGAGTGAGGTTTTGAAGGCGACTCTTGCAACTGACGCCGTGATAGGAGCTATGGTAAGGGTGCTTTGAATGAACTAAGCAAAATATTTTGCCTAGTATATTGGCATTTGACTGATGGATGTCTCTTTTATAGGCTGGTGTGCACACTCCAGGTTCTGGATATGTTCTCCTACACCATGTCATGGGGGAGACTGGTGGTCAACGTGGTGTTTGGGCGTATGCTTCTAACTTTGACTCTCTAAGATGCTTCTTATTTTTGTTATTTTCAGTAGGGACTTTGATCCCAAATGTTTCCTCAACTGGTGTGTATATCCACTGGCTGGGAAAGCAAGTTTTCAAGGATTAGTGTTATAGAAAACGGCATCATACAATGTAGTCAAATCTGCTTGTTAGTATGTTGGGTCCATTATTAGTTCTTTCGTCAGTTTATCTTTGTTTCGGTTTTCAGAATACTTTTTGTTTAAGTAAAGAAGATAATACACTTGCTACAGGTATGTCGAAGGTGGTATGGGTTCAGTGTCATCGGCTATAAGCAAAGCAGCTCTTGAAGCAGGAGTGCAGATTGTAACAAATGCCGAGGTGCCTTTACAATTCTTATAGCATGTAGGGCTGCTCTTTGGCAGAGTAATTTTTCCAAATTGAAACAGAAAAAAACTGATCAATTATTCAAAGTTGTTAACTGGAGTTCTCAAAGGAAAAGGATAATTTGTTTTATGTAATGCCGTAGTGGCAATTTTTCATAATTGTGGTTTACATTCCATATTAGGCATCTTGCTTGACTTGATCCTTTGTTCTTGTTTAGGTTTCCCAAGTAATGGTTAATAATAGTGGAAGGGTAAAAGGGGTAAGTACTTTGATTAACCTGTAAGTGCCTTTCATTCCTTTCAACCTCTTGAAAGATTGGGATTTGTAGGTAGCTTTGGCTGATGGAACAGTGGTGCACTCGCCAGTTGTTCTCTCAAATGCCACTCCATACAAAACATTTGTGGTAAGGAAAACTCAGAAATATGTAATATTGCAAAGATGTACCAGCTCTAGTTTTGCTAGCATAACTAAGCAAATATTTCTTATACTGATATGTGGTTTCTCTTGCAGGACCTAGTACCTTCTACTGTTCTTCCAAAGGACTTCCTCTGTGCAATTAAGGCAGCAGATTACAGCTCTGTAAGAACTTGTGTACAAACATATTTCAGTACAATAATAATGGTGTTTTTTTTCAACCAAAGAAATTGCACCTAACAAATAGTCACTGAGTTGAAAAAGCACCGTTATAACTCATTTACACCAACATGCCTGTCTGTGATATCTGTGAATGGGAAAACATTTTTTTTAAATGGAATGGGAAAACATTATATAACTTGAAACTTAGAGAAAGTCAACATGCATGTCAGCATGTTGTTGATTATGATGTTGCACATATTATTTGTTTCTTCTGCTTCTTTCATTCTTCACTACATGATGTTGATTGTTACCATTCCCAAGATGTGACTTGACCATGACTTTTTAAAAAATTCTATATTGGTAGAGTAGATATTTATATTTTATGGAATTACTTTTAAGATGAATAGTTTGAACATTCCGATAATCAACAGTGACTCCAACTGAAATACTCTAATCGATAATTATTAATGATATAACATGACTTTTTTGGGGGGCAGGCAACAACAAAGATTAATGTAGCTGTCGACAAGCTGCCACAGTTCCAGTGTTGCAAAGACATCAACCCTGAAGGTGGTCCAGAGCACATGGGCACCATACACATTGGGTCCGAAAGGTATATAACTAAAGTGACATATTTTTCATATTCAGTTGTCTTTGATCTTTATTTGCATTTACAGGATAAACAAATAAGGTGTCAGATACTATTTGTATCACATTTATCATTTTTGTTAATGTATTGTGCATCTTCCCCCAGAGCCAACTTTTTTTAATGTATTGCACAGCCTGTGCTTATCAACACGAGTAGGACAAGGGAAATAATCTCTTAACTCACTAATGTTATTACTCGATAATAAGTTGTCTTGTTCTGAAAGAGTGCCCTGCACTAGTTATCCTGACTTTATTTACAAAGTTTGTTACCTACATGTATAAATTGATGTAGTTATGTTCTTGACATTTGTATCCTAGGATAATAAAGAGAACAATCATGCTAACCACACTCATGTTATATGAGACCAGCCTATAGTTAGATATCCACTCCTCATTCTTTTATCATAAGGAAAGCTAGATGATCTGGCCTCTCATGTGATTGTGTGAAAAACTATTTATTTGAGAAGAAAAATAGTCTCTAATATGGAAATTCTGCTTTCTTTCCAGCATGGAGGAAATTGACCTTGCATACAGGGAAGCAGCAGGCGGCATCTCATCCAAAAGACCTGTTATAGAAATGACAATTCCTTCTGTCTTGGATAAGACCATCTCTCCACCAGGTATGCATGTTTCTTGTTCCCTTATCATTGCAGTGGCATAAGGCAAAACATATAGTGCAAAATATCTACTAAGACATATCTCACTATCCCAAAATCCCAATAGAGCAAGAAATTATATGGGGCATGCATCGTTAAACTGTCATAGGATCCTACCACTACTCTTTGTGTGCAAGGCAATTTCGTTCCTACTCTGACATAATTTCCATCTTTTGCTTTATCCTTTCGATAGGTCAGCATGTTATTAATCTTTTTGTTCAGTACACACCCTACAAACTTTCAGAAGGCAGTTGGCAGGATTCTAATGTCAGAGTATGTTGATCTTACTCACACTTTGATCTCGCTATACATTCTGTGTTCAACGTTTGCACATGCGGATGGCGCACAAATACTGTTAAGCATTGCTGCTAACACCATCTGTGGATAGACTCTTTTGCTGGATTTACCACAGGCATCAGTAACCATTTTGATGGAAACTAATTTTCAGAAAGCCTTTGTTGAGCGATGCTTTTCTTTGATTGATGAATATGCACCGGGCTTTAGCTCATCGGTGGTAGGCTATGATATGCTGACTCCACCTGATCTTGAAAGAGAGTTTGGTCTAACAGGTAAGCTCTTTCCAATAGTATACATAACCTTTGCATACTTGATCCTTTCGATGTTTTACTTTACTGTACCTATTGGAGGCTTAGCTTTAAGAAAACATGATTCACATTTCACAGGGGGCAACATTTTCCACGGTGCAATGGGCTTAGATTCTCTTTTCCTCATGAGGCCCGCCAAGGGATGGTAATAGTTGTCTATTGCATTGATCCTTTTTCTCCTTGCCAATCTTTGAAGCTTCACTGTCAGAATCTGTGGCTTTGGGATCATGACTAGCCTGTTTGCACTTTGGAGCATACAGGTCAGATTACAGAACTCCTGTGAAGGGGCTGTACCTCTGCGGGAGTGGCGCACACCCAGGTGGTGGGGTGATGGGTGCGCCAGGACGCAACGCTGCCACCATTGTTTTGGAGGACCTGATGAAGGGGAAATAGATGTAGCTCGCTGGAAACGGAGATGGCATTTTCATCATCAGGAGGAGAAAAAGAAAAGCCTGCAAAAACACATCATTCATTTCTTATGGTGCAATTTTAGTGCCATTCATTCATCTAAAGAGTTTTGGGGTTGCGCAAGTTCCTTTTTGTGGAGAATTATTGTCGCAATCCATAGTCGGACCCGGCGCTGGATCCAAACTCTCAGCGAGACTGATGGAGAACTTATCATGTGAAACAAATGGGCACTAACATTTTGGTCCGTATCTGGCGTGAAATTAGGCCCATCTCTTTGGATGAACAACCAATCATGGCCATCCTAAGACAAATGAACATGCTGAGGTATTGTCATCATCATAGTGACAAGGTGCAAGGGTGGGGGCGGGGGGGGGGGGGGGGGGGGGGGGGGGGGGGGG
>Ga0182004_10003399_pt1 | contig 12682 bp, 10 predicted proteins | sample Sormic07211540_1_FD_120479 | JGI IMG/M metagenome (GOLD analysis project Ga0182004, IMG submission 120479) | Endophyte microbial communities from Sorghum bicolor roots, Mead, Nebraska, USA - 072115-40_1 MetaG | ecosystem: Host-associated > Plants > Roots > Unclassified | place: USA: Nebraska... | reverse complement strand
TATATGTGGTTTGCTGTTTTTTTGGTTAACTTCACTGTTCAGCTGACTCTGTTATGGTGTGCTCTTTCAATTGTGTTCTTTTCAGAAGCATCCTCCACCCATGGCGGACGTGCATGAACCTTTGGTGCGCCGCAAGAGGAAGAAGGTTTTGGTGGACTACTTGGTGCAGTTCCGATGGATCCTTGTGATCTTCGTGGTCCTTCCTATTTCATCTCTGATCTACTTCAATATCTTTCTGGGCGACATGTGGTCTGCCATGAAGTCAGAGAAGAAGCGCCAGAAGCAACACGATGAGAATGTGCAGAAGGTTGTGAAGCGGCTCAAGCAGAGGAATCCAAAGAAGGATGGTCTTGTTTGCACAGCCAGGAAGCCCTGGATTGCTGTTGGCATGCGCAATGTGGACTACAAGCGTGCGAGGCATTTCGAGGTTGACCTTTCTTCCTTCAGGAACATCCTTGAGATTGACAAAGAGAGGATGGTTGCCAAGGTTGAGCCCCTTGTAAACATGGGTCAGATAACCAGAGCTACCTGCCCAATGAACCTTGCCCTTGCAGTTGTCGCTGAGCTTGACGACCTCACTGTTGGTGGGCTGATCAATGGTTATGGAATTGAGGGGAGCTCTCACCTATATGGCCTTTTCTCTGACACAGTTGTCGCAATGGAAGTTGTTCTTGCAGATGGCCGGGTCGTTAGAGCCACCAAGGATAACGAGTACTCTGACCTATTCTATGGCATTCCCTGGTCCCAGGGAACACTTGGGTTCCTTGTCTCTGCTGAGATCAAGCTGATTCCCATCAAGGAGTACATGAAGCTCACCTACATTCCAGTGAAGGGGAGTCTGAAGGAAATCGCGCAGGCATATGCTGATTCTTTCGCGCCAAGAGATGGTGACCCAGCAAAGGTCCCTGACTTTGTTGAAGGAATGGTGTACACAGAAAGCGAGGGTGTCATGATGACTGGTGTGTATGCTTCGAAAGAAGAGGCGAAGAAGAAGGGCAACAAGATCAACTGTGTGGGGTGGTGGTTTAAGCCCTGGTTCTACCAGCATGCTCAGACGGCACTTAAGAGGGGCGAGTTTGTGGAGTACATCCCAACAAGAGAATACTACCATCGCCACACCCGGTGCCTGTACTGGGAGGGGAAGCTGATCCTGCCATTCGGTGACCAGTTCTGGTTCAGGTTCCTGCTGGGTTGGCTCATGCCACCAAAGGTGTCTCTGCTGAAGGCGACTCAGGGTGAGGCTATCAGGAACTACTACCATGACAACCATGTGATCCAGGACATGCTGGTGCCACTGTACAAGGTTGGAGATGCTCTTGAGTTTGTGCATCGCGAGATGGAGGTGTGTTTCTTGTTACTACTGTGCTATATATCTTTATTGACTGTTATTGCTGCTTGCGCACCTGCTGCTGCTGTTTATGAGTACTCCACTGAATAATAAGCATTTTTCTGAATTGACTATTGCTAGGTGTATCCTCTGTGGCTGTGCCCTCACCGCCTGTACAAGCTGCCCGTGAAGACGATGGTGTACCCTGAGCCTGGGTTCGAGCACCAGCACAGGCAGGGCGACACAAGCTACGCACAGATGTTCACAGATGTGGGCGTGTACTACGCCCCTGGTGCAGTCCTAAGGGGAGAGGAGTTCAACGGCGCGGAGGCGGTGCACAGGCTGGAGCAGTGGCTGATCGAGAACCACAGCTACCAGCCACAGTACGCGGTGTCTGAGCTGAACGAGAAGGACTTCTGGCGCATGTTTGACGCGTCCCACTACGAGCACTGCCGCCACAAATACGGGGCGGTGGGCACGTTCATGAGCGTGTACTACAAGTCGAAGAAGGGGCGCAAGACGGAGAAGGAGGTGCAGGAGGCGGAGGCGGCCATCCTGGAGCCGGCCTACGCGGACGAGGCCTAAGCTGGGACCAACCGTTCAGCGGCAGCGGCAGAGTTTGTTTACATAAGACTTTGTGATGATGCGAATCTGGACGAGATGAGATGTTTCTCTCGTTTTGCTTAATTAATTAGAACTTGATTATGTAGTGTGTGTGTCTGTCCGTAGTACTCTTAAGCTCGTGGTCAGTCAGTGACTTGTCGTTGATGCCCAGTGTTGGGGTTTATTTATCTTTTTCTCTAATGGGATTTCTCAGATTGATTCGGGACTTGCTACATGGCTCTGCCCTTGTATGTGTACATGTGATTGCTAGCTCTTATGGTTTTTTATTTATTTATGTTTTTCAGGCGCTGCTGCTGCGTCTTGATGCAGGAGCAGTAGTAAATTGGAGCTCTCCAGAGTGAGAAGATAACCCGATGTTGTTACAGTTGCAGGATGTGGTAGCAAGCAAATTGTAATGGGGAAGAGGCAGACAGCAAGAAACCATGACGAGCATGTGATGTGGTGTGGTCATGGGGCTGGGCTGGCATGACATGGCAGGCACAGTGAGAAAAGAAAGCACGCAGACGGCACCAGCCATCACTGCATCAGTCAGTCCCCACAAGAGCAAAAGCAAAGAAAAGATGAATGCATATGCATGTGCAGCTGATCTGCTCTGCTCTCTGGGCTCGGTTCATGGTTCCTTCACTGGATCGGTCACTGGCTTACCATTACCAGTGGGAATTTGGTGCTGACTGCTGAGCAAGATGAAGAGACTTTTTTAAGGAACACACAGGCAGCAAGATGAGAGAGACTTTTAGTAGAAAGAAATTCAGATGCTCAGTCCAATAGCAGGCTAGCCTTCTGTGTGTGTGTTTTTGATAAACATTGTAAAAACAAATTAAACCAGCTTGTTTGTTTTGTTCCTCTGATCTGCAAGATTGTAGGTATATATAAGTGCGTGCAAAAGGCATCCGATTCCCATCCGTCCGTCGTCTACTGCTATATGATATCAGTAAAGGCCCGTTCGTTTACATAGGAATTGAAGGCTGGAATAGTTCCAGCTGGAATAACAAGTCTATTTATTACTAGCAGTGCTCAGCTGCCTCAATCTACCCCAAACGAACGAGGCCTAAGTTTATCACGGACTGCCGGCCTGGCTGACCGACTCTACTCCACCACGCATCAACTCTGCTAATAACTAAGTAACTATTAGTTGCTATTAGCTGGTTTGGTTCAACTAGTAAGATTGTTGTTAGTTAGATATTAGCTAACAATTAGCTCAATCTGTTTGAATTCAAAGAAGCTAATTATTGGTATGGCATGTAACATGATAGTAATTCACATTTTACAAGTTGGTTGGTTGATGTGCTGTGCTGCATCTTAACTTGTTGGCTTGGCTACCCTTTACTCTCGGCTCTACTCCCATAGCCCATTGCCATGGCTATGAAGCAACACTTTTTTTTTTTGTTCACTCCCATCCCATAGGGTAGCAAATGCAAATGAAAAGCTGTCATTGGGTGGGACGGCACGGGCACCAGCTGCACCGCCCAAGTTATTATTTACTGCTGCTGCTGCTGCTGCTGCTGCTTTGCCCACTCCCTGTATATTTGCATCACTGCCTGCTTCAGGGAAGGAAGGAAGGAAGGAGGAGATCTCCACTTCACTCAAGAACCCAACCTCCCCCCTTGCCATTGCCACTCCTTCATTCCTTGAGATGATGATGAAGCAGCAGCAGCAGCAGCTCCTCCTTCCTCTCATGTTTCTCGTTGTTGTCGCAGCAGCAGCCGCTGTTGCTGCCGATCCACGGCCACAGCCACAGCAGGTATGCCTACTCCTCTTCTCTTCTGCATCAATCACTGAATCAGCTCTTGTCCTCCTTCCTCTCATGAAGATTGAAGAAGCAGCATCATCAGGTCATCTTCTGAATAATGAGCGCATTAACATGGTCCGTGTGTCCAGCTGCAGGTGCAGCACCAGAAGCAGCAACCACAGATGAGGATGAGGATGAGCAGATCCCTGCTTCAGCCGCCAAAACTAGGTACTGTAATGTACATAACAAGCAAGCGAGGTTCCTCGTCCTACATACAGCAGCATCATGATTGATAGACAGGCTGCAGCAGTTTCACTTTCATTTATTCATGCCAGTCTGTTTCTGTTTTGCATTGCATTGCATTGCAGACTGCCCGTCAAGCTGCTCCGTTCGCTGCAGCAACAACTGGAACAACGAGATGTGCAACGAGATGTGCAACGTCTGCTGCCACAAGTGCGGCTGCGTGCCGCCGGGGACCGGCCAGGACACCCGCCACCTTTGCTCCTGCTACGACACCATGGTCAATCCACACAACCCACACAAGCTCAAGTGCCCGTGATCTTTGAGAGCTTCTTCATGCGTGCTCCTTGTAATGCAACCAGTCCAATCCATATGCTGATACATGCCGACTCACTTTTTGAATAAAGCCAACAAGCATTCTATAATCAGATATGCAGGAGATATGCATGGTCTCTACTCATCATGTTCATTCAGTTTTTTTTTTTTTGAATTGTCCCTTCTTCCATTTCGTAATTCTCCACACACCACCAGTGTCGCGGTTGCAGCATAAGCTAAGATAGCCAGCAGTGTCAACACACACACGTTTATATATACATATACACACACTGCACCTAAATCCGATAAACCTCACTCGCTCTGCTGCTATCGCTCCAGCATTTCCATGGAGAATTGATATCATGATAATATATACAAGGTAAGCAGGTTGCACATGGAAGACCAGCGCTTGCAAAAGCTAGCCCTTCCAAAGCTAGACAACGTACGTACACATCAGTTCTAGTGGTAGCTACTGTCATTTTCATCGGCGGCCCCGGAGTCTCGGACAGGTCCATGACATGATGATATCGACCTCCAGCATCTATCAGCTCCGGGAGAGGAAGAACTCGTAGTCGGGGTGCCTGTTTCTACTCATCTGCCCATTCTTCAGCACGCTGGCCCTGGACATCACCGCCGCAGACTCATTCAGCGTGTGCAATCTCTCCTTCAGAATCTGGGATGCTTCACTGGACTGATGCTCTGCTGACTCGGCACCTTCAGAATCGGATTTGCTCATCTCAAACCACCACTCTGCCTGCATTACAAGAGGGGAGTTAAACGCGTTGATCTACTAGACAACTAACCAACAGTCCACAATAAATATGAAGCAGCCATCTGCTACTTTGCCACTTTAAGCATACCCACATGGCCAGGACTACTCTCGCAGCATTGGCCTGGGCCCCCAAAACCCAACAATCCACATGGCCAGGACCCAGAAAGTCCAGAACCACAGTTCAACATTTGACCTGGTGCCAAAAGACCTGCAGCTTTCACTAACCCCAGAAGCCTTTTGATTTTCTTGGTCCTTTCGGAACACTAATTGAGCAGGCAAAATAGCATTTGTAAGGCAGTAAAAAGGTTCAAGACGTCCAGCAGACTTTCTGGCAAAACATATGATTCTGGAATGGCCAAGTAAGTACCACATTTAGTTTTTCAAAACCTCCAATCATTTTCAATATGCCCGTCTGGTAAGAGGTATGTTATGCAACACAAATCAAAACATATTCACCTCAGGAAACAGAAACATACTTGGAAAACCTCAAATCATGTAAGAACAAATATTTTGTTTCAGGCCTAAAGTTATACCACCAATTTGTGCCATTTTAAAGTTATACCTTGGCATTGTAAGACTGCAGGCCTATGACTGGCAAAACAACAGCCCCGTCTGCTGAGCTGCTCTGATGAATCCAGTGCCCAATAGAATGATATGTCAAGAATGCAGCCTGAAATTTTCCATCAGGTATCCGGTATATGGGATACCATGCAACGCAATACCTGAAATTCAAGAGAGATCTATTTTCAACACAAGACACCCCACAAGCTTTTACAAAATCCAGATACAAGTACATTGCTAAATGATAATGTCACCAATAAAAGAGGAGAGCATAGAACAAACCAAGAGGCTGGATGGAGATCATGCAGGCTGACCTCCAAATTCTTTGGGTCTCCAGATATTTGGCATTTCGACGGTTTCACACCAGCAATCAGCTCATTTACCCTAGTATGAGAGCAACAGGTATTCTATAAGAACATTTCAAAGAACAAGTACCTGTTTCTATCAATGTACAAAAATGAACCACAGCTTGAAAATCAGAAACCATTACAAGGAATGTCTAAGTCCAAAAACACGGGGGCAAAGCGAAAATGGCATTGGGTATGAGTCACCATGTTTAAGAAACAAGACTACGACCATCATCACATGTAAAAGACTAAGAATAAGCACACAGGCACCCTGCACCCTGTTATGTAATTAGACTCACTTGTCAAATAACTGTTGCCGCGAGTATGGCTGTTCAGATTCAAAAAATTCAAATATCAGCTCCCCATCTGCTGGCTGCTGATCATCTTCAGTACGCAGAGTAGATGATTTCTTTACTGGATTAGATTGTTTTGGAAAAAGCTTTGCAAATATCGGGGGCAGGTTCAGGTCTGGAGATGTTTCACATGTCACATCCCTATGAATTGACTCCTTATCAATGCTTCCACCATTGGTTCTCTTAGGTTGACTGAAGAGTTGAACAGCAGATAGATATGGTACAAAATATGTTGTAAACTGACGATGACTATTCAAGAAGCCTTTTGACCTCCAGAGATCTTGTGCCTTTACATCCAAACCATAGCAGCTAGGCTCTTCGTACCACTGCCAGACAGTTCTTAGAGTGATATCTGGAGTCTGATGCAAACATAAACCATCCTTCACACATTCTTGCAGGTAAGATTTACAGCCAGCAGGGCAAGGGCTGCAGTGCACAATTGGAGAAGCAGAGTAAACAAAATTTTCCAAATCAGCAATAGGCCTACCAATGCGAAGTTGGAAATCTTCCACTTGCTGCTGTGCTGTGTAAACATAACTGATAGCCTCTTTCATCTTGCTGTAATCGGTCTCAGTTGCATTATCTGCTTGGAATTTCAAATCAACATGTTCAGATGAGTTCAGTTTATAGGTCCTTTCACTAGGTAAGTTGCTGTCCTCACCATTAGCTGAGACATCTAAATAGACCCCATTGCAAGATTCCTTCTTACCAACAGGAACCCACTTCTGTGACAAGTGTCCAGCACCAGAATACCACTTACAGCATTCTTGAGAATTATTCTCTGTCAGTAACTTCACACATCGAGCTTCCTTTGTTTCTGCAGCAAAAGGATCAGTGCACAGGTTCTTGGAGCTCCGACTGGTGGATACACCCTTGTTTTCAGGACATAAAGAGTGAGGATCTGATACGTGGGAATCATCAGAAGCAGCTTGTGGGGCCAAATCTGGAACCAAGTTGCAAGATACTGATGCTGCTATCTCAATACCAGGTTGTGAACCCTCATTTCCCTCAGTTGGGTAGTTGCTGCCAACTCCAGTTAGACCAACTTCATCAGGTGAACTTGAATATGAGGTTGATCTATCACTGGTGTCCTTGGCATGAACTAGCACCAACATAGGCAATTGTTCTTGCTGCAAGTAATCCTTTGGCGCCTTGGGGATACCAATCCTAGGAGCATAGTAGTTTTTCAATGACTGAGAACCTTGTTTCGAAGAAGAGCTTCTTTGCTGGCGTAGAAAGGGTGCTTGCTTCTTGTAGACAGGTCCAGAAAATGTATGGCAGGAGTTCAATGCATCTTCTTCTTTGGTAGGCTCCAGTTCAACTGTCCCATTTGAGGAATCCTGTTTGCACATTTTCCTATTCTGATTATATTTTGCCTGAATTCTTGTTGGATCTTCCTGTACACCCTTCTTACCAACTTCATGAGCACCCTTATCATGAATAGGTGAATTGCTCAAATGCCCTGCTTTAGAGATCATCTTTTCATTTCTTTCTACCTTCTGCCACACTGCTGAACTATCTTTTCCATTGTTCTTGTGCCTATTGCAACCTCTCACTCTGTTAGACACAGTCAAACCAATGTAGCTTGGTGTTTTACTTGATTTTATGTTCCTCCTCCCTGAACTAAATTGAAGAGAGGCCTTGCTGCTGCATGCCTGACTGCTGCACTGGACCCTTTCAGTATTGCTACAACTATCAGTAACATCCTTAGAGTACGATCTGATTCCTAGATGATCATTTGTATCTTCAGCATGAATAGCACTAAGATGTGACCCTATCAACTGGCATTCCGCCCTCATATTGCTCAGCCCTGTGGAGGCCCCTGGTTTTGAATGGTCATGTCCATTTTCATCTTTGATGGTAGAATCAATATCGACACTGTAGTTCCCACTGTTGTCAATGTTCCACCTACTAAAGATGGAATCTGTGGTTGCATGACTAGGGTTATAAACATAGGCACATGTTAACTTCTGGTAGCTATTGCTTTCTTCTCCAAAGCCATGTTCAGTGAAAGTGGATCCATCAAATTCCGAAGAATCGATCATATTTGATTCATCATTCAAGTAAGGAGCACAACTGGAGCTTAATCTCCCTCCTGCGACATTAGAAGATGAACCAGCACATCCAGAACCATCCATCTCATCAGTTCCCAATGTAGCTAAATTCAACATAATACCACATTCCACATAATCCTTGTTGTACTGACCATCATTTTTAACCGACGAGCTAGCAGAGGGTGTGGTCTCTGAGAACTTATCAACCAGTAAATTGGTCGGAACTACCTCCACAGGAGAAGCACCATAAGTACTCTCTTCAAAAGTGGTTTTTGATGCCAAATTCAGCCTTTTGCGGATTGTTCGCTTGCACTGTTTTCCTCTCTTTCTAGTACTCCTTTTTGAAAGCTTGTCATCATTGTGCAAAATATCAGAATCAGATCTCAGACTCAGAGTAGTAGCGACAGGTCTGGAGTACTTTGCAGCTATATGGCAGGGAGGGACTGCCGTCGATGAATTACAAACGTTTTTCCTTTGCCGAGATTGTCTTAAGGTGCTTCCTCCATGTGTGTTTCCATTGGAAACTGGTTTAGAAGAATCAACCTGATCATGCATGTTCCTTTCATTCGGCTGGCCTAAGCAACACAGTATTCTTGGCTGTGCAGATAATAGCTCAAGGCACTCTGTACCAAGAGCTCCTGATGACGAGATTACCTTGTTGACCTCTTGAGTGTCTGACAAAAATGGTGCCTGTTTCTGATCTGAATCGTGCCCAAGCGGAAGTATTGATGATGAGGTGTCACTGCCACACAAAAACACATTAAACAAGTAGCTTTCCCGAAAAATGGAAGAACAGATGAGATTCAAGGTGTCTGGCTATGCTGGCTGATGACATTGTACTGTGAAAATGCTACATAATGAAAACAGTGGTAGACTAATCGACATGTATAATAAGGCAACAAACAAGAGATACAGAAAGGATTAGGTGATATTAGATTGGAATTTTTAGTGACAAAAATTCAGTACAAATGTGTTTTAGTTATCTTTCTATTGCACAACTAAGTGCAAGAAACTTGTTAGCAAATCACGATTTAACCTCCACAATTGTCAAACAATGGCAGCAAACTTCAAGGCAGGTTTGATTGTGTGGATGGGTAGCTTAAGCATTTTTTACATATGCCAGCAACAGTAAGATCGACTAGATCTTTCCTGTTGACCAACCCTCTGTCTCTTCATTTTTATGATCCAATTAAGGTGTTCACTTCATTTACATTTTTTTTATTACATATTATACACATCAGCAGCTGACCACATACACAAAGTCCACCAGTGATTGTTGGTAATGAAAGCAAGTGGCAACAGTCAATTACCTGTTCTCGGGACAAACAGCAACAGGTTTTTGTATTAGATGGCCCTGATGACAATACAAAACGGCAAATGAGTACAGGCAAAACCAGGGAATCTATGCCACGAAAGCACAAGGGGAGGCTCACTCATATAGTGCATAATACATACCTTTGAAAAGCGTCTGCCAATATTTTGGTCGAATGATCTGCTGCACTGAATATGTGATGTGTTCTGCAACCTTGTGTCGATTACTTCAAGTGCACACGGCATTTCTTGGAGAGCCTGCAATCACACGAGGATTTAATACCATACGCTTATCTTATTTTGAGATGATCTAACATAACAGTGGCATCGTAAAGATTATTTCTTCTAGGTACTAATCAATAAGATTTATATATGGAAGTACAATATCTTGAGTAGGTGGAGTCACCATGCATTTAATTAAATCAATATGTAAGCAAAAGCGCAGTAATCAGGAAGTAACTACATTCCACAAAACCTTATTCATTATATCTAAAAGAAATTCCACAAAAAAAAACTGAGAGGGTGTAGGGTATGTTATTTAGTTGGTGGATGAGACTGGGCAACTATATAACGCCTGTGAGGTGGAGGCATTGACACATTGTGAAACTAGAACATGACAGTTGGCATGTTGGTGTTTAGCATGATGTTTCTATTGCAACTTTGGAACCTTCCGTCAGGTAGCAGGAGGCATATTTGAGGGTGGTGACCCATGGATAAAACCATCCTCATAGTTATAAATAATACACATTTATTTATACAGGAACAAACATATCATGTGTGATGGGAACAAATTGGCATGCTCCTATAAGGCTACGATAGCATAGCATGATAAAGTGAGTGCAAGCAAACAGGTCCGATATCATGCAATGCCCAGTCCCATACTTGAAATAGTCGAATAACAAAGCAAGTGGTACAGCAATATAAGCTGGAGCCTGAAGAAGCATCAACCATACTAGTAGAGTTTGTAATCTGAAAACACCGCACGTGAAATCAAGCTAGACAGGACACCTGTGGGATGCATGTGTCCGCTCCTGAACCAAGCTTAGGTCCTCAGTACTAGTAATAAGCAGGAAATAAGCTGGCAAATCCTATCCTATCCTATATTACCCTATAAAAGTGAAGAAGGTACAGCGTACACAGAAGAAGATTGTAGGGGCAGTGTGAGGGCGGCGTATCACGGAGATTGCGGATAATCTGAAACGCCCCCCACCCTACGAGACCGGACGCAAAGGGGAAAAGAAATAATTGTGGAGGCAGAAAGGTAAAAGGGGTAACCTCAGCGATTCATCGCGATCGCCGGAAGGGACGCGGGTTGCGGAATCGAAGCGGAAGGGGACAAAAAGAAATTTGTGGAGGCAGGGAGGGCGGAAATCCCTAGAGGGGATTAGGATTTACAGTCCGTGCAATCTAATCTAAGAGCGGAAAACAAAACAAAACAAAAAATTCCTATAAGTATCGGTAGTAATTACAGCACAAGAGACAGAAAGAAAAATGATGAAGAATCCGGTGGAAAGCGGACAGCGAAACGCGGCAGCGAAATTTGGGGTGGGGAGGCCGAAAAAAAGCCGGCGTCTCGCTAAAAACAGGGGTCACACAGCGCACGCACGCTCTCCTCTCAGAAAATGAATGAATTATCACAAATTTATTTATTTACCAACAAAAAAAAGGAGAGGGGGGGAGCACGCTTATAGTGAAGAAGAAGACTAAGAGTGGTGGTGATGAGTTGGTGGTCGGTTTGCTTACTCCAAATAGTGCGGGCGGCGGGCGGCGGGGGTCTCCTCCTGCGCCGGCGACGGCCCCCGATCCTCCTACTCCACCCGAACCGAATCGAATGGAATCCCCGTCCAGAACGGAACTGCAAGGGGAGGAAAGCAAATGCTCCCCCACCCCAATGGAACGGGATCGCTTGCTTGCTGGATCGCGAGCGTCAATTTGTGTGCGTGCCTTCGTTGGATCCTTCCTTGTTGTGTCTTGTCTCTTCTCTTCTCGACTTCTACTGCCGCCGCTGCTGCTGGGAGAGGGAGAGGGAGAGGGAGACGGGGGAGGGAGACGGAGGAGGGACGGCTGCCCTGCCCGGGGGACGCCTAGCGGAATTCCCTTTTTCCGCCCTATCCGATCCAAGCAACAGTATCCGCCTCCCACCCTGTGCGCTTGCTTTCCAAAAAGCGGTTTTCCCGGACGCCTGCCTTGTTTTCCACGCGGCAGTTTATGCAAATCAATACCATTTTTCTATGGACTTGTTTAGATGTAAAAAAAAATTTGGATTTTATTACTGTAACACTTTCGTTTGTTTGTAGTAAACATTGTCCAATCATAAACTAACTAGGGTTAAAATATCCGTCTTATGATTTACAGTCAAACTATATAATTAGTTTTTGTTTTCGTCTATATTTAATGTTTCATGCATGTGCCGCAAGATTCGATGTGACAGGAAATCTTGAAAACTTTTTAAATTTCGGGGTCAACTAAACAAGGCCTTACTTCCACCCAAAAACTCAAAATTTTTCAAGATTCCCCGTCACATCAAATCTTTAGACACATACATGGAGTATTAAATATAGACAAAAATAAAAACCAATTGCACAGTTTGATCGAAATTTACGACACGAATCTTTTAAGTCTAGTTAGTTCATGGTTAGACAATAATTACGACAAACAAACGAAAACGTAAATTTTTTCCGTTCGCGAACTGAACACGGTTTTTGCGATCATTCAAGATTTTATATCAATCCCTCCCAAAATAGATTTCTAGTCTAGGACGAAAAAATCATTAGATCAACTTCTAGACCCTCCCCATGACCCATTTATTTTCTCCGAGTTTTCAACGGTCAATCGTACTCATCTATTTCTACCCAACATTATACTCCAATTGTTGACATGTTGTGAGTACAACAAATATTTAACATTAAATTATAGTTTTAAATATCCCGCTATAGCCTTTTGAGGCAGAGTGTCGCTATTTGTGTTCATGTACAATTTAGCCGCTATATTCCGCTATAGCCCGATTTAGCTCCGCTATTAGCTGTTTTAGACATGAACCGCTAAACGT
>Ga0182004_10003398_pt1 | contig 12683 bp, 9 predicted proteins | sample Sormic07211540_1_FD_120479 | JGI IMG/M metagenome (GOLD analysis project Ga0182004, IMG submission 120479) | Endophyte microbial communities from Sorghum bicolor roots, Mead, Nebraska, USA - 072115-40_1 MetaG | ecosystem: Host-associated > Plants > Roots > Unclassified | place: USA: Nebraska... | reverse complement strand
CTCCAGCCGGGTTGGCTCCCACCAAACACTAAATTCCTTCAACCAAACACTGAACGGAGCCGCTCTGTCCCCAATTCTTCAACCAAACACTAAAATGGGTTGGCTCCGTCCCCAAAATCAGAAATGCAACCAAACACTGGACGGGTTGGCTCCGTCCCCAAAAACTGGGTTGGATCCAACCCAACCCACCCAACCCCCAACCAAACACACGGTAATGCACTGTTTCCAAAAATATATATGGGTTAGAAACTTGGCTATGAAACTCCCATTGAGGATGGCCTTATGTGCACCTGTGGCCACACTTGCAGGGGTCTTCCTACATTTATTAGACTTTTGACTCGCTATTTATGCCGTTGTGTCGCAGGGCCAGCAAAGTTGGAAAACATTTGAGGCTCATTGACTATAATTCAGGCCTTTAGTTCCCAAAAAAATTTTGTAAAATTTTTCAGATTCCCCGTCACATAGAATCTTTAGACGCATGCATAGAGTATTAAATATAGATGAAAATAAAAACTAATTACACAGTTTGGTCGGAATTGACGAGACGAATCTTTTGAGTCTAGTTAGTCTATGATTGGACAATATTTGTCAAATACAAACGAAAGTGCTACAGTGTCGATTTTCCAAAATTTTTTGGAACTAAACAAGGCCTCAATTCGTGTAGAGAATGCAAGCAAGTGAAATTGTTTCTTCTAACACTTAGAATCTGTAATGCAACAATAGCATATGACCTACTTTGGATTTAGATATTTCAAAATCTATGGTTTTTGGCCATGTGCAGGTTACGAAAATGGGTTATTTACATTTCATATAACACATATGTTGAGTTTTGTGAGATCAACTCATAATAAACTATTTATTATGATCACTCTTGTGGGATGAATGAGGTCCACTTTGAACAAAAGGAACAGAGGAATTATAGAGGATTAAATTCCTGTAAGAAGATTTTCCATGAACCCCTTTCAACAAAGGATTGGATTTCTAGAAATTTTATAAAATTCCTATGGGATTTTACATGGGGCTGAACGAATTGAAAATGAAAAATGTTTTTAGATGAAGAATAAGAAAAGACATAAATTGATATGGCAAATTGTACAAATAAGAAAATATGTGATGCGTATATAAAAATTGAAGGTAAAAAGACAACCTCTTGTATTTAGTAATATGGATGGATAAATTGTGAAAAAAAAGAGGTGTGCATACATTTATGGATTGTATATTTCTAGCTTCATACAATTTCAGCCGAGGAATCGAGGATGCATCACACCAAAATTGTTACAGAGGATGATGCCATCACAACAAAGGAAGACATATATGTCAAAAATAGCAGAGAACTAAGACATCAGACAAGACGTTTGATGTAGCAAAAACACAAAACAAAGAAGAAATACTAAATATGTTTGATGTAGCAAGCATAACTCATGTAGTCATCCCACGGCGATCTAGGTTGTTATGTGATGTCGACTCTAAAAGAACTAGCTTCTGGACATATTGGGTGAAACAGATACATAGCTTGAGCTAATTCCGATAAAGGTGTAAAGATAACTTCAACCATTGATCAAGCTCAACCACCAAACCAGAAAACACTGCTATAATAGCGTTTTCACCACAATAATAGCTCAACCACCCAACCAAGGAAACACCACTATAATAAAGGTGAAAAATAAGGCCAATTTCATTATGAACCGGTAGTAATATATTTCCACCATCGGTTCAATATGTCTAGTTGTCAAAATAGCGTCGTCGAAAACCATTTTTGTAGCAGTAATTGAACTTCTGATGCTGCAAATCATTCAACTCAAACTCTGAATCTTTGAAATTGAGGTTTTGCCCCTCTGAATCACTTGATTAAAGTATTGCAAAATCACTGTGATTCAAAGTATTGCAAATCGACGATTCAAGCATTCACCTTAAAGCTACAAATTTGACATCCCAAAACCACATGTGCTAGATGGCACTGTTTTCTAGTGGATTGTTTGTCACAGCATGACACTGATCGACTTCGACTGGTTTAGCACAATAGCTGTTGGACTGCTCGATGGCTATAGCCGAATTGTCCATCTCTATACAAACATGCTAAACACAACAACACTTACTTATGATATGATGCTTAGCAAGGTAGGCATACTGGGCCATTACAGTACCCATAGGGGTGCTATAAATCGCTACTGTTTGTGTCTATTTAGGCTCAAGGATTTATCCACTCACTCAGAAGTCGGTTCATGACATCGTCATTGTCTCCAGAGACTATCAAGCAGGGGCGGGAGGGTGATGAGCTCGACCCACTGCCATGGCCTCACCCACCTCGGTGGCTACGTGCTAGCTTTTCAAGATTCACAAGGATTTGGTCAAAGATAGGGATTTTAGACCAGAGCATTGTTTCGTGGTGAGGAAGTATGATGTTATCAGCACCCCGCCAGTCTAAATAAGTTTGTCGAGAGAGATTTGGGGAAAGGGAGGAAAGAAGGAAGTGATGCTACAGTTCTCGAGCGCTAGATAGAAGAAGGTGGGAGGTGGGTGTGGCAATGGCCCCCCTATCTCCGCCGCAATGCCCATGTCCACCTAATGTCGAATCCATACAGGTATCCCCAATCCCAACCCCAAGGAAGGACGTGATGACCAGGCTCGCTTCAAGCAGTAGTAGAGAGAGACCCAATAGGAAGCTCCTTGCCCGCAATAAAGAACACCGGCTAACGCCCCTCCTCATCATGGAGGTGGGCACATGGAAGAGGGCAAGTCAATTAGCAGGCTAACAATCTTTGATTCATCATTGATCCAAGGTATTGTTCGCTATCATTATGGAGAGCCAGGTCATTTTGTTGGTAATTGTGCTAGACCAAAGATCCATTTCATTTCATCTATGGAATATGTGGACACCAAATGAATGCCTATGCAAAGTGGAATTCTAATCATCCCATGGATTCTTATTTGGGGAGTGCAAGTCAGGAAACGTTTGGGTTTTATCACATTGACACAATGGCTGAATCTTACAAATTGTGGAGTCGTTAGGGTTAAAGCAAGATAGATATCACTGGTAGAGTTGGAAGGAGATATTTCTCAAGTCCACTATAGAGAATGGTCATGGCGGATTAGAGAGCTGTTGGAGCAAATAAAAATGTTTGGTGAAGTTTTTAAGGTTGCATATATCAAGAACTACTCGTCCTTCAATCTGAGCAAGAGTGGAGTGCAAGTGGAAGTGTTGGAGTAGCTAGAAGACATTGAGTATTTGTTGATACAGAGAGTTAGTTACGACATTTATGCATTGTATAAACCACAGATTCCTCAAATAACGAACATCCATGTTCACAATAGAGCAAAAGTGGTTTAATACTTCCATGAAAAACAAACTATATGTTCTTACAAGGAACCATACATATAGCAATACCCTTGATGAGATTATGTTCATTGGTTTGATATCAATTTTTGTTTGCACCAAGTCGGTGGTGAAATTCTCCAAGAGCCCAAATGGGATATAAGTTGCGGTAGTTGGCATAGTTGAGGTAAAAGTTGGAGTTAAAGCATCCAATATGTTCCTATACCAAAATAAACAACTTTAATTCAATAACGCCATAAGAGTACTACAAATATTTACCATTTAACCATGCCAGAAGAATACTTATGATTGTAATGCTCTATTCATAGATGTATAAACTATCTCCCATTAAAAATACTTAGCGTTGTTAACCATTTATGGTATTTGTGGTGCAAATTTGACCTTTACATTTTTGAGAATTCATAGTTCTAATATCAATAAATGCATAAGATTATGAATGTACTCTTCAACTTAAGTATGCAATATGATTTTATACATTTTAAAAGTTGTTGATGACCAATCTTCAAAATTTTCAATGGATTTTTGTCGGAGCATCAAATATTTATGACCATGGTAGTAGTTTTCTAGTCTATTGGAGAGATATGGCTATCATTTGTGTTTAGTGTATGGTACTCTAAATTTTGATATACATGCTTTCTAGGTTTCTATAGTAGTACGCTGTACTCAATTCATAATAAGACTATTGCTCAATGTTACCTAACTAAGTAAATTAGAATCTTACCTGTTGGGGAAAGTCTCCTGTGTCTAGTTGCATGTTAATTAGTTCTCTTGCTGCTTGATATAGTGGTATGGGATCTCGCTCAACCTAGACAAAATATAAAATATATAGGAACCCTATAGTTAGATATTGCATTTTTTGAGAAACTAATAACTATATGTAAATAATTTAGAAACATCATATCAATATGACATCCAAGGAACAATAATTACAAACCTGCCCAGCATATATCAACGATAGCATCGCCCAAGCAGTGTTCACTGCATGGGTATCTCCATTACTATATTTCTGTACAATTTTGAACAAGAAAACACTACTTAGAAGTTTCATCGAATTAGTTTCATTAATGCATCAATTCCTAGATTGGTCTTTTATCAAAGTATATAGTAGTAAGTCTTTTTCAACACTAGGATATACTAGAATAAAGAAAAATTATGGGTGAAATGGTACACATAAGGCCCTAAAACTCATACATATGATATGTAGCTTTCTTCCCTTTTTTAATTCCATTTGTAATACAATGGATAGATTGTACATTGAAGTTATATTTGAAATAGTTTTCAGACAATAGCCAACATTTCTATCTTCCTCTTAAGATTTGAGTACCATGGGGCCACCATCCCTTTCAATGGTTTACTCATGAAAGAGGTAGTGAACTGTATAACCATTTTAGGTCCATATTATCTTTAAAAATGAACATATGGAGTTTTATTTACAACTTGAGGTACATGCAGCACAATCTACCTCTAACTCTATCAAGTTGTTATAATAAAATACGACCACATGATCTCAACAATTTTTCTAACATCTTGTTCATTTCACTATCACCACCAGTATGCTACACCCACAAACTTCATCCTACACACCCAATGGAGCTAGTGGGACTCTATGGGTGACTCAACACATGGATCCAATGTGGTGTGGGTGTGGATAATCCAATCATACTTTTTTATGGATGGCTTAAGATAGTTGACCATCATCGTGACAATTACCACGACCCTCTTTACAATAGAATTGAATCCATCCATAGATTCCTCTGCACCTTGTCATATAAATCACCCCTTTGGAGGCATGTGCGGGGGTGCAAGTCTACTCAACAAGATTATTAATATACTCATAGATTCCACATGCATCTATGCATTTAATGGTTTGTCATTAGTAGATCATATGAGACATGCTTGTGGGTGTGTGAGTGTGTACATGTGTATCTTCTTCATAGTTAAATAAAAATTCCCTATACCAACCCATATATCCTTGCCCCCAAGTGTTGGCAAGGAGAGAATTGGCCATTGAGTTGTGTCAGCATCGTACCATTGTGATTGTGTTGACTAGTAAAGGTGGAATTAGAGACAACATGTTGCAATCATAGAAGTCTACAACTAGTATATCTCTTAAGATGGAGGAGCATGGGTGCTAAACAACAACATATGTGTGCCTACCCACAAATGTGTGAGAGTTGAGCTTGCAAGCTTGGGGTGGTAACCAATAGATTTACCCAATACTCTTGATGTTTAAAAGTGGAATTATAGATGATCTATTACATCAATTCCATATATAGAGAAGATGAAATTGAATTATTTTCAAATTTCAAAAGGAGGAAGCATACATCATTCAAATACAAGGAGAGAAATTTTACCCCTGTTTCACTAGAAAGATAGCTTTCCCCCCATCCACCTGTAGTTTGTTGTTTTGACAACAGGAAGTTGCATGCTTTCCGGATGGAAGAACTAGTATCATATGTTCTTCCAGCAGCCACTAATCCTTTTACCGCAAACATGGTTCCACAAGTGAAACATATACCCCATGTGCCATGCCTGCGAAAATATAACAAATAGTTTTGAGTCGTGTAGGTTGAAATCATCTTTATACAATGAAATTTACATAATCTTACTTACCATGAACCATCCTTCCTTTGTTTGTTCTCAATAAACATGGCAGCATTATTTATGCATTCATCTATCTCTTGGGTACGGTACAAAGGATATAGCTCTTTGAATAATATAAAAGCTTCCAGTACTGATGATGTGCATTCAACGTATCTACCAATTGGCATCCCAAAGAAATAGTTTTATTAAGTTGAAACTATAAAATGGTGATAACAGATGTTAAGTAAGCATTTGTGAGTTTTTGGGTCTCTTACGGATAATCGATGACAATATTCACAAAATTTTCAGAAGGGTTAAGAATCTAAATTTCCAAACAAAATTTGGGTTAGTATAAGTGCAATGCTACAATATATAATACGTCATATTGGGGAGGAATGTAGAAAATAATATATCTACTTATGCTTGGTGCCTGACTTACCGCATGGGTGTACTAATGACAAAACACACTCATATGGGACATTTGCAAACATATTAACATATATAGAGTACCCAAAATAATATAATAAAAATTGGGATACACTTAATTACCTCTAGCCAAGAAGTTGTCCTTTGACATTCATATGAAGAAAAGGTTCCACCTTTATTCTTTAATGCTCAATTAACAAAATAAGAAATAGAGATTGTTAAATAGATTATCTTTGCACTAGAAAAGAGATAAAATTATGTATTTAGTGTGGGCACACACTTAAATATGTATGGTTGTTGACAATAATTGTAGCAGTTACATAATTTCGATGTCACCTAATCCATAACTTGTGTTTGATCCTAGTATACTAGAATGGATGTTTCCTTGTCACATTTGTGAGCATACAAAACACTTAAATAAATTAGTTAACTGAGCCATTGCAAAGTGCATGTTAAATGTTACTATTTGAAGAGAAGTTTAAAAGTGGTTGAACTTGTTTGACAAATAATTATTTTGCTTGGTGGTGATTTGTTATGGATACAAGTTCTAGATATAGGCGTGCAAATAAACTACCAACTTGCACTTACCTTTTTAAACAATATGGTCATACTTTTGGTTGTACATAATCACATAGTTTTCATGCGTGAAAATTGTAATGTTACAGAATATAGATTTGAGGGTCATACCATGGAATAAAGGATGCAGTCAACGGCATCATACAACTTTTGTTCTTCTATTGGATTGCCAACAAGGTCAGGAGAAATCTTTGATAACAAGATTAACACCTGAAGGAAAGCACATGGAAAATTTTAGAGGCCACAAAGGCAAAAAATACCATTGCATGATCAAATTTAGATAATTATTCTAATAACCTTAAGAGCTTCGGCTGTAATATCTGGTGAATTCCAACCACTATCTACTGTTGAAAGAGTCCATGAACCTTTTGACCTTTGACGATAATAACTTTGGTAATTTGGTTGATCTTTAAGAACCTTCAATCAAACAAAAAAGGGTGTGGCAATTTGTAATGAAATTGTTTCAAAAATAAAAGGTTAGAAACAACAAACCTGTGATCTTTTTATATATTCATGTGCTCTTTCTATAGTTGGACCAAACTCATCGATAAGATTAGTTGAGCAAAAGGCATAAACCGTTAGTATTGTCTCCCAGCTTTGGCAACCATTATAAACCTAATTTTGATAGAATAACATAAATCATTATCTAGATTAGTGTCTCAAATGACACATGCGATTCAAAATAAATTTTAGACTTTATCTTAGAGTTCGATAACAAAGATAACTTTTGTTGTTATAAATAGGTAACTCTATTAATTAATGCCAAGGATAGTACATGCTATTATCACTTTAAAAAATTAAACACATAAAATGAGCTCTTGTGACTCATTTATTAAAAAAATCATTTATTTTGATGCTTGTAACAATGGAACATGTACATCTAGCTTAATGAGAATATTTAAACCAATTCATTGCCCACACTTTCTTTGAAGCAAAATTACTTCATTATAAATTATAAGTGGCGAGTTCTCAAAAGGTGACATCCGGCCTGGTTAGAATTTTTCCTTGCTGGCCCATGTTGTGTGTTGATGTGTGTTGTGTGTGTAGGGGTGTTTAGTCTCATCTTGTTTGGTGACAGTGGGTTGGACCAACATATAAGGCTTCTAGAGTCTGTACCACCATCCCTGGGTTAACCTTGTAAGGATGAAAGCGTAAGTGAGTTGGTACTAGTGTGTGGTTCACGATGTGCAAAGTGGATATAGACATTTTGGATCTTGGTCTTGCTCAATTGTAGGTGTTGGGCTAGCGAGGATGTTGAACCCTTAGGGGATGTGACATTTTGGACCTATTTAAATTTAAACTAATTAGAACATTAGCGATTCATGTGTGTGTTGATGTAAGATGTGGTGGTGGTGTCCAACCTTAGTTTTTTAGGTGGGTTAGTCTAGCATATAAGGTTCCTAGAATCTATACCACCACCACCACCATGATAATGATTTTAAATGAAGCAAGGACAAGTGGGATGATCCATTTGGACTCTAGGAATTACACAATCACAAAATATTAAGTCTAGTTTAAGCATTGAATTTAATGTTCACTGCTACATAAAGATGAATAAGACATAAGGCACCATGTGTCCCTAGTTATACTTGCTCCGTGCAAAGAAGTAGACTCTAAAGAGGATTTCGTCAATTCCAACTAAGTACTTGAGACTCAAATTTGCCTAAATGCTAATACTTCAATTGGAAAATTTATTTAACTACTTTCTCACTCACAAATTAGTTAGTACAAAAACATCTGACTCCAATATTCCAAAAGATAGTCTAAAGTTGTACCTGTGCTTTCATGCCATCTTCTGCAAGCCACAAGTAATCATATATCCTTGGAAGATGTTTCTTGAATGCATCTGAATTTTGATTTTCTACCCAACAACAAATCATATTTAGCACCTAACAAAAAGAATATTAGATGTTTCATACAATCTATTTTGACTTTAATACAATAATAAGAATCGAGAAAAAATGTCCTTTAGTACAATATTTCCACAATGGCCTGTTGGACAAATTCAACAACATACCATGGAAACACCACCATAGGTGACCAATCAACATTTAACTCCAATATAATGGCAAGTGGAAGTATAAGAATTAGCATGTTATGAGTATGAACAAACAACAATTGCCAAGATGCAAACCTTGAATGAATTGGAAGAACATTCCAAAAAGGGCATATAAAACTATGGTTGACTTTAGGAATGTTGTGTTTCTTATTCTTTATATAATTTCCCCTAGAATAATCAAGCATACAACTTTAATAGAAGAGTACAAAGATAGTTACGCAATACCTTATTAACAGGACAAAGGCAAATATATTTAGTAGTTTCATCTTCATAATGGATATGTTCCATAAGGTTATGCAGAGCTCTCTCTCTTAATTTGTTAATTGGCCAGCAGTTTAACATTGGCTCCACAAACTTGTTGAGACAAGTAAAAATAATATTTTGCACTTGTGAGCGTGGATAGAGAAGATCTTCCTATAACAAAAGAGAAGTGAATCATGCATCAAAAAATGGTTATATTGTTCTTGCAGTATATATATACATATTAAGGATATATAAAGTATACATATTAAAGATTTGTATAAAGCTAGCATAGCTAGCTTGGTTTAGCAGGTAAAAAATCATTCAAGATTTAGCTTTGTACTAATAAAGGAAGATTGACCATTATAGCCAAATTTGGTATATCAGCTCTCTAGCGAGATGCGCTATAGTCACATGTGATTTGTGACAATAGCATCATTGCTAGTAACATGATGATGGATTGGCTCTTCTACATGGCAATAAACTATATAAGTTTCCATCTATTGCATGCACATAAATATCTTGTTTGTTGCCTTTTTTGCTTGTACTATGCATACCAATCCCAATAAATATCAAATGAGAGGGATGCTTTTAACTTGGATATACATAATCATGGCTAATTACAGTCAATGTATGCATACTTGATAAACTAGGATATCTTTTTCATCAAAAGCTCATTTGGAAATTTAAGCTCCCTCTTAAGATAAAAAAACTTTCATGGTACTTCCAAAGAGGTGTTATCTTAACAAAGGACAATCTAGCCAAGAGGAATTGGACTTGTAGCCAAAAGTGTTTGTTTTTTGTTATTAATAAAACAATTAACAACTTTTTTATTGCTTCGCTGAGACTATCTGGAATATTGTTCATATAGCTAATGGGTTAACCCCACCTAGATCTACTACTAACAAGCTTGGAGGCTAGCTCATGGGCATTGAAAGGGAGGATAAAAGCTAATTTTGTGGGGGTTGTTGCTATTATTTGGTCAATTTGGTGTACTCATAATGACATTGTTTTTTGAGAAATAAAATAAAATATTTCTTTTATGCAGGCTATTTTTAGATGATCGTATTTGTTGCAGTTCTAGGCACTCGTGTAGCATGAAGATAAAAGGCAGAAGTTTCAATTAGCAAGCAAAGTGTTGGAGGTTATGTTTGCCAAGAATGGGTGGGAAAGTAATGATAGACACTTTGCATATGATATTTGACTATTTGAGTGAACTCTTTTTATTTTTTTCTATAAGCAAATAAGCTGGAAACGTTGTAAAACTTGGTTGTGCGTAGTGGCAAAGGGTAGAATTTTTACATTTTCTTTAGAAAAGTATGTACCAATCATAGTTCATTGAGTTGTATTGCGTGAAATATTTCCACTTACATCGTATCATGAGTGATTATGAATCATATCCTCGCTTTCATACACTTACCTGCTACTACCCTCTCTCCATGGCATGGCCCCTCTTTTCCTTTGCTTGACTGCACATGATGGGTAACAATGCAGAGCATCCACATAGCTAGCTGGATGAATGCACACAATATGAGGTTCCTCTAAGTTTTCTAACCTTGAAGCACAATGGGCAACTGGCCAACAAGCGCCACTAAAGATTTAGCTCCTCCTCATAGTACAAATATGGAAAATTTGCTAGTAGACACTAAAAATGGAGGTCATTGGCTAACGGACACCCAAAATGGGGCATTTGCTAAAACACGCTATCGTTGCTAAGGCATACTACACATCACACCCTTTATTTTATTTATTTCCACTGGTTGAGGAGAGAGGAAGGTGGGAAAATGACATTCTTACCCTATGCCTATTTTTTCCTTCTTGTCTCCCTTTTTTTTTTCCCTGTGTTGGCGAGGCAAGTCGAGAGTACGACACCTGGTGGTGTTGTGGCTGTGGTGGTAGAGTGGCATCATGAGCTGGCAGGGGGCGGCTCCGTGGTGGGGCTAGTTTAGAGGGACACACAGGGCTAGGCCGCACCAGAGGGACACGCAGGGCTGGGCCACGCTAAAGATGATTCCCGTGCTAGTGGTGATGGCGGTGACGGTGCTTAGTTGAAGGAGCATGTGAGCATCATGCGGACTTGCCGTAGTCGCCCCACAGGTTAGCCAGGATGGGACCAGCTGGTTGTCGTTGTCTCCTTGCTCATTGTCGACTACTGAGCAGAGGCGCACATCAAGCTTGCTCCTCCAAACCTCCCCTAGCCTATCGATCCTCGTGCTCGCCTTCCTTAGGGCCATGCGTGTCTAGCTCTAGCCTTCTCCGACCTCCTCCTCACAGGAACAAGACACCACCACCGAGAAGCTGATGTAGACGCTATAGACACATGTGGCCAAGTCACCTTGGGCCATCCTAGGTCTCGCATCAGGCACCCACAGGCATAGCTTGGTAGAGGCCTGCTCACACGCTTCTACTCAACGCCAATGCACCTTCTCCTCCCCTGCGGTGCTACTCGATCTGCTCTCCCGCCATTGTTGCTCCCTCCCCTCCCTGACATTGCTCTGCTCTCCAAGCTGAGATCGAGTGCGAAGGTTAAAGAAAAGGAAAGGGAGAGTGGAAGAAGAAAGGGGAAAAAGACATTTTGCTGTTCTCTTTCCTCAACCGGTGGAAATGAGTAAAATAAGGCAAAATTTGCTCTTGGACATCTAGAACGATGCAGGTTTGCTAAAGGACACCGTGAAAAGGTACATTTGTTGGTGGACACTCCGTGACGTGGCCAATTTGCCACAAGACACCATCTTGCCCAAAGGGAGGCTACCAATAGGTCATTTTGCCCCTGGCTCTTCTTCTCTATCTCTGCCTTCCAATTGAACACATGCTCAAAACTATTATCCTAGCCACCAACGATCTCATCTAGTGTCATCTGTCGACCATTCCACGCAACATAATATGAGATCTATCCAGTCAAGATAGGGGCAAAATGGTCTATTCACAGCCTCACAACCTCTCTTCCTCTCTTCGGGCAAGGCGGTGTCTTCTTGCAAATTGGCCTCGTGATAGAGTGTCCACTAGCAAATGTAGCTTTTCACGATGTCCCTCAGCAAATCTACATCATTTTGGATGTCCAAGAGAAAATTTTGTCGTAAAATAAAGGGCACAATGTCCACGAGCATAATTTTTAGCAATGAGAGTTCCTTCCAGCAAATGGCTTCATTTTGGATATTCACCAGCAAACGACCTCTACTTTTTACTGTCCACTAACAAATTTTTTCGTACAAATATTATTTTTATTCATTAGGTATACTTCATTCTGATCGCACTCTTGATCACTATAAGCCTCAGTGGGTTCTACATGGATTCCTGTCCAAGTGAACTAGCATCGCTCCAAACAAATCTCCAATAATGCGCCCAATTGCAAAACTAATCAACCTTGCAGACATTCATCAAACTAAACTAGGGTCAACTTTTAGTATCGTTTAGTTATGTATATCCCATGTGAAATCAATTGTACCCCAAATCTTAGTCGTATGT
>Ga0182004_10003397_pt1 | contig 12685 bp, 7 predicted proteins | sample Sormic07211540_1_FD_120479 | JGI IMG/M metagenome (GOLD analysis project Ga0182004, IMG submission 120479) | Endophyte microbial communities from Sorghum bicolor roots, Mead, Nebraska, USA - 072115-40_1 MetaG | ecosystem: Host-associated > Plants > Roots > Unclassified | place: USA: Nebraska... | reverse complement strand
TGTAAGAAAAAGAATAATGAATGGAGAATGTGCGTTGATTACACTGATCTCAATAAACACTGTCCTAAAGATCCTTTTGGTCTCCCTCGTATCGACGAGGTGGTCGATTCAACGGCCGGATGCTAACTCCTCTCTTTTCTCGACTGTTACTCTAGTTATCACCGGATCTCGCTAAAGGAAGACGACCAGATTAAAACTTCCTTCATCACTCCTTTCAATGCATATTGCTACACCACCATGTCCTTCGGACTCAAAAACGCCGGAGCCACCTATCAACGCGCTATTCAGCAATGCCTCCACGACGAGATACGTGATGACCTCGTCGAGGCTTACGTCGACGACGTTGTCGTCAAAACCAGGGACGCGAGCACCCTGATCGACAACTTAGACCGCACTTTTAAAGCGCCGAATAAATACAAGTGGAAGCTTAACCCAAAAAATGCATCTTCGGGGTTCCCTCTGGTATACTGCTCGGTAACGTCGTCAGCCGCGACGGCATATGGCCAAACCCCTCAAAAGTCAAGGCGGTGCTCGATATGCGACGACCAGGAACGTCAAAGACGTCCAAAAACTCACGGGGTGCATGGCTGCTCTCAGCCGGTTTATCTCCAGGCTGGGGAAAAAGGGCTTCCTTTCTTTAGACTTCTCAAAGCATCGGAAAAATTCTCTTGGACAGAAGAGGCCAACGCGGCGTTCACCCAGCCGGGAGGGAGATTGAGGGGGATAACGAACACGGGTCAACACGTGTATGGGGCAGCCATCAAACCATATGGGTTGAACCCATCTGTTGCCAGTGCAATACATACATTACAAGCCTCTTCAACTTTCTCATGATGAATGCCATCAAAGTGGGTCCATGTTCAGTCTTGTTGGATGCTCAGAATAAGTAGGACAGCTCTGGGAGAGGGTCTGACTCGCGCTAAAATAGTTGCAAGCTTACATGAATCTGAAAGTTCTACCTTGGTCTTTGTTCTGAAGCTAGGAAATGCCCACTGTCGAGCTGTGTTGCCTCTATGTCGAAAAGAAAATATGAGAAAATTATGCCGTGTTATTGCAACTCGGCTTGCTGTATTGATATGGGTTCGTCTTTGCAGCTAAACGACATGACCTGTGCACTTCATTTCAACCTTGAAAGGAAGATTGGCAGCCGTGCTTTCGTGGAGCCATGGAATGGAAGATTGGTATAGAGGCATGGTACACTTGCCATTGCCAGGTTGAGGTTGCAGCTATGGGTGATGAGAGGAACAATGAATATGTGAACTCTGAGCGACAACACTGTTAGTTCTACCCGGTGTTCTTGACAGCCGGTGAACAGAGATTGCACAGGCAAACTCAAACGCACACAAAACAGACAGCGAACACTTGGAACACAAGAGGTTTTGCGCTGCAAACAACTGAGCTTGCTTTTTCTGTTGTATTGATGCTATATTTATTCAGAGTTACAGGATCATCCAGTGGTCAGGCGCACACCGTGCGCGAGCATGTCCATCCCCGTGCCCACGATGATGCATAGACACCGGTCATCCTCTAAACATGCGAGATATTCCCGCCACTACTCCTACGCGAGATGGCGACCACACACCGGTGCTCATCCGCATGCAGACTGAAGCAAAATAAACGTGCAGTAGAAGGGAAACATGCAGTCCTAAATTAGCAGGTCCATGCGCTAGGATTACTACTTACAGTTCTCCTCCTAATTCTTGTGCATCCCCTGAACATTGATGACGCCGATCTTGGATCGTAGTTCGCAAAAACGAGCTCGCCCCAAAGCCTTCGTCAGAATGTCCGCCAGCTCCTCAACTGTCCCAACGGACTCAAGTATCACCCGGTCCTCCTCGACGCATTCTCTGATGTAATGATATCGCACGTCGATGTGTTTACTGCGGTCGTGGAAAACCGGGTTCTTGCTCAGCTGAAGGGCAGACTCACTGTCGATTTTCAAAGTGAAGGCCTTGACCTTCTCCCCTCTGAACTCAGCGAGCAGACGGTCCAACCAGACTCCTTGGCAGGCTGCTGTGGTGGCAGCTATGTACTCGGCTTCACACGACGATAAGGCCACCACCTTTTGTTTCTGAGACTGCCAAGTGATGATGCTGGTGCCGAGGAAGAAGATGACTCCACTGGTGCTCTTCCTTGTATCAATGTCACCGGCCAAGTCACTGTCACTATAGCCAATGAGTTGAGCTTCCTTCCTCCTCTGATAATGGCAGCCGAAGTGCAGAGTCCCAGCAATGTACCTCAGCACCCTTTTCACAGCCACCATATGCTCAGTAGTCGGATTTTCCATGAACCGACTAACATAACCCACAGAGTACGCCAAATCCGGCCTTGAATTTACCAAGTACCTGAGAGGGCCCACAATACTCCTATACATTGTTGCATCAACTTTAGGAGCAGAGCTGGACTTACTGAGCTTCAGACGCTCTTCCATGGGAGTGTGGCTTGGATTGCACCCAGCCAAGCCAGCATTCTGGAGGATCTTTGCCGCATAGGCGCTCTGACAGACAGATATACCATCTTCTTTCTGAATCACCTCCAGCCCAAGATAGTAATGGAGAAGACCAAGATCACTCATCTTGAAAGTTGCTTTCATCTCCTCCTTGAATGTGCTGATGTCGTGTGGGTTACCTCCAGTGATCACCAAATCATCTACATAGACGCCCACGATCAGCCGATGTGCACCTACGCCACGGAGGTAGACAGCGTGCTCTGACTTGCTCCGTGCGAAACCCAGCTTGATCAGTGACTCATCCAGTTTGGAGTACCAGGCTCGTGGGGCTTGACAGAGCCCGTAGAGGGCCTTGATCAGGTGCAGTACCTTCTTTTCTTGGCCCTTCACCACGAACCCTGGTGGCTGCTCGACGTAGACGTCCTCCAGAAGCTCGTCATTCAGGAAAGCGGACTTCACATCCATGTGATGGACGGTCCAGCCTTCACTCGCAGCAAGTGCGAGCAGGAGCCTCACGGACTCCAGGCGGGCCACTGGCGCGAATACTTCGTCGAAGTCGATGCCTTGGCGCTGGACGTTTCCCTTGGCGACGAGCCGGGCTTTGAACTTGGTGACGAGCCCGGCTTCATCCCGCTTCGTCTTGTAGACCCACTTGAGGCCTATCGGACGCACACCTGGAGGAGGTTCCACAAGCGCCCAGGTGTCGTTCACCTCGATGGAGGTGAATTCGTCGAGCATGGCGTGGCGCCAGTTTTCGTGTCGCATCGCCTCCTCAAAGGTTGCCGGCTCAGCTTCACTTGCCAGCATAAGCTGCTCCTCCAGCTCTCGTGCAGCCAGCCCGGGTGGAGAGGCTGACCCCAGGACGTTGTCGACGGCTCGGTAGCGGAGTGGGGCGTCCTCGTCGTGGTCTGCGTCCAGTGCATCAGAGGCACCAGCGCCGGGGGGTGACACGAACTCCACTGAGTCCGCGCCCTGCTGTGGAGGCGTGCAAGGTGATGCTCCTCCAGAGCCTGGTACTGGCAAGCCGTGGCCTGGTGCAGGTGCCGGCGTCGCGCTCCTGGTGCTGCGTACTGGGGAGCCATGAGTTGATTGCGCCGGTGAGTTTGATGACGATGCTCCAGCCGATGAACCCGAGCTTGACGATGTCGTCGTTGTTGTGGCCGGCACAGGCAGGGGTAGATGATCGATAGTGAAATCGTCCAGCCCACTGCGCTGTTCCTGGTCCCAGCGCCACTGTGCCTTCTCCTCGAACACCAGGTCGCGGCTGATGTGCACGCGTCGTGACACCGGATCGTACACCCGGTACGCCTTGGACCCGGGTTCGTAGCCGACGAAGATCGTACGCCGGCTTCGATCGTCGAGCTTCTTCAGACTTGGGGTAGTCACCTTCATGTGCGCGATCGAGCCAAAAGTGCGCAGATGTTGTACGCCGGGGACACTTCCAGTCCAGAGCTCGTAGGGGGTCTTGCCACCCACGCTCTTGGACGAGGAACGGTTGAGGAGGTACACGGCCGTGGTGACCGCCTCCCCCCAGAATTCGCCGGGCAGACCCTTCGCCTTGAGCATGCTGCGGGCGGTGCCGACGACGGTCTGGTTTCGCCGCTCCACGACGCCGTTTTGTTGCGGCGTGTATGGCGCCGTGAGCTGACGATGGACCCCGAGCTCGGTGCAGTAGTTGACGAAGTCGGTGGCGGCGAATTCCCCGCCACGATCGGTGCGCAGAGCCATTGCCACTCTTGCGCTCGGCTGCAGCTTGAACTCGCTTGATCGCAGAAGGTGCTACATCCTTGCTTGGCAGTAGGCAAATCCACATGTAACGTGAGTAATCGTCCACGAGGAGCAGAAAATACCGATTGCCGCTAGGAGTTGGAGGCGTGATGGGGCCGCAGATATCGCCGTGGAGCAGCTGCAGCACCTCCGATGAGCGTCCCGCAGCGCACTGCGGAAAAGGTGTTCGCAGGTGTTTGCCGGCGAGGCAGGCGCTGCACACTTGCTCCACCTGGTTCAGCAGGGGCATGCCACGAACAAGCCCCTCCCGCCCCATCTTCCGCAGAGCCGCAAAGTGCAGGTGCCCGAATCGAGCATGCCACACCCATGCCTCTTCTTCACCACGCGCGGCGAGGCAGACCGGCTGTGCAATGTCGACGTCGAGCACATAGAGCCGGCCTGGGCTGCGGTGGATCTTGGCCAGCAATCGGCGTTCCTCGTCTCGTACGCGCATCACCCCGCCTTCGACAAGGACCTGGAAGCCGGTCTCGTCGAGCTGCCCGACCGAGATAATGTTGGCGGTGAGTCGGGGCAGGTAGTAGACGTTGGGGATGGTGCGGTGTTCGCCGTTCTTGCAGGCGAACAGGACGGTGCCGATCCCCTCGATGTTGGCGACGGATCCGTCTCCGAAGCGGACGGTGCCGACAGTGCCAATGTCGAGGTTGGAGAATGCCGAGCGCGCGCCGGTCATGTGGTTGGATGCACCCGTGTCCAGGACCCATCGCTTCGGGTCCCGGTTGGCGGAGTCGTCGAAGGCGGCGAAGACTCTCCTCTCGATGAAGTGGAGCTGGCCGGAGTCGTCGATGGTGAACTCAGGCGGCGGCGCGACGGGGAATGGGTCTTCCTGCTCGCTAGGGTCGGCGTAGGCGAACATCACGGTGGGCTCATCGTCTTGGGCCATGTGGGCCTGCTCCTGCTTCTTCTTGTTTCGGCAGTCTTTGGCCCAGTGCCCCTTCTTCCCGCAGGCCTTGCAGGCGTCGTCGCCCGCGCCCTGGGCTGAGTTCGCACCGGCCCTTTGTTCGTTGCCGCCGCCCCCGCCACGGCCGCGACCCCGGCCTTTGCCTCGTCCGCCGGAGCTTGAACTCCCCCGGCCTGACTCGCCGTCCTTCTTGTACCGCTCCAGCCACTGCTCCTCCGTCAGCAGTAGCTTGCCGGAGACGTCCTTTGCCAGAGACGGCTCGTCGTCCGAGGCCGCCTTCAGGTGCCCGGTCACCTCCTCAACAGAGAGCGTGTCGATGTCGAGGAGTGTTTCAATGGAGACAACGAGCTGCCTGTACCTTGGGCGCGCGACGCGGAGGTACTTGGCCACCACCTTCCGCTCCGGTTCAGGGTCCCCGAGGATCGCCAAGCGCTGCACAATGTTGGAGAGGCGCAAGGCAAAGTCCTCGACAGACTCCCCATCGCGGAACGTGATCTGCTCGTAATCCGCTCGCAGGTTCTGCGCCGTCGACTTCCTTACGCGCTTGTCGCCGATGCGCATCGACCGGATGGCCTCCCATGCCTCCTTGGCCGACGGCTTGGTCGCCAAAGTGGGTACCATCTCCTGGGGCACACCGGAGCAGATAGCTTCGAGCGCGGAGCGATCGTCGTGGAAGTCCACGTCGTCTTCCTCGATGGCCTCCCATATGTGGCGTGCCTGCAAGTTCAACTTCATCAGCAGCGACCACGAATCGTAATTCGTCTTGGTCAGCTGTGGCCAATTTCCCGAGCCACTCGTCTCCCGAACGACGCGCTCGACGACGACCTCGCGTGGGCGCCGCGTTGGTGAGCGGCGACCGCGGCGAGAACGCGAGCGACGAGATGGAGATCGGGCGGGAGACGGTGAGCGTCTGGGAGACCTGCTGCCCCGCTTGGGGGGTTTGCTCCCGGAACTGCCCCCGTGCTTCTTGCCCTTCTTGTCCGATGGCGCCGGTGAAGAGCCCTTTGCCTTCGGCGACACCATCGCGACCAACAGGTCTCTCTCTTACAGCTCCGATGCCAATTGTTAGTTCTACCCGGTGTTCTTGACAGCCGGTGAACAGAGATTGCACAGGCAAACTCAAACGCACACAAAACAGACAGCGAACACTTGGAACACAAGAGGTTTTGCGCTGCGAATAACTGAGCTTGCTTTTTCTGTTGTATTGATGCTATATTTATTCAGAGTTACAGGACCATCCAGTGGTCAGGCGCACACCGTGCGCGAGCACGTCCATCCCCGTGCCCACGATGACGCATAGACACCGGTCATCCTCTAAACATGCGAGATATTCCCGCCACTACTCCTACGCGAGATGGCGATCACACACCGGTGCTCATCCGCATGCAGACTGAAGCAAAATAAACGTGCAGTAGAAGGGAAACATGCAGTCCTAAATTAGCAGGTCCATGCGCTAGGATTACTACTTACAAACACTACCTTGATGCCGTCTAGAAGAGCATTTGCAGAACGCATAATTGGTTGGTTGGCGCCAACCAAGTCAAAGTGGCAGGGAATTCTAAAGTGATACCAATCAATTTGTGCTGCAATTATAAATGTATTGTTCCTACACCTTCAGGGAAACAAAGAATTTTTTTTCTTCTAAAACAACACTTGTAAGTCATGGGGCTATACTTTCAAGTTCTTCATAATTTCAGATTCTCCACTATGCTCGACTACTGATCGGTGTGGTATCTTCGATTTTGTTAACAACAAGATGACTGTTTATCTGAATGCAAATTGGTTTTGGCACCAGTCAATTCTACCCAGTATCACCATCATTGTTTCTTGCTAAGCCCATCAATCCTTCTATCAACTTTTAGTGTTTAAATTTTCAGAATACCAAACTATGAAATCTTACTCTGACCACTTCATTCAGTTCTGAAAACTGAAAATGACTTGATTTTTGAACCAGCGATTCTACCAAATATTAGTTTACTTGGCCATACAAAGTACAGAACAGGTTTATGAATTTCAGTTGTCATGAGAGACAATACCATAGTACTCTACTAAGATGTCACTAGATCGTGTGTACAGTGATGCAGTTTAAACTACTGCTAATGTATCTGTGCAGAATTCTGTACAAATTACGTTGTGTGAGATAAGCTGATAAGATTGAAACAAGTTTATGAACACATGGTCGCCAAAAACACTCTGGCCAATTCACATCTTTTTAGATACCATGCTTAGTAACCACTATTCTTCCTATACAATCATATCTTCAGAATAACCATATATTGTTAGTTCATCGAACTCTAAAGCTCCTAAACTCTGCACAAAATCATCAAAAATCACCACTGGTCAGCTCAGATGGAGTTGGTTTTTAGTTGGAACGAACCCAACCTCTTCAACCAAACACAAGATGGGTTAATCCCATCCAAAAATATGGGCTGCGTCAACCCATCGCTAGTAGTTCCTGGGCCAAGCTAAACCAACATATATAGAAGGGACAGAGAAGACAAAATTGATCGAAACCTCACCTCCCGTTACAACATGAAAGGTTTTCACATAAACAACATGATGTGGCCGCCGTCTTGGCTCCATAGTAGCGTAGTCGTTGCTGCCTCTAGGTCCCTGGCGGCTATAGCTGCCAGGGGCCCTCTCTTTTTCCTCTCTGATGAGGCCGCGGGTGACAAGTTGGAGATATAATCCATCTTTTATCTATAGTTAAGCAATTATTTACTTCTATTTTATTTAGGTTTGGTCTAAATAAATTTATCGACAACTTCATCAGCAATGTTAAGCCAGAAGTTTACTACACTATAAAAAACAGTAATATTGCCACCCTTATCACTGCCGAGTGCTTGCTGGTTGGTAAGTGGAAAAGGTACCACTTCTTGTTCTAGCTATTTAAGTACCACTTCTTATTGGATTATTTTACTAAAAAAATTATATCATTTCCAAACATGTCAATGGAGCATTTATATCTATAAAATGCAATATCTAACTAATAACAATGCAACGAGAATTTTTTTCCTTAGTGGCTACAATAATTTACTTGAGGGTTTGCACCCAAGAAAACTAGCACTTCCTCGGTAGTTTCTAGTTATACCAAAGGAAATGTGAATTACCTTGACAGTTTGTAATAGCACTCAAGGAAACATAGAATTACTTTGTCAGTTTCGACTAGCACTCAAGAAAATATGGATTTAACTTGGCGATTTGGTTTAGCACTCAAGAATATACATTTTCTATACAACCCTCATGGTAATGATATATCCTTAGGGGTTTAATTTTGTCCCTCAAGGAAATTACTGCTCCCCCAAGGATATTCAGTTTTAGGGTAGTGAAAGTCACCTTGTGACAAAAGGGCTAAATATTCTTCTTATATTCACTTCACCTGATTTTAAAATAAGTATTTAGAATATTAAAAGAATTTAAATGAAAAAGGTTTTCAACCATAAGTTGTAGATCGTCGAGTACTATAAATTTAGTTATGGTCGTTTCTCCACAGAGGTAGTTTGAAAATTTTGAATTTTAAATGTGAATAAATTTAAACATAATTTTCCTTGAATAAATGAGTTTAAACAAAAAATTGTCAACTACGTAGTTGTATTATAACTCTTCGAAATCTTACAATATTGGCCTTTTTTGTTTCCTCCATCCAGAGTCGCTTGACGAAATTGAATATCAATAAGTGAGGCAAACTAAATTTTGGAACCATATATCATCCAATTGAAAAATTACCATTTCAAGATTTATAACTTTGGATTTGGCCACATCTCCATCTGAGATCGTCTTGAAAAATTTGAATTTCAAAACTTGAGAACTTAAAAAAAATTGCTGGATTCAAATGACATAATTTTTTCTTCATCCAACTTAGTTTGAAAAAGTTATGAATTCTGCTGTGCTGCTCCTATTTTGAGAGACCGTTATAGATCCAACCGCCTCTAAAGATAGGGGCGTTACTACATATGGAGGACTGGGGATAATTGACCTTGAAAAATTCAGTAGGCCTTGAGGCTCCGGTGGTTGTGGTAATCATGGGATTCGAGAGAGCGAGCCTGGAAAGGTTTTGATCTGCCAATAGACAAGGAGGACATGGCACTTTTCAACGCAGCAACTAAAGTCCTTTTAGGAGATGGCCAGTCGACTTCTTTCTGGCAATCAAGCTGGATGGAAGGGCAGTCCCTAGCGATGCTTTACCCGGCCTTATTCAATCACAGTAAAAGGAAGAATAGGTCAGTCAAGGAAGCACTGACGGATAATAAATGGATTGATGATGTAGACTATAGCTTGACTGAGCATTTGATAGCAGAATTCGTTGCGCTGTGGGGGTGACTGCAGCAGGTAGAGCTTATACCAACGTAGCAAGATAGGGTTATCTGGTTACATACGTCAGATGGACACTACACAGCAAGATCCGCATATGAACTGCAATTCGTTGGGAACACAAACTCTACCACAGCAGGAGCCATATGGCAGACGAAAGTACCGCCAAAATGCCGCTTCTTCATATGGCTGATGCTTCAGAATAAGATCTAAACAGCGGCGTGGCTGCAGCAAAGAGAATGGCCTAACGATTACTTCTGTCAGTTCTGCTGGAGAAATTTGGAGATGGTTTCGCATCTCTTCCAAGAGTGTGGCTTCACAAGAGAGGTCTGGTCCAAGGTGAGCACCTGGATTGCAGCACCAACTACAAACCCGGCAAATTGGATGCAAACATTTGACCTGGGTCAGTGGTACGTTGATATCTCTACAAGCACTGACAGCACCAGAGGTGCCGGAATCCGATCCATGGTCATGCTAACGGTGTGGGAGCTTTGGAAAGAGAGAAACGCGCGGTTTTCAACAAGGTCGACAAGTCACCGGACCAGGTCTTCCGATCAAAATCCAAGAAGAGGCTAGAGTTTGGGTGAGGGCGGGTAACAGGGCCGTTGAGGCATGTTTAGTTGTCATAGCAAGATATGTAAATTAGGTTCTTAGCTTGCAGGGGTGATGTGGCTTCCTGGGTTCGTTGGAACGCTGCAAAAAGGCGCTCGTGGCGCAATGTAAACATTGTAAATAATGCTTCTTCTTATCAATAAAAACCAGCAACGGATCTTTTGAAAAAAAAGAGTAAATTGCATTCACCATACAACAACTAATTAAGTGGGTGCATGTTAGTCCAACATCTTCTAATTTGTCCAATTTAATACGACAACTATCTAGGTGGGTGCTTATTGGTCTAACATCTTCTAATCTGTTTAATTTGAAGTAAAAATTTAGTTTATTGATGCATGTATGTTCCAAGTAGTGTCTTTGTACACTCTAAATCCTTGTCATCGAAAGCTACACACCCTAGCACGCTAATCTCGTCCATCACTCAACTTGAATTATTTACTATATTATGATAACATTTGTCAGACTTTGGCCAAATAAAGGGTTACATTCAATTTCTATTTTAAATTTTAATATAGGAAAAGTCATACCATTAACATAAAGTGGTAAGCTTATAAGGAATCAAATGCTCACTACTTATCCTTCTAAAACTTTCGCGAAATTTTGTGGAACCTCTGCATTATGCTAATCCGCTGAATTGAGTTTTAAGTTTTTACAAGCCAATTAACCTCTCCCTCTCTAGACCTTTCCTAACCTTTGGACGGGTGCAACTGTGCATCGTCTTCTTTTTTGTGTTTACTACATCATCTTTTTTTTTTGTCTACTACATCCTTTAAACGGTGGCAACCGCTTTTTATTTTATTTTTTTCTTAGCTTGGTAAATCTATATAAGAACTTGGTTAGTTCGGTTATAGGTAGAACCAAACGAAAAAAACCAAAACCAAATTTTGTTGATTCTCGTTTTTGAAAAAACCTCTCGGTCTCTGATTCTTATGAGATGGACAACCCATGTATCAGTTCAAGCCAGCCATGAGTGATAATAGGTTGGGATTAAAACAATATTATGGTATAAAAAGAAAAATGATCGGTTTGAAATTTTTCATATTTATGAAATCAATGACACCTTTTATAATGACACCTTTTATATTTGGCCAGATTCATAAATGATATCGTATAGTAAACGATTGAAGCTGATTGATGGATGAGATGAGCATGCTAGGGTCTATAACTTGCAATGACAGTGATTCAGAGTGTACATAGATGTGTTGTTACAATACTTGGACCATATATGCACGAATAAGCAAGTTCTTGTATCAAATTAAACTTATGAGAAGATTGTGGATCAATATGCACCCATCTTTGTTGTATTAAATTGGACAAATTACAAGATGTTGGACTAACATGCACCCACTTAGATACTTGTTGTATGGTGAGTGTAATTTACTAAAAAAAATAAAAATAGGGGTGTTTGTAGAGGTGGCCGAAAATATCAGCGGCTCGTATGGGAGATCATTTTTAGATGAAGTTCCTCTGCGGATGAAAAAAAGAAGACCTCTTTATAAATGGTTTTGTGGTGTGAAGCATAACAAACCCGGTTGGTCTGCCTGGCATGCTTTGTGGACGTGGTTGATTTTTCTGTTCAGCCAGGAAGGCAAGCATCGAAATGAACCGATGGAGGGACGTACCTTTCTTGGACCAACGACTTGGGTTATAAGTGACCAATGACTTAGAGGGTGTTTGGTTGGGGATGTTAAAGTTTAACATGTACTTTAGCATTTTTGTTTTATTTGACAATTAGTATCTAATCATGGATTAATTAGGTTTAAAAGATTTATCTTACAAATTACTCATTAACTGTGTTTTTAATTTTATTACTCCATACATGTATCCAAATATTTGATATTTGATGTGATATGAGTTAAACTTTATCGGTGCCAAGCCTTTACACATATCGTGTGTTGACCATGTTCGTATGACAATAATGACTACTGTTTTCTTTGTGGACGCGACTGATGGGCGTGGTCAATACGCAAGCCAGTGATATATGTTGCCAAATCCCCACGTCCACATACGTGCTAGGAGTCCACAATTGATAGGGTTGACTTGACGTGGCTAGGAACGATAGTTTTCCCTTTCCGATCACAAATATTCCAGAGTTTTAAAATAAATAGAACTAGTCATTGAGTGATTTTTCCCCCCATTTAATAAAATTGAACTTTCAAAACATCTGTGGGACGTCTAAGCAATCCAAACCCTCGTCAAATACCTCGAGAAAGAATATCTCCAAACTGAGAAACAGGTGATTTTGAGGTAATAATGATGACCCATTTCATCTTCTTAGTTTTTAAAACTATATGATGACTACAAATTTCACCCTACAGATTTACAGTACTGTTGATGCAAAAGTGGATCTACAAACACAAAGGGCTAATACCCGATTCAAACGTTAAGGCGTGCCAGCCGATTTGACATTACTATCGGCAAAGGTGATAACTCGAATACTTTGGTCCCGACAACAGCGATGCGCCCGGATGCCACGGCCAAGAGGTATTCACGCGGAACTCGATAATACGCCGAGCTTAAGTCGACGAACTCCTAAGAACTCGTAATGAAAAGAAAATATGATGAAGTCGTCGAAAAAGTAGATGCTGGAATATGAGTAAAAACTTGTGTTTGATTGATTGATAGAT
>Ga0182004_10003396_pt1 | contig 12686 bp, 12 predicted proteins | sample Sormic07211540_1_FD_120479 | JGI IMG/M metagenome (GOLD analysis project Ga0182004, IMG submission 120479) | Endophyte microbial communities from Sorghum bicolor roots, Mead, Nebraska, USA - 072115-40_1 MetaG | ecosystem: Host-associated > Plants > Roots > Unclassified | place: USA: Nebraska... | reverse complement strand
TTTTTTAGTTGACCATGAAAGTTTTTTATGGAAATATCAATCTTCGGTAGAAATCCAGACATTTGGCTGGTTGATATATTATTTTATCTACAGCAAACTTGTTGATGATGTCTGTTTCCAGTGACTTCCATATATAACCAACTACAAATGTTTTACATATTCTGTTGTGCTGCATATTTCTATACCAGTATGCTATTCATTGTATGTGTGCCTCTTCCCATTGCTCGTTGAGCATTGATGCAAAATGGTTATGAACAATGATGTGATGCAGCAGCACACCATGCTACGTTTTAAGTGATCAGACCTTCATTTGTATTTATCTATTTTCGCATGAAATGGCATATTTGAATTGCCAATAACAGCCCTATCAGTTTTAATTCCAGCTCATTCGGAACATTGGAGTAGAGCAAGGTGCTTGTTCAAAAGTGTGAATTGCATGGAGATGGGAATGACTCCTGAAGTAATGTATGGACAAAATGTTTTTGTTCCTGCTACTGCAAATCCCTACCAATATGGTTATGCAGGTAAAAGGAAATGTCCTATCTTTGTATTATGCCTGTCCTTGGTGCTTGCCTCCTTTCAGTATTTCATTTGATGGTAATCAATTTGTCAAATGCAGAAGTTGGATCACCGATGGAATGGTATAACCACCCGAGCTCTTTAGGATATGATGGCCAAGATGTTTACTATCCGGTTAGTATATACAATATAAAAAACTTGATACTTAATTGGTGCCCTTTACAGCCATGTGTTTTAACATGTTCGTTCCTCTTGGGTGGTTTGCAGGCTGAAGGCATGCAATGCGTATACTACGCAGCCCCAGACAATGGATCTATGCACCCTACCTACAGTCCTTACCCTTCTGATCCTTCTTTCGTGCCTGATGGCTCATTTATGCCTCAGGAGTATGTTGCTGACCCTGCTAACTCCACATGCCAAATAGCCCCGACATCCTATTACATTCCAGCTGTTCTTCCTTATGCGCAAGATAGTGTCCCGGGAAGCGCAACCACACCTATTCACTCCTCCAATGTTGCATTTCTTCCTGGCATACCAGGTTATGCTGCAACATCTGCAAATGCAGCATTTCCTTTAATTGCTCCGGTCACCACAAAAAGGGACATTGTTATGCATCCACCTGTACAGTCTACTATTGTACCTTCAAAGCAGTTCCAGGACCATGCAAAACCACCAAAGGTTCAACTGCACAATTCGGTTCCACAGAAGCAAGAGTTGCCGGATAGATGCATGGTGCCTGCTAAACTCCCTCATGTTTCTCAGGTAGGCAAATGTATAAATTATTACTGATTGACCTTTCTTTTGTCAAGTTACAGTTTATTTGTGATTAGTTCTTATCTATAGAAGGAATTGTTAACTTTCCTGAACCACTGTAAGATTCGCCTTTTCGGGTAGAGCCTATATTGTGCCTCCACATGATAATCTCGTCCCTCATGAACATGTTCACACCATTGTAATCAAAGTTAACTTTTTAGTGGAATATTTATTAGGTAACTTCATTCACTCAATGTATCACACTACTGGGTGCCTCATCTTCATGCTGAAGTCTTTTCCAGGATTTCTTCGGGCGGGGTACTGGTAGTTCATTAAAATGCCTTTCGCAAGGAACCTAACTTTTTGAAGTCGTTCAGCAGTTAACTTTCAGTAACTTATATGGGGCATTACCTTTTTGTTTTTGTAATTACTTTTAGCTAAATGAACTCTGAAATTATAAACACATTCCATCTATTATGAATGTTTTGGACATCAGGACATGATTATGTGAGGGGCTTGAGTTAAGTTGACCTTGTGAGAGGTTTTCCTATTTCTATGCTGTACTGTGGGTCTTAATTTAGTTCAGGGGGGTTCTTTAGCAAACTGTAGTTTGCTTCTATAGTGGCGAGCTGATGCATGTTATAGAAATATTGTACTGATTTTTTATTGCTTGTTTTCAATATAGCATGTTTTACTTGTAGTAAGCTGTGTGTTATCTGTCCCCAACTGACTTGTTCGTGTTTATGGCAGGTATCAGCACATTTGTCTGGAAACAATTGCCTTGGATGTGCTGCTGGATCTGATCTTCAGAAGTGGGCTGCCGCCGAGAAATTCCAGCCATCTTCAAAGTCAAGTGGTCATCTAAATGGTACTGGCCAAAAAGTGCATAGCTTAGTTGATTCTGAGAAACCAAGCAATCAGAGCTCTGCCATAATTGTGAAATCCTACACATCAAGGCTCCCTGTTGGTAATCCGGATGGGACAATCATTATAAGAACTGACCAGTACAACCGAGATGATCTCCGAATCGACTATACGTATGCAAAGTTCTTTGTTATCAAGTCAATTGGTGAGGCAGATGTGCACAAATCAATAAAGTATGGTGTATGGTCAAGTTCCTCCAATGGAAACAGCAAGCTAGATAGTGCATTCAGGGATGCTGACAGGATATCAAGGAGGCATTCTACTAAATGTCCAGTTTTCTTGTTCTTCTCTGTGAGTATTGATTTATTGAACATTCATAAAATTTATCGTGCTCGAAGTTCAACTATTGAATTTTTTATTATGTTTATCAGGTAAATGGTAGTGGGCACTTTTGTGGCATGGCTGAGATGGTTGGTCCTGTTGATTTTCACAAGGACATGGACTTCTGGTGTCAGGATAAATGGACCGGATGCTTTCCTGTGAGATGGCACATCGTTAAAGATATACAAAATTGTTCTTTGCAGCACATCACACTGCAGAATAATGAAAACAAGCCTGTGACACATAGCAGAGATACACAGGAAGTAAGTGTGGCATGTCCTGTTTTGTATTGAATTTGTTTCAGTTTTGTTAAATTGTTTGATTTCAGTAAGTAGTTTATTTCTCTTGAGCATTTCCGTAGTCAGCTGCCATAATAACTTTGCTCTCATATGAATGTTGAGGCCTCATGTCATGATCTGTCGCAATGTCTCATTTGCAGATACCATACCTCCCTGGAATATCTATGATCGAGATCTTCAAAGGCATCAAAGCGAGGTTCTGCCTGTTTGATGATTTTATGAGGTATGAGACAGACGAGGCGCGAAAGAAGCCGCACAGAAGGTGCAAGCTGAGTTACAATGCTCCAGATTTTGTACCTGTCTCACAGCGTACAAAAGATGCTTCTGACACTCAGCAGACAAAATCCAGCAGCGTGCTGGTAGACAAAACATCGGAGGTTCAAAATGTGGCCGAGAAGCAGCATGATGCTAAGGTGATCAAACCTCAGGAACCGTGCGTCTCTGAAAAGCAGGCCAGTGAGGCTGAGAAAGAGAATGGAGTACAGGAAAGTCATTGCAGTGGCAATCACAATCAGAGCCATGACGATGCAGCCAAAAATGTAACCAACCATCCACCAGCTTCAAGCTTGAAGGCAGGTGCAGAGGGGAAACAGCAGTACTGGAAGAAGGTTGAAAATCCAAAGCAGCATGCAGACAGCAGTGCTGCTGCCCAGGGCTCACTGAGAGCACCTGAAAAGCGGCTAAATGGAGTTAGCGGCTCTGTGAGAGCAGTTCCAGAGGGTGGCGAGGAGCAGAGGGTCACCGCCAAACTTGGTTCTCTCAAGATCAGTTCCAAGGCAGTGGAGGCTGACCATAAAACTAGCACAGTTGGTGTGGAGAAGCGGCTAAATGGAGTCAGCAGCTCTGTGAGCACAGTTCCAGAGGGTGGCGAGGAGCAGAGGGTCACTGCCAAACTTGGATCCCTCAAAGTCGGTTCCAAGGCAGTGGAGGCTGACCGTAAGACTAACACAGTTGGTGTGGTGACAATCGGCTCGATGCCGGTCCGGGTTGACAGTTGTGACGTCTAGTGGCCAGCAGGAGCTTTTGTTTTTGGCTTCACAATTTTTTGCCCTTCTGGGTTAATCTTTGGTGCCCAAGGCTTCTATTTTCCTTTCTTTTGGTAGAATGCCTGTCTTGGTTGGCGGTTCCTAGCTTCTATATGTCATTAAAAAAGGGTGAAAAAAAAGATGAACAATTAGGTTCTAGTTTCGTTGGGTGAAAAGCTAGTTTTGCAGGCAGCATTCTGATGGTGGTGGTGGTATCTTTTGTGGAAAGTCAAGAAGAGACTATGATGTGTTCGTTTTAATGACATTATTAAGAAAGAAAAAAAGAGAGAGAAGAGATTAGTAAACCTGGACTCTGGTGTCTGATTTCTTGCTTGCTCTATCTTCCCTTGTTGTCTTGTGGCAGGATCTTATGGGCGTTGCCTGGAAATCAGATCCGTTAATGCTTGATGGTTTAGTATGTGGGTGTGATGATATAGGGTGGCTTATTTTGCTATGTAATGTAATATTTTGCTAGAAAGCATTGTTCTTAGGAAAATAAGAATATATTCTTATGCACAAAATCTTCCCGTATATATCCTTAACTGTACTTGACGAATTCAGACAGATTAAATCAAGACACAGCATCATCGCTAACATAGGGCAAACAATACTCACACATGTTATATAAAATAATCATAAGCCATATTGTTAATTTGTTGTACGGGCAAAAAATGCATTAATTTTCATTGTGTGTGTATTCTACTTCTAAAAAGTAGCACTGTCTAGACCCGTTTATGGGTAGATAATGAGATTGTTTCCTACTAAAAAACAGTACAATTAAATTCTAAAAAGATATGAGCTCGATGCCTTTAAAGAAGTTTTAGCTGACCAAATCTGATTAGCTAAAGCTCAATTCGCACATGTACTCTAAATAGTGGTGTACAGACTGAACATTACTACCCCACTGCACTCGGACCATGGTTGCTTCCAGTACTTTCTTCTAAAGTCTAGCACTTTTGTGAGGCAAGTAGGCCAAGGGCCGAGATTGGGTTTATGCTGGTGAGCACATAAATATGCGCATGTTCAACCATTTTATTAAAAACACCAAACAAGAACAAATTACATTCGAGATCCCAACAATTAGTCGCACATATAGAACAAACAGCTTCATATCAACAGCTGCCTAGAGCAAACACAACCATAGAACACGATACCCTAGCGCCGCCGCCGCAGCTCCCGTCGTCCACCACCGCTGGTCCCTCTCTCTTCCCCTCCGGTATCTCGCCGGAGGTTGAAGGGAGCAGGGATCTACTGTTTCTAATAAGTTTTTCTTTAATAGATCGAGTCTAGGGTTAGTGTCTCTCCATGCCAAATTTTTTGGTATTAGAGTTTTATCTTCTCCTCTCCGACGACAACGGTGGAGAGAGGTGGAATAAGCTTCTCCATGGCGGCTCCGTTGAAGATAAGGACGATAACTTCGGCGTCAACATCTTCATCGATATGACAACATGGAGACTTTTGTTTCCGGACGGCGGCATCAAGGCGGAGATAATGTCGCCGCCATGAAATAATTTTCTCCAGTCTCTTCTCCATTTTATTGTGGTTAGATCTAGCCACAATGAAGGACTAGGGAGAATAATTTTCAGATTAGTCATCCTCACTCTTTGATGGCAGAAAGAAGAAGGACGACACCAGAAAGAAGTTCATCAATTCTGCCTACTGGAATATTGGCCATCATTCTTTGTTCTCAGGCCATTTGACGAGTTTTTGCCTATACGGTCATCTATACTGCAAAGCATCTAATAGGTTAGGTTTTGAGTTGTGCTTTACACAACGTGAGTACTATATTGTAATCCAAAATGCCTATAACATGTTTGATGTACTCAGCTATTATATAATATAATTCTTCTTTCATCGTAAAAAAAAATCAGCTGTCTAGAGCAAAATGTAACAGCTCTGCGCAGAGGCAGTTTCACATCAGCAACTGCCTAGGGCAAAGTGTATTGTTTCCATAACGTAGTTTAAGAGCAAACCAATAAACCCCCCAATGCATCACAAACCATAAAACTACAGTTACATTTCCAGCTTACAGATTCCATGAATGGTGCAGCATTTCTGCAAGAAATGTGAAGTCTAAGCCTGATTTTGCCTAAGGCTTTCAAGAATAGAAAAGCCGTATAATAAAAAATGGCTAATAAAGTCGCCTAGCCCATATGTTAAGCTATTGCAAAACGTCCAGTTCACTAACTTGACTTTCAATAGCTTAGAAACGAGGTTACAGATATAGCATGACACATTTTGCTCCAGTGTACCCCTTGCCGTATGTAGTTCGTAGAAGTGTTTGTTTACCACTACCAACTCTTTTCATCACTGCAGTTTGCATCAAAATTGCCTATCGCACAAGCACGGTGTGTCCTACAAAGCCTTGTGCAATAATCATCTCCTGCTATTGGCTGTTTGAGCCTTGTTCAGATTTGCAAGCTCCTCAATTAGCTTCTTCTCGTCACTGCTCAGACGTTTCGGAATCTCAACCTGGACACGCACCAGCTGGTCTCCGCGAGCATTTGACTTTCCAAGAAGCGGAACACCTTTCTTGGACATCACCAGAGTTGTGCCTGGCTGAGTCCCTGAGGGTATCTTAAGGTCAACCATTCCATCAACAGTGGGGACTTTGACGGTTGTCCCAAGGATTGCATCAATGTAAGAAACCTTGCATGTGTAGAGAATGTTGGTCCCATCTCGCTTAAGAACAGGATCAGAGAGAACATCAATAAAGACATAAAGGTCCCCAGGAGGGCCTCCTCTCCGGCCAGCATTACCCTCAGACCGGACCCTCAGCCTGCTTCCAGAATCCACTCCGGCAGGAACCTTCAGACTGATCCTCTTTGTCCTTCGCACTCGGCCATCACCCCCACAGGTGTTGCAAGGAGTGGAGAATTCACCAGTGCCACCACAAGTATTGCAGGTGGAGACTTGCTGGAATATTCCAAGTGGTGTTCTTGTGGAGGAGACTACCTGGCCCTGACCTCCACAGGTTTTACATGTTGTTGCCTTTGTACCTGGCTTGGCACCACTTCCATCGCAGGTGTTACAGCCTTCCAATCTGGTTATCTCAATCTCTTTCTCTACACCAAACACTGCTTCCTTGAAATTGAGTACCAGATTGTAACTCTCATCATCACCTTGCATTGGTCTGTTCCGAGCAGCACGGCCACCACCCATTCCGCCCATTCCACCGAACCCTTCAAACAGGGACTCAAAGAGATCGAACGGGTTTGAGTAATCCTGTAGGAAACAAATTGATACGATTAGAACAATTCAATGATCCTGCTGACCAAACTTCTGATATAGAAACCATATAGGAAAACTTACTCCTGTGCCCATGCCAGCACCCTTAAGACCTGCTTCTCCATACTTATCATAGATTGATCGCTTCTCATCATCAGATAAAACCTACAAAGGCATCCTTGCTATATGTAAGCATAAAGAAACATGTAATCGTACTACCAAATATGGAATTTGGAGTTGAGTATGAACAGTGGGCTCAACCTCATAAGCATTGCTGATATCCTTGAACTTTTGTTCTGCACCCGGATCTCTAAAATAAATCATAAATAGGTACTTTCAGCAATGCTGATAAATATGAAAGATGTCTAATGTACAAAACAAATATAATAAGAATGTACAGTTGGCTATAAGCAGCCGAAAAGCAACAAAATGATGATAGTAGCTGAAAAGTGATTCTCTATTGCAAATAACCAACTTACTTGTTTACATCCGGATGATAGCTCCTCGCAAGCTTCCGATAGGCTGAAAAACAAAAGGATTCAGCACCAACACAGAAAATAAACAAAATAATAGCATGCTATGTATCTCTAATCTTCTCTAGTCAGTATCAGGTAATATTGACCAAGATGCTTTCAAGCTACAAAACTTCTTAGTTTCAGCTCATAGATCAAACACTCATAGTTTATATTTTCATAAAAATAAGCAATAAACAGCTAACAACACCATCTAATCAGATGCAATAAAGTGACACAAAGGATATCAGATCTTAAATTAGATGAAATAGTAACAATTCAGTGCATTTTCATAGTTACCCCAACTATGAGGTCTAATTATGACTCTGCCCTCCTTTTGTCATTTTGCACCAAAACCACTACTGTTTCCAAAATGTTTGCACCAGTGCCCCTATTTTGTTTACAAACCAGGGGCAATGGTGCAAAATGAAAACAGAGGGAACACTAATAGTAAGGTCTCAAAGTGGGGCCAACCATGCAACTGTACCTTAACAAATACAAGCTTTTGCAGAACTGCATTATACTTCTGTGTGCAAAGAAAATAACCTTAAAGTTCCATTAAGCCTAGATTACACCAGAGAATACACTTACTTAATTTACATGAGAGTACCTTTGAAGACAAATCTACACATGCCATCTTTATGTTTTCAAGCTAATATTTTAGGAGTCATTGGCAGTCATAGTTTCAAAAGTTTGACCGGATCTTGTCAAAAGCATGGTATAATTATGACTGGAGAAAGTAGTTTACAAGTGATATCATCATAATCCTAAATTAGCATTGGTTTTGTTTTTTAAAAGGGCACTATATTATTGAAGCAGCATTGAAGTGGAAGAATGAAAGATGGACTTTGAATAAATATGGGTTCTGACAAAGTGAAAATTGCAAGGGTTTGCATGGCATATTATGTGACATGCACGACCAAATAAAAACTAGGTAATAAATTCCTCTAACACATAACAATCAAGTGAAAAACATTAACAGAAGATACCAACCGCTCTTGATTTCAGATTTACTAGCATTTCTTGAGACACCAAGTACACTATAAAAATCCTGTCATATGAGAATTAAATCCAAATAAGAATGGAAGTCATTTTGAAGCAATAACATAAGCAAAGCAGAAAGACAAAAGAAAATAGCTCACAGCTTCAGCTCTGACAACAAAACGTGAACCCCTTTTCTGGCGAAATCTTGACGATGGTACATGGTTTAGTTGTTCAGAAGAGGTCTGTGAATGCAAACTATAACTAGGTGATAGCAGGTGTTTACCTCTACCTCTTGAACTGCACAGAGACAGCAAAAACAAACTTAGTTTGCTAAGAAATTTATGTACATGGTAGAATTTTTTTTAATATGTGAATATTTTGTTGTTACGACTTACAAGTTACAGTATTTTTGAGAAAAACATAGAAATGCAACTTGCTCAAGTCCCTCGACCTTATTAGGTCATTAGGGCATATGTTACATTATATCTTACAATTTTAGCCAGCTCAATCTCTTTGTTCATTGTTGACAAAAAATAAAGTGGTGGTTTATATAAACAATATTTATCAATGTAGCAAGGACAAAGATACAGCGGAGGTCACAGTGATTTTGTGATCTTTTTCCATAGTATAAGTACACACCACATAGTACTCCCTTCATCCCAAATTATAAGTCATTCCAAGAATCTTGGAGAGTCAAAGCATCTTAAGTTTGACCAAATTTATATGATAAGATAATAACAATTTTTGTGTCATATAAGATAATAACAATTATGATGCCAACTAAGTATCATTAGATTCTTCCTTAATTATATTTTCATAGTATACCCATTTTATGTTACAAATCTTAGTATTTCTTTCTAAAATTGTGGTCAAACTTGAGATGCTTTGACTCTTCAAGATTCTTGGAATGACTTACAATTTGAAATGAAGGGAGTATTAAGTACGCGCTACATAGCCAATAAGGTTGCTTAGTCTAATTTGAGTCTATGTGAAAAATTGACTAGATGACAAGAACTGGTAATTGCTGTGGAAGCTAGAAACAAACTGCAGCGGAAACAACATATGAAACAGACTACATGTCTAACATGGAATGGAACAACTAAAGTTAACTACATTCTACCTATACCAAACAATATTCAATCTGTGCACAGACTTACCCAGTTTTTGGTGTCAGGAATCTTGCATCAGCATAGGTAGCCCTTGCAACTGCAGGTGACGAGGATAGCAGCCGAGGTTTTTCACCGAGTTGAGGAACCAAGGCACCGTTAAACTGTACTAGCGCCATATAATGTTTTATTACTTGCGTGTACCAGCTGAAATATAACAGAGGGCAAAGTTAACAGCTTTGTGCTACATTAGGTATTCCAGGAATACAAGTGTCAATTACATCAGTCACTGTTGCATAACAAACTAACTAGCCCCTGCTACCAATCAAGAAACATTAGTTGCAATTCAGGACCGAGAAACAAACGAGGTCTCATTGGAAAGCCCAAAAACTAAACCGAAATTAGCACGCCAGAGCGCAGGTGCCGTGGGAGGGCTGTGGGCAGCAGAGCGCCTCCATCCCACCTGAACCGGCGCCAGATCCCGCGGTGCCTTCGGTGGTGCGCAGGGGAGGGGAGAGGGAGGGGGAGGTGGGGCCGGCCGGCGGCGGCGGCAGCGGCGGGGAGGCCGTCAGTTTAGGGTTTTGGGGCGCTCCGTTTCGCACAGCACGAGGGGAAGAAAGGAGGCGGGCATACCTGGTGGGCACTCGTCTCCGGCGGAGGCGTGTGTGGAAGGGGCACCGCCGAACTGGGCTCGCCCAGTCGAACGCCGCCAGGAAAGAAAGGGAAAAGAAGATGAGGAAGGGTGGACGTACCGCGACCAGCGGACAGCGACGCGCTCGGGGTCGGGCGTGTCGATGGTGCGGAGGCGGACGGCGGCGGAGAGGCTGTGCTGTGCAGGTGCAGGTGGGGGAAGGGAAGGAGGAGATAAGAGGAGAAGACGGGGGTGGTGAGTGGTGAACCGGTTCGACCTCTGTAGGTCGAGGGCACTTCTGGAATACCCGTCTCTTTCTCTCGATCTCTCTTCTCTTTTTTTTCCTTTTTTTTATTCAAAGGATTGCCCGTTTAATTATGTGCATACATACGGCAAAACCTATTTCATTTCTCAAACTATTTCAACAATAATACAGATGAGTGAGATGACGATGGATGATCATTGTTGGCTTGAGCTTATTAGCTGAATTTGCCAGCCATTCAGTAGTGTTTTTCTCTCACAATAAATCAGTCAACAGTACTTTCTGACATGATTTATCAGCTAAACGAATAAGGCGGCATGCAAATCAAGAATTTTGGATATTTAGTACTTCAAACATTGTGCTTCGCAGTTCGTAAAATAAGTCCCAAAACATGTGGCACTTGATTTCCATGCCACTTTCTATATTTTCTCTTTTTTCTAGTATATCTTTTTGTATTCGCCACGAGAGAAAGTGTGAGGAAGAAGGCTAACTTGTTATCGGAGTTGAGAAAGAAGAGGGCCGCAGAGGCGAGGGAGCCACCGCAAGCAGTGGAGCAAGCACGGAGGAGCCACCATGGCTAAGTGCATAGAGAAGGGAGAAGAGAGAGGGTGCTAGCGCGTGTGGGCAGACCAGCCTCGTCGTGCCTGCGGCCTTGCTCCACCGGTGCGCACGGGTGGCCAGGCTCGCTGCGCAAGAGGCATGCAACTAGGCTTGCTAAGGGCACCTCTAGTGTAATGTCGAACGTTGTCAAAGATGAAAAATGAACACAAGAAAAGTTCGACTACTCCAGTATCAACATCGCCTGTAAGACCCATATATACAATTTCATTCCTCTCTCACATGCATGGGCGGCCATGAAATAGTTAATAGTATTTTTATTCAACCATGCACATGAAATAGTATTATTCAATTAATCAATTGCGTCGATTCAATGTTTCTAACTTTCTGCAGAGTTCGATTTCTTTTGTGACAGTTATGGTTCGATGCTCCTGGTGTATATGGTTCGACTCAATCATCTTATGGTTCATTTTTGGCAACAATGGTGTTGCTCTAATAGAGGAGACAAGGAATGGTCTGTGGTCAGGATTGTTGTTAGAGGAGGCACGGGGCGAAGGCGGCTATGCTCGCCAACGAAGCTACTGCGGTGTCTAGTGTTGGTCAGCTGGGAATGAAAGAGAAGAGATACGAAGAGGACAAATAAAAAGAAAAAAAACTAACAAATAGGCTCCACATGTGGTAGCTGACCCCACTTTGACATCTCTACGTCAAGGATTCATCTCAACCCTTATCAATCAAAGAGAAAATGAAGTCATCTCATCCTCACAAATCATAGATAGGACCATTCCAATCTATTAGCTTTCTAGAACATCCCTTATAGTAAATCACGGAATAGGACCATCCTCACAAATCATAGATAGAAACATTACCTTATAGTTAGTAAGAACTAGTTAATAGTATTTTTATTATTAAGGGTAGTTATCTACGATAGCAGCTAACTATTAGCTTCCTAGAACATCCCTAAATGAACTTCGTTTTTTACGAAATAAAGTGGGTTGTTTGTTGCATGATATTTGCTCAGTGGATCCATTATATGTTACTTCATTTTTCATGGTTTCTCTGTTCGGTTGGGACAAGAAATGAAAGCCAGGGACGAGGACCAAACTTCTCTCGAATATAAAAACCAAAGCCAAAACGAAAACTAACACTTCAACTCGGTTAGTTTGATTTAGCTTGATTTTTGTGGTTTGCAGTTTAATGTGGAAAAAAATAAAAAAAAGACATGGAAAAGGGGGCAAAAATGCAAACTGGCTGCCAATAGTACTCAACATGAGAACTTCTCCTAGGTCCCAGGCTCGTGAATGGACATGGGCCAAACATGCGCTAATTGACATGGGCCAAACCAGCTCTACTGGGCCATATGAAATATACACTAGCGGCAGGTTGTTGCCATCTCGCTCACCAACTTTCAAGGAAGTCTATTTTTTTTCTCCAAACTTTAAAATCGAGTAGATCATCTCTTTTAACTTTTTAAACTGTACATTTACTTTTCTAGAGTAGTTTTAAAGGCGTTATTGCTATAGTGAATAGTGGTTTGCTACAATGATGATGGTTTTGTCTTTTT
>Ga0182004_10003395_pt1 | contig 12690 bp, 3 predicted proteins | sample Sormic07211540_1_FD_120479 | JGI IMG/M metagenome (GOLD analysis project Ga0182004, IMG submission 120479) | Endophyte microbial communities from Sorghum bicolor roots, Mead, Nebraska, USA - 072115-40_1 MetaG | ecosystem: Host-associated > Plants > Roots > Unclassified | place: USA: Nebraska... | reverse complement strand
TGCTAAACTGCAAAAAACCCTTGTAGCCGTGGTTTCAGCCTCAACCAATTTTTTCTCGATAATCTCGCCTTTTAAAACCCCCCCCCCCCCCCCCAAAAAAAAACCCCCGCTATAGCCTTTCAAATGATATGGACCTGAGATGGGTAACAAAACTCTATGGACCTTGATGGGCCTCAAAGCATTCTACTAGGATGGGATTTTGGGGCCGTGCATACACCAGGCCCAGAGAACATGTTCATTTGTTCACTACTGAAAATAACACTGCCATCCACTCAAAAAAAAAAAAATACACTGCAATAGAAATTGATGATTCAATACTGGAGATTGGAGGGCATAAATATAAACCATTGTTCAGAGGATAATTTGATGGAGGTTTATGTTTGACAATCAGCATTCCCACAATGATGAGAAACTGGAAGAAACCTGAGTCCTCACACAAACTGGCTAGAGTAATAGCAAGCAAACTAACAACTAGATCAAGGTATTGGAAAGGGAGTTAGGTCCATGCATGTTCATTTAAACTCAAACAGTAGACAGACCGCAATAAAGTGACTTCAACACTAGATGAATTATTATTAAAAATACACTAGATGAATTATAATTAAAAATACACTAGACGAAGTCGAACATAACTGAAAGGAAAGAGTAAACTTCAGGGCCTGTTCTGTTCAGCTCGTTGAAATTTCAGAAGAAAATGAAGAAATGGTTCGATTCTCTTAGAAATCTGAAAACTTTACCCGAGTTACAACAGGTGTGGATGATTCTAGGACTAGATAAGTCCAAATTCTAAAGTCAATTGCTCAAATATCATACTGGATCCTGACTAAAATCCACAACGACTCTTTGGTTAATGCTGTCTTCCACAGGACAAGGCACAGGACGGGAAGGTTTTTGAAACGTCACAGGAAAGAATAGATTGAATGAGTTATCCCTCACAGTTGTCGACTGTCGTGCTTTACACTGTTTCACAGCCTAACTAGGGTATGAACTATAAAGAAGGGTTACAGGATTATAGCACTAAAATCCACGACTAATATATTACTATTCTTACCTGATTTCACACACTTCATGGAGAGTCCACGAAGGTGAGTAAACTGGTCTCGAGAATGAAACCAGACAGTTCTTAGCCAACCGCAGCTTTAGTCAAAGGCCTCTTCACTAGGCCTCAGTCTCCAAGTATCAGACACCAGCCACATAGAGATTCCAAAGCAAAAAATCTCCAGCATGTCTTTTCTGCAAAGTTTCTTCTGTCAGCAACTGCTACAAAAGGCAATTTCAGAAAGTGCAAGTCAATTTGGCAAATCGTACACTTCTAGCATATTTAGACTGATTTTTCCATTAAAATCAACAAAGACAAGACACGACTTTGCTAACAGATTGGCATGTACGCAAGCACAGCATGAAGCACTGACTATGGCAAACATTACATAGAAACATGAAAGAACAAAAAACATTTAAGAGAAACAGTTAGCACCAAAACATGGAAACAATAACTGTTCCTTTTATGATTCAGATTCCATGCACTGCTGTGATTGTGAACACTTTCCCGCAAGCACAGTATTTGAAAAAATATACCTGATAACAGAAAATTGACTTGCAATCTTCTATCCAAGGAACTAGATCCACAATTGTGCTTTTATGTTTTCATCTCTAGTTGCTTCTATAGGTTTATAGTTTATAGTTGTTGAGCTTAAGAAAAGGAACCTTGTGCAAGCTATTCAACATTGGGGTCATACACTAGAGAATATGGAACTTAAGTGGTGCACTTTCAGGTTAAATCATTTTTCCGCTAACAGGAATATTTATGACCAGGTGATTGAATTAATACAAGCATTTCCCCCGAATTCTGCCCAGGAAACTGGTTGATCATCAATATGACTGTTAACTAGACCAGTGATCAGCTTTGAAGGAGCACATGCATGTATTCAACTAGATCCATGCAAAGCAATCATTTACTCTATATCACAGTGACTCAGCCTCCTCTAGCCCTACAGCACTACAATACACTAACCTAGTATAAGACTACACCAGAGGAATTATAAAAGTCAGACAGTTCAGAATGAATCTCTTGTCTCCAATCAGCAAGCATACTGTTATTTTCTGTTGTTTTCCATTTTTTAGCAACATGCACATCTACATATCCCTCTAGAATTCTATTTTGAGCAAAGGAAAAGTGAGTCTTGAACTACACTCAATGGTTTAACACAAAGAAGTTTTATCCTTCTAAGTAAAAGGATGAATTAGTTTGTATAAACCCCCAAAGACCTTTGCTTCCTACAATAAAACAAGCAGACAAGTATCACTGGCAAAGGAAAAGTCAAAGAAAACCGGCAAAGAATGGCCTATCCTGTTCATACCAAGAGCAAGAGTCAGGTTCAAGGATAGTTACGGTAACAATTGTGCGAACAGGACATCTTTGTGCAGAAACATTAAAAATAAAAACACCATCTTTCAGAATTCAGAAACTCATCAAAATAGTAAAAACTTTAGCTATTATGGCAATTTTATTATAGGTGCCTGTTCGCATAACTAATATGAGAGAGGCATCATTTTGTGTAATGTTGAATTAGGCAACAGAAGGCACCTGTGTAAAAAGTGTATATAATTCTGAAAGCAAGGTACGAAAATAGAACATTAAGGACAACCATGGTCATTAAATTAACTATGTGCACATGAAATTAGTTTGGAACTCCAGTAGCTAAGGTGCATCACACAAGGCTTTTCCCAAGTAAAAATGAAATAGTTGTTAACTTCATTACATATCATTTCCATATCTCATTCATGTTGAACTCGAAGCTGTTAAAATTTTAGCCCACGAATGATGGCTCACTTAATCTGTTCTTGGCAGTAGATGCCCTGTAGGTAACAAGGTGGCAAGAAACAATAAAATGATTGCATCAAGCACATGATTGGTCAACAATACTGGAACAGCAAAATGTATTAGGCTGAGAAGCCATCTTAATGCTTTATGCTATAAAGTGACTTATAGGACATAGGCACTTCTCATTAACACTAACATGCTATTTTTAAATGTAATCCATTAAGAGAGGATACAGAAACTACCTTCAGTAACTACCAATTATAACAAGCAATTGGCTACTGTCAAGCGTTTGAGGCGGAAAAAGAGCCCCAATGATACTTGACTCAAAGAATGTAGGGCGGTAACTACATCTTCCAGGTATCATCTGGACAGAAAATATACATCTCTGTTTCCCATCAGTCATAAGGAATCAGAAGCTGAGCCAAAAGTCCCACGTCCACATTGCCGAACAAACATAAATAGAGTACCATCAATAGATCCTTTGAGTGCACTGCACAACCTTCTTGGTGCCTGTATCAGTAGAATGGTAACTTAGCACATGTAAATAATTAAGAGAGGCAATGAGGTACTGTTAAGAAATTATAGTACAAACCAGATGCCAGCGCTTGCTTAATGGAGACGAAGAAACTTGGATCTCATCTATGTCAGGTAAAGGGGGTGACCGGAAGCAAAACACCTTTCTTTTGAGGTCATCCCTAGCACTTGATCGTGCGTAAGATCCCCTAGTTATGTTTCCATCCTTCCAGACATCCTTCAAGAAAAATAAGATTGGCTTCTTGCACAAAGACTTCTGAACATCTCTAGTGTCAAAATCAAATTCATTTCTCTGACTCATCCTATTATAAGCAATGTAAGTGCGTTGTGATCGCTCCAAATCACGAGGAAGAAGAACATTGGGGTATACTTCAACAACATAGCCCAACGAGATAGCAAATGTAAGCTTTTGGCTTTGATCATAACAAAGTGAACGCTGCAGGAAGCTCATGGGTTCCATTTTCATAGCCTTCGTAAAGAGCTCCAGACTCTCAAGAGAGTTCAATCCAGGGTATATGGGGTCCACGAGCTCCACATGATGGATACTGATGAAAGGAGCAATTGGATGAGATGCCAATAACCCATGAGCATTGCCTCTGATATCCCACTGATATATGACAAGAAAAAATGACATTAGTAGGTTAGAAGGATGGATAGGTTTTATCAGCATATATACTCAGAGTCTCAGACTAATGAAGCTGAAAATCAATCTAATCTAATTTTTTATTACGATAGCAGAAAACAAAACATTTTTTAGTAAATAAGCTATTATCATTCTTAGACACATCCACTGCCGATTTTCAGAGTGGCATTGAGAGACAGAGACAATACTGCAGAATAACCAAGCAAATCCTGGCAAAAGTGTCCAGGGAAGAAAAGTGTCCGAACAAAAGCAAGCTTCAAGTCCTACCAAACTTTCCTTTCACTGTCATAACCACTCTGGCAATGCCCTACTTTTGTTGAAACACAATCAATCAATGATAAAATTGACCAGCTCAGATGGGGCAACAGTGGAAAGCATTAGCTTCCTTTCTGTCCTAATGAAACAATCATGACTGATGATATATGGTAAAGTTTGAAGCATCAACAGAGGCATCCAGACCAACCTCTACATTGGGGAATGATTCATGAAGAGTCCACACAATTTTTTCGGGTGTTTACATATAGAATGTGTAACTACTCGCGAATGGAAAAGAGGGGTCAATCCACGAACAAAATTCATTTGTGGCTGTGGCTGAGAACTAGTTTATGAGGAAGTGCCACATAGCACAATAGTAAAAGCAGTACTAACTGTATCAGGCGATCAGAGTTGTAGCCAGCAGCTTTACAATTCAATCCCGGCAAAATTTTGAAGAGTAGGCTAGATACCTGGTGGAATCCGTACTCGCGGGACAGGGGCACGCCGAGCTCCGTAATGCAGGCATGGAGGCGATCGTCACTTCCATACAGCTTGGGGTACCTCTCGATGCACACGTCGAGCGTCTGCGCGAGTGCAGCGGCGAGTGGGAAGCTGAGCGCGACGCCGCCACCCCCGAAAGCCATGCTATGGCTGAAGTAGGTGTTGGCGGAGTGGCTCTCGGACGGCGCCCCGACGTACACCATCTCCCTCCAGTCGTACTTGCTGAGCACGGCGACCAGGTTGTCGGCGCACAGCACGGTGTCGTCGTCGACAAGCACGAGCCACCGCGCGCCCGCCCCTCCGCCGACGAGGCGCACGGCCTCAGCGGCGATGCGCGCGATCCGGAGCCCCGACGGGTGGCCCGTGGGGTTGGTGTACCTGAACCGCGAGGTGTCCTCGGACACCCGGATCGGCGGGAGGGCGCCCTCCCAGGGGGCGCTAGGCCCCGGCGCGGCAGGCGCGCCCGCGTCGAGCCAGACGTTGCCGCGCATCGCGGCGGGGTCCCACCACAGGCGGACGTACTCGCGGCGGCGCGGCCAGAGATGCGCCGACCCGGCGATGCCGAAGACGATGTGGCCGAGCGAGAGAGGCGAGGCAGCGCCGGGGCCCGCGGCCGCGGCAGCCGCGGCGCGCGCATCCGACAGCGCCGAGTGCTCGGATGCGGCGGTGGGGGGCGCCCCCTGGGACGGGGAGAGCACGAGGAGGAGCCAGAGCGCGGTGGCGAGCAGCAGCGAGAGCAGCGCCAGCAGGGCCGCGGCAAGCGGGCACTGCCGCGGCGGGACGAGCGCAAGCGGGAGGAGCGGCGGCTGCTGAGGCGGCGGATGCGGAGGTGAGGAAGCGGCGTAGTGGGGCTTGGGCATTGGACTCGGTGGTGGACGCCGCCGCCGCCGGTGGCCACGGACATTGAGGGGGTAGCGCAGGCGAGACGTGGCGATGTTTTAGGGATGGACGGTGGGGACGGGTGGCTGCCTCTCCTTGCAGTTGTTAACATCACGCCATTCCATTTCAAATCTCACTTGCCTTTTTTTTTTCCTTACAAAACCAATTACTTCCCCCCACCTCCCCCCAAATTATAAATTTACAATAATTAATTAATTTTGAATATCTTCTCCTGATCGTGTCTTTAAATATTCATTGGGATGGTTTGAATTTTTGAATTCCAGATCAAAGTGTCAAGTATATAAGTACTATGTAATCTAGAGACCATTGAGATTTAAGCTTGCACGTGGAGGATGGTGACAGGATTGCGCACCAGTCACCGCTGATGAGACGCACAGCTTTCTATTTAGCTTTTTATAAGAGAGGGAATAATATAGGTTTCTGACTTGTAGCGTAGGTGAATGGTACTCCAAGGGAAAGAATATGAGGCTTGTAGTGGGCTTCAAGCGAGTGCTGCAAGGCAATGCCATGTGTCTAGATATCGTCTTCACAAATAATTCTTTTATGGGGCCTGTAGAATATGTTCTCTCCTCTCATCAATCATTGTTGAGATGTTTCTGTAAAAACAAAAAAAAGTTTGGTTACTGTGATGCGAGCGAGATACAGCTAAGGAGACATCACAAGTGTGGTTAAGTAGCTAGCTTGAATTAGGTCTTGTTTAGTTCACAAAATTTTTCGTTTTTGGGTACTGTAGCATTTCGTTTTTATTTGACAAACATTGTTCAATCACAGAGTAACTAGACTCAAAAGATTCATCTCACAAATTACAGATAAACTGTGTAGTTAGTTTTTATTTTTGTCTATATTTAATATTCAATGTATGTAACCAAAGATTCGATGTGACGAAGAATCTTGAAAATTTTTACGAACTAAACAAGGCCTTAACAGGAAGTGGTTGGGATGCGTGAGCTGAAAGTTGCATCTCAAGCAACTCATGCTGCAGCATCTAGATCAGTCTGCGGTTTGTCAGGAAAATAATTACTGTCCTGTAGTACGCTAAGCCCTGATTGATTGTTTGCTAGCGTAAACTCTGAAGCCGATGAGCGAGCGAGCGTGTCCATGTGACCGGAGAAAGGTCCGGGCCTTTGCAAGCTGCAAACATCTTTTGCTCAAAAAAGATTGTGGAAATTCTGGTGCTCCATCGTTGTCCTCAATTCCTTATTCCGTTATTCGTGTTGAGATTGAACAGCGTCCGTCCAATTCTTCCTCTTCCCCCTGTCTATTTTGTGTGGATTTCCTATCTTTTGTTTGGGGTCCCTGGCATCCATATCTTGATAAAACTATGTGACACTATTCTGGTATACCACATACGCAGACATCACCTATGGCATTGCCTAAAATTAAACGAATAATAAAGTCAGTTTGTGTTTGTTTTCATTTTCCTTTGCAGAGAGTAGAAAAATATGGACAAAAAACTTGGCCCTTGGTTATAGCTCTCGAAGACTCTACCTACAGTTACATCTTAGGTTTGTCTTATAGGGTCCACACTTAACATAAATCCATCCTAAATTGCTTTCTCCCATTGCAGTTCTAAGTCTCAACCTCCTATTTTTTTAAAGATCGGATGGACGGGAGAGCAGCTCAAATTTGACGAGGATTTATGGTGCCACTATAAATACCAAAAATAATACCTTTCTGCATGATGTATAAATAACGGGAATCCAACAATGCCTAAAACTTATGCCCGAACTTTCCCTCTTCAGCTCAAGATATATGCCAATAGTAAGAGTGGACAATCCTCGATTTTGCACTAGTATCGCCCCAAAACGCATCATCAAGTTGATCACCACTCGCTAGGGATGTACTCTCCGGGCAACTTGCTAGCAACTGCAGCGGGGAAAAGAATTCAATCGCAACAGTCCCTATAGAGTAGTTGTGAGCACCTACATGTTGTCCACCTCAACAATGTACTAACATACTTATTAGCACATGCAAATGTAATATCCACATCAACGCAACATATCATCCATTAACATATGTTTAATCATCCATACCAGCATGTCACATCATCCATCAACATTAACTATAATAGTTTATTCCTATATAAGTAATTGCATGTAGTCTAATTTTATTCTAAATCATCCGTAGTTCCCACAGCAACGCACGGGGTATACTTCTTTTATATTCAAATGAAGAAAAAGTCTTACAAAAGAGGAAAGGTACAAGAACTATACCGAACTTTGAAGACTACTTCTAGATTCTAAGCAGAGCTTAACTCACTCTAAGAGCATCCCAGCAATCCCCCAATCCCACCCCTCATCCTCATAAAAATGTCATATTAGGGGAAGATGACTCACATTTTCTTCTCTGCCAGTCTCCAATAGCTCCTCTTTTTTGGTGGACACCAAAAAACACACCATCTCCCCTCAAATGAAGGGGGAGTTGTATCTCTCCCAATAGAGTGGGGCCCATCGTAACTGTTAGTTTCTTCCTCTGTGCATTCATTGAGGATCTAGAGCCAACGCCCATGGCCAGAGGTGAACAGGGTCAGGGACATCGGAGCTCCATGGCCATGGAAGTAAGGGTGGAGAGGGTGAAGGAGCAACATGTCTAGGCTGGAGGGGACCGAGGAGATCCATGGCTGCGAAGGCTGCTAAAGAGCTCAAGGACACATGGATGGAGGAGTGCCATGGCTAGATCCGTGTGTGAGAATACGATGGCGGCAACAAGAAGAGACTGTATGGGAGAGAAGGAAGGAAAGAAAAAGGATTAAAAAATAAATCATGACAAGTAGGCCCCATGTATTAGGGAAGATTATTGGGCTTCTTGAAATGACCTAGATTTTTTCACAAAGAGGAAAATCCACAAATTCGAATTATAATGTGATAATTTAGAAATTGAACCATCGCATTATCATATATTAGTTGTTATCATAGTCATACATCATAAAAATTAAGATTACAACACTTGGTCAACAAACCTATTTACAACATTTTTCTAGCAGAAACACACACAGGTCTTATCAGAGTTGATATAGCGCATCAGCGGTGAAGGCTCCTCCTCCACGAAGAATCATCAGAGTTGGCGTAGTTTGTCAGCGAGCGTAGCCTTCATCTTTGAACCAAACTTGAGCACAGGAATGAGACCATCTAATCCTTCTATTCTCTAGATGTCATCGTAGATCTCATCCAGAACCTACTAAACAATTTTTAGTACGATTTGTATTGGCCACTGGCTCCCACTCTATGCTTTTGCGTAGCTTATGGTAGGTGGAAATGCAAAGGGTAGATCAAAAGGCCTACATATATGGTTGTAGTTTTTCCTATGCAAGTTCAATAATATTTTATAAATATAACATTTCATAAAGTTTTAATCCATCCCATCACATATGTCTCACCATACTCTCACCCTCTAGGCAGCAAGGACGACTCCCGCTCGTGCCTTGCCTCAACACCCAACGCTGGATCCATCAACAAACCTAGGGGGAGATAGAAATGACTCTCTCTCTCTCTCTCTCTCTCTCTCTCCCTCTCTAGTCAAGCAAAGCGAAAAGATAGGAAAGGTTCATAGCCAAAAAGATAGTATATGTATCGATCGATCAACCAGAAACTCTACAGAGGTTTACACTAACCACAAGAATACCATCATCGACGATCCAGCTCGTCTAGGCTGATGTTGGGCTGCCTTCCAACTAAACATGATGCCACCCTACCACTTAGAACTAGGACCATGCTGGAGTACCACTGACATGCTGAGACTATGAGACGTAGTACCGAGCCCACAAGGTCACTACGCTGTCTTAGGAGGGTGTGGGTCCTATGCTCGTACCTCCCTACACTATCCTTTAACAACCTAGTAGTAGTGGCACCGCTCTAGCTGGTCGTACATCCATCCCATTCCATGGCTAAGGCGAGTGATGTGTAAGGCTTCCTACGAACCGGTTCTCAGAACTCATGAGTCCTTAGGGGGACTAAATAGGACATCTTCACGAGGGGCCAACCGATGCCTCGCTCGATGGGACATTCGGCTATCGCATGCTAAACAACACCTCCCATCCTGAGGCTTCGTCCCATGAAGACACTCCACTCTAGGGCCTCTTCATGTCACACGTACCCACCACAGGTATCTCTTGTGGAGAACGCCCAGGTAGCATCCCCTGGCAAGACTTGTCCCAACACTCATCATAGATCCTGCTTGGTCGACTCGACCCTCACCACACACCCAAGACACACACCAAGATCTTCCCAAGTTCATTACCATCTCATTAACTAGTTATCAGCACCACGTGCCTTATCCACTCATATTCAATCCTCTATAATACATCACATCACAGATATAATGCGTAGAAGAAGCAGTAGCAAGTAGTATGCAAGCATCTAACCTAAGAGTAGGTGTGTAAGGGTATAAGTTGCAACAAGGTAATGGCTCACAAGCATTTCTACCATGTAACCTATCACAGTTCATTGCATAAAAGTAAAGTACTAGCATCTATACTATAGCATGTCTAATGGGATTCTATGAGGTTGGGTGGGATGTGGCACCTATTGAGTGTCATTTTTTAGATCCTCAGTGCACTTATAGTCGTTCTCCTCCAAGGTCTTTCTTCAAACTGGTTTGATCCAGTCAATGCTATCCCTAAAGCGACTACCTCGAAAGCGACAATCAAGATGAAACAATCAAACCACTAGACCTAGAAAGACTATGGAAGTAGGCAACAAAACACTGAAGAACAACTACACTAAAAGAACATAGAAGGGGAAACAACTTAGCCCTCTCGGTGGATATCTGATCCTTGGGCTAAAAGAAACATGAGTTGTTGTTCGCTAAGCACGAGCCCAAGTCTTAGGTTAGCCAATACTTCCTAGGTCGATCATGTCGACCTGTACAACTTTAATAACAATGGCGTAGACTCCAACTCATCTTAAGTAAACACCATAGTTTATGGACTTTCGATCCAAGCATCATAGAGACTGACAAGAACCAAAAAGGCTACAAGCATGAGAAGTTTTGGTCTCCCTCAACCCATACACCATTATAATTAATGGGAGCTAAGAAAGGGTGGAACAAGAGAGAAAGAGACGGGGAGTGGTCTACTCCTTCCAATCCACACACCATGGTAGAGGTGAGGCATCAAAAAGAGTGACACACATGAGTGCTGAAGCTACTTGTAGGGTACCATAACCTAGGTGCACTAAATGCACTAAGACATCCCTAGGGTTCTTAGCAATGCGGTTGTCACCATGAGAACCAAGGAAATGCTACGGTCAAATAGGTACAAGCATACAAGAGTTTAAGCGTGAAGAACAAAAAAGGTAGGAAAAGACATGAGATTCACCTTCCTTTGATCCACTTGCCATAGCAATGGCGAGAATCATAGAAATGGAATCAAAACACCAATCGAGCAAAAAGGGCTCCATCCACATCTTATTGGATCAACGAGATTGAGATCTAGAGAGAAGAAGAATGGAGTCCACATTCTTTTGACCAACTCGTAATGGAACAGATGAAGGTTGGAAGAAAGGAGACATAACCCACGATCTACTCCAGACGCCACTCCAAACGGGGATTTAAATGGTGAAAAACTGATCCCTGTCGGGGCTGGGGGGATAGAGATGGTTTCATGTCCCTCAAAACCCAATCCCCATATCCCTGCCTTGTAAGGTTGCAATGCAGGAGTAACCTAACAAGGAAAGGCCCATCTAAAGGCCCAAGTATAGATAGGTGAATATATATACCCTAAGTAACCCTAATCCTTCATCTCACCTTCGACTTCCACACCAGACGCCACTCCACCGAGGCACCACCACCAGCCTTCATGGCTCCATCTCACTTCCCACCCTCTCCCCTTCACCTTCCACTTTCTACACACACCACCCACTTGCATCTCCATGGTCCATGCAGTCATGTGAGTGCCTGAGCTTGCACAACATGCTGCATTCCAAGGAGAGAACACTGGCATCTCAAATCTAGCCAGAATCGATTGAGCATCGAAGCCAGCAATAAGGGTAGGATTTCATCTGTGGAGGTGTGGCTCAAATCTATTCGAGCCTGCTCCTGCTGCCTAATGATTCAAGTGTGCTCTTGCTATCTGCATTAGAGTACTACTAGATCCATCTACAAGTGCAATGTGTATGTAAACATGCTTTAATGCTTGTACATTGGAGCTTACTGCCCTCTAGATTTGTGTGCTATGTTGACGATTCTTAAGAATCAATTTCAATTATCAAATAAACAAGGAAAAGGCCAATATACAAACAACACCTAGAATTAGGGTTTGATCTAACAGAATTCCATGAGTTTTGCTGTTTATCTATTTTTGCAGGGGGTTATCAGAAAATATGGAAGAAAGGCCCACACGTCGGGTTTACATAGAGATATTAACTTGTGCGCCAATTTTCCTCGGTCTAGAAGGTTCCAGAAGCCACACGAACGAACGGGAGGCCGAGCGGGCCCACAGGCAGGGCGCCCGCCCTACCCCCCTGGGCACCCGACCACCTCTGGTGGCCAATCATGGTGAATCACACAGATTATGCTCCACCGCCTTTGAGGATCAAGGAGAACCATTCAATCAAGGTCGGTTTGATCCGACGGCCCAGATTCATTTGAGAGGGCTATATAAGCAAGGCCCCTGGCCCCTGGAGAAATAGAATACCATTATTCATTAGCATATTTTCTAGAGAGGATTCAGAGAGAGATGTTCCTTAGGGTTCCCACCTCATAGGGCTTAGCATCCAATGTGAGAGTAGAACTAGTTCTACTAGATTGAGAGAGATAGACTGGAGGTGTAGATCGGAGGAAGCCCGGCCTGTCGGTGTCTACTCCGAGGATGTACCTGTGGGATCAAGTCTTCTAACCCGAGGCTTGCTCCTAGGATTCTTCAGTATTTCGACTTCTAAATTCTAGTAAGTTCTTTGTTTTATTGTTCTTTGGTTTTTGAGTTTACTTTGATCTCTTCGCGTAGAGTTTAGAGTAATCATCTCTAGCGTAAACGTGGTGTTTGGGCTAGGATACTCATAGATATCCCCTGTCTAGCTGGACCGTGGTAGTAGCGAGGAAC
>Ga0182004_10003394_pt1 | contig 12691 bp, 12 predicted proteins | sample Sormic07211540_1_FD_120479 | JGI IMG/M metagenome (GOLD analysis project Ga0182004, IMG submission 120479) | Endophyte microbial communities from Sorghum bicolor roots, Mead, Nebraska, USA - 072115-40_1 MetaG | ecosystem: Host-associated > Plants > Roots > Unclassified | place: USA: Nebraska... | reverse complement strand
TTTCTAGTGGCGGTTTGTTAAAACACCGCCTGTAAAAATAATTTTAAATTGATTTTTTGAGTTTTTCAAATGACCTCGTATGAAAAAATACCAAAATAAAAGTTGTAGATCTCGAAAAGTTATAAAACTTTGTAGTTGATAATTTTCTTCATTTGAAATTATGTTGGCATCGAAAACTATGTTCGAATTTGTAAAATTTGAAATTCAAATTTTGTAAATTACCGCAAATGGAGAAACTACCATAAAAGTTGTAGATCTTGAAAAGTTATATAATTTTATAGTTGACAACTTTTTCATTTTAATCCATTTAGGGCCTCAAAAAAATCAATGTTTGCTCGATTTAGGATAATATGTGGGGAACCAAACTCTAATATAGACACATGTGAGTAATGAATAGAGTGGTAGAAGAGGCTACGCGCGTGGGAGAGGTTGCGGGTTCAAATCCTATTGGCAGCGAAGAGTGCAATTTTATGTGAAAAAATGCACGTCTTGTGACTTTCTCACGATTAGATTGTTATTTTTAAAACCCAATTTATATTTTCTAGATGAGCCTTTCTACACGCAGTTGACATAACACAACCGCTAGTGGAAAGTTTCATTCCACTGGCTCCAAATGCTGGCGGGTCTAAAAGACACATGTAGAAATAGGTTTGGAATTGCTTGTATAGAGCTTGGCTGATAAGTTTGATTTGTTGTGAGAGAAAAACATTGTTGAATGGTTGGCTAAGGATGGCAACGGGGCGGGTTCGGATCGGATGAAGTCTATGTGCACCCAAACTCGAAACCGAACCTAACACCGATTTGGGTGATAACCCCTCTCCAAAACCAAACCCGCGGATACCCGAAACCCGAATAGATACCCGAAACCCGCTTTCTGTAAATATATACATGATATATACACATACATGTATAAACAAGAGGCAATAAAACATAAATATTTTCATGAGTTAGTTTAAAATAAATTTTATAATCTAAGTAAACAAGTTATTATTACCATATTATAAAATATGAAAATTAATTCTAATGACTTAAATCGGATATCACGGATATCCACGGGTGGACGACCAAACCCGAAACCGAACCCGATAGGTTTTGAGGCTCCGAACCTGAAAACCGTGGGTGAAAAATCATCCCCAAACCCGAACCTGCGAGAACCAAAACCCGCGGATATCCAATCTGAAACCGCCCCGCTGCTATCCTTATGGCTAGCAGATTCGGTTGATAAGCTCAAGCGAATATCTTAGCTCTTGTTCATATGCTCTAGGCACCAAAGCGCCTCCAACGAATCCGTTACTCTCTCACACAACGTTATTTAGGCCTTGTTTAGTTCCAAAAAAATTTGTAAAATTGTCTAGATTTCCCATCACATCGAATCTTCCAGCACATGCATGCAACATTAAATATAAATAAAAAAACTAATTACACAGTTTATCTATAATTTGCGAGACAAATCTTTTGAGCCTAGTTAGCCCATGATTGAACAATATTTGTTAAATACAAAGAAAGTACTACAGTGCGCATTTTGTCAAAAATTTTGGAACTAAACAAGGCCTTAGTGTTTTTTTCATCTGCATGCATAGCTAACGTGTGTCCATATACTTATTCGGCATACAAATATGTGATCATATGTGTTTGTTTGGATCATCTCAACTAGAACTTAATCATGGTTACTTCAATTTGACCTCATATTCTTGTCGGTTCAAGGATTTTTTTTTACCTTTTACAAGATGAGAACATCTTCAGGAGTTTTTTTGTTAAACTCACTCTCTAAAAATTACTATATAGAAAGCCATTTGAATAAAATTCGCTCACTATATCTTTTCACCCTCCTACCTCTTCTCTAAATCTTGTACATATTCTAGAGAGCCAACTCCATTCTCCGCCTTTTACCGTGAAATCTGGAATAGAGAATGGCAAGATGATCCAATTAAATAAACTGTTGGGGGAAATTTTTTTATCTAATCTTTGTTCTATTAATAAGAAAGGATATAAAGAGGCTCTTAAAGTTGCTATCAAATCTAGATATAGATCTGTATATGATCATTGTATTTTCACAACCAGCAAAAATATGTCGGTACACCGGAGTTTGTAGAATAATAACAAGGGTTAGGACTAAGTATGCTAATTTTGGTGGTCAATAGGATGCCTTAACTAAAAGGTCAGCAGTTTATTCAATGGGATACGGCTTATCTTTTGACAAAATAAATCATATTGCCGACAGTCGAAGCAATTGCCGTCCATTGGAGCTAGAAAAAAGGACCGGATCTGAAGGCAAAATAATTTTTTCGTGACACGCCAAATGGTCTGAGAAAGTGTACTTTGATCGCGATATCGAACGACTTGAAATTTCAAAGTTTTCTCATCCACAAAACATTTCCTTTTTGTTTGTTGAGATACCAGAAATGGGTCCAGGCAAATCAAAATAATAATAAAAAATTGTATAGGTCTCCACGCACTCAAAAATATTTGATTCTCTCAAATGATTAAGCTAGATACATGCATGTGGCAACTTGCATGCGTGTGCACGCCTATTTCTCTAACCTGTTGTTTCAAAAAAAATTGTGTCAAACTTTTGTTGCTTTGGTTGTGTCATAAAAAATATATACTATCATCTACAATGACAAATTAGTTTCATTAAACCCACCATCAAAGTATATCTTGATATTTCATTTTTGCATTGGTATTGTAAATGTTAATATATTTGTCTAGCTACAAACTTGATCAAATTAGAGAAATATGGTAGTACATCATTTTCTCAATCCTCAAGTTTTTGTTTGTTCCATAGAATATATATAATGGATTGATTCTCCGCCACTATATGACTCTCAAGCTAATAATTATATTAGGGTGAAATGGTTCATCACACCAAAAAATACCTCATAAATAACCCAAATATTTCTGAAATTTGGAGAGATTATCCTTACAAGCTAGTTTGGGAATTATAACATGTCCCCTCTTGTGTTTATGATCGATCAATGTACTATAATAAGGGCCTTAAAAGATCCACTTTTCCTTTAGCCAAAGAAGAGTATGATGCAAAACACAAAGGAGCTGGATGTTGTCGGCCACCACTTGATTGATCCAACACCAAAAATATCTTCACCAGACGATCCATGGATGAAGACGACCCCCTTTTCCTATATCAACATCATCAAGCATCACATCATGGCTACCAAATAAATCGTATTAATTAAACAAAGCATGTATATATACATACATGCCTGGTGCGTTCTCAATTCATCAGCCATTTGCATTGCAACCACAGGAACTTGTGCCGTTGGTGATGTCCCCCAAGCCCCAAGTGAGAATGGAGGTGCAAAAGGTCAAGGTAGTTCGTTAGTTGTTTACCTGTGGATCTGGGTCAGGGTACACCTTGTGGTTGTGGCCGTAGTCTATGCACGTATTAAACTCCACAAGTGGTTGACTAGTTCTAGTCCTCTAGACAGTCACTTAGGCCTTGTTTAGTTTACCTCAAAAACCAAAAACTTTTCAAGAATCTTGTGGCACATGCATAGAGCATTAGTCGAAAATAAAAACTAATTACACAGTTTGACTATAAATCACGAGATAAATCTTTTGACCCTAATTAGTCCATAATTGGACAATAATTATCAAATAAAAATAAAATTGCTACGGTACCCAAAACCAACAGATTTTGGGAACTAAACAAGTCCTTAACCGAATAATTAACCATACATCATTAGGACAGTGCTCACATCGTACTATTTACTATATATATGGTATATTTAAACTGATCTACTAATATGCTTTTTCATATCTTTCTTGTGCATCATGTATATGGCATATGCATACACTACTACACAAATGATTTTAGGAGGTATTACCCAAACATTAACAAAGGTGAGCACAAAATTTAACCGCCTTCTAAAATACCAGGCTGTTAACAAAGGCGGTCATTTTTTTAACCAAGGCTGTCACGTTTACCCGTCTCATAAAATCAATTTATGGAGACGGTCAACAAATAACCACCTCCTAAAATAGAATTACGGAAAAGTCCCACCTCCAAAAATTAGGCCATTTTTTGAAGACTGCTTAGGAAAATATGCATGAGGCTCGACAAAAGCTCGTATCCAATACACCTATTGGGCTTCTATATAAATAGAAGTTAGGGTTTCAGCTCAGTATCCCTATCACTCAGGCGTCTCGCTCCCTGAGCCGTCCTCTCCCTCCCTGAGCTGTCCCTCTCCCTCCCTCAGTGTCTCTCCCTCCCTCCAGTGGCCCCTCTCCTCCCTCCGATGGTGGCGCCCCATCTCTCTCTCCCTGCCTCGGTTGACGCAGACATCCGTCCCTAGTGGCTCGGATGCGGCTGGCCCTGGCATGGTCATAGGTGGCCCTGGTACGAATGGATGTGCCACCGGCTACACATATGGAGACGGCAAGAACGCGGCTGACCTCGGCACGGACGTGCGCCTCGATGGTAGATGGTCACGGCGGTGCATTGTCGCTCCCCCACCCAAGCAGCGGCTAGATCCAACAACCATGAGTAGGCTTTGAGCAAGAAGGCATGGAGCTCGATCGGAGGGCGGCCGGATCTCAGTGGTGGGCTGCTTTCCCTGCCCCTCCACCTCTAGATCTAGTGGTGGGCGTTTTGATCCGATAGTGAGAGGCCGGATCCTGGCGGCGAGGCAGCGGAAGGCCAGATCCTAGTGGTGGGAGGCTGGATTGTGGCGGTGCGCATGGTCCAGGGTCCAAACTGTATGCCATATAACTTATTTGTGCAAGTTGTGGAAAATAACACAAGACAAATGTTTATGGATATAATATATTTGTGAGCTATGATGAACTTCATTGTCATGATTGTGTATTGTTCAAAATAGAATTGGTGATTTTATGGCTCATTGATTGTATGTTTGATTGTATGATTAGTATTAATCTTGAGGGTAATGAATAACTGTGTTGTTATTTTCTATTATGGATAGCGTCTGACAGTTGGACGCTATATATTACTAGCGTCTTACTAATGGTCGCTATAAGTTTCTAAAAGGCGTCGAACGGTTGGTCGCTATATCTTCAACGTACTGTCCAACGGTCGGTCGCTATATAAGTATGGTCGAACGCTAAAATTTATAGCGACGCCACTTATGGGGACCGGCCAAGTTGGTCGGTATATGTTTATAGCGACCGTCCGTAGGTCGCTATACCGACTTATAGCGACCGTCCGTAGATCGCTATAGATAGGCTGTGGTATAGTGGATGACCCGTGGATGGGCTCGATGGGCCCATAGATGGACTCGGTGGGCCTGTTCACAAGTTTTTTTTTATTTTTCCTGTTTGATTTACGGAGGCAGGCAAAACAACCATCTCCATAAAGTCACCATTAAGACCTTTGATTGCAGGCTATTTCAATGCTCGCCTCTATTAAAAGTACTGTAGTAGTAATAGTTGCATGTTTGATTATTTCTCACGGAGAAGAATATTTGTAGCAATTGGCGAGGTAAAAGAAAATGATTTACTTGTTGGCCTTTGGTGAATCGGCCTTAATCTAAACGTACATATATATTTTTATCGTATTCTATTTTTCCTAGCTAATTATTCTAGGAGAAGATTGAGTTTGTCCATCCGGTACTTTATTTATCTGGCATTGTCATTTCAAGCAAATGCAACAATGACATTAAGTTAAAGGATGAAAGCAAAAGAGATGGACCAAGATAAGTAACATGTGTGCCCTGCTTGCATTAGATCCAAAGCAAGGTAGATCCAAATGTTCCATGGAGCAATAATGCATGCAGCAGCAACCACTCCATTATTGCTGTGTTAGGAGAAGTAGCCCTACTACATTTTTCGTCACAAAGTGTCATGGAGGGATTGAGCAAGTGCGATCCATATCTTGCATCGCAACAAGGTCAGCATGCATGCACGGATCATGAATGGTAACAACAATGTGATGGTGTACATCTCTCATATTTTAATTTGCAGCTTTGTACCACATATTCTCTCCTACCACAACAAGTATAATTAAGTGTACTAAGACATCGATATAATATATGGTCCCAATATAGTATTTTTAAAAAAACTTCGTAATGTTTATAAAAATAATATTGTTTCATATAAAATAATATCATTTGCCTAGATGGCTATGAGATTGCAAGACCGAATGGGGAGTTTTCTGTCTGGCTTTATATAGATCACATTTGGTTGAGATATAAGTTTCATAGTCGGTAAGGAAATCTATCGGTGGTGATGCGGCACCTTGAGTCCATATATATATATAACAAACAATATGCTTTATTAGATATATACTTTGTTGGGAGCAATATCCCTCGTAGGGTCCTCCTCCATTCACACAACATTACTTCGGATCCCCCTGGTCGGGCTTTTGAACCTGTTTTTGTTTTTGTAAAAGTCAAAAGCCAACCAAAGGGCCCAAAAGCCACAAGTGCTTTTGCCCAAAAGCAGCTTTTCTCGTAGTACAAATCCAAAAGCACCTCACCCCTTACTTTCACTGACTTTTGGGATCTGTTCAGTTTTTTCTAAAAGGCACGAGTGACCAACCAAACGGCTTTTGGCTTTCTCAAAGCCCACATCCCACAGCAGCTTTTCAAAAGCTCAAAGCTCACAGCAGCTTTTTCAAAAGTCACAGCCCAACCAAACACACCCTTCATCACCGGTGTGAGTCGAGATGTTTCCTCTTGCAAGGAACCCGAGAACCCTCTCCAGTCTTCATCTGAAAGGACCTTCTGAAGCGATGGGCCAGAGCCTACACAAATTTATCTTCAGAAGGTCTCTAAAAAGAAGACCAGGGCGCACCACCGGCCTCTCCTGAAGGGCAAACACGAAGACACCTTTGAGCAGTCCAAAACTACAACACTTTGAGCGAAGCCCTACTATGCCCGAGGAGGTGGCAATGTTTTGGAGGGTGGGCAGTAGCGATCGAGGACATTGACACTAACTTAAAAAAGTCAATTTCGACTTGGATTCCTATATGGACTTAACTCAAAAGACCATTATAGTCCTTGAGTTTAACTTTCGCAAAATAAATAGCCTCTAGAATAAAGCAGGGATGACATAGTTCATTGGTGACAACTCCATCCCACACTCCAACTTTGTAATCATTTTCTCACCCTACACCATCCAAAAGTTTGGTCAAGGACAATATACTTCATGTTCTAGCAAAAAAGTTGGGTATCCTCAAATACCCATAAACCATTGTAGCTCCACCCCATAGCCAAAGATGCCCAAGGGCAACCCGGTGGCGTCCCTTAACTTTGTATTAAGCACCCACACCATCGAATGGAGATGGTAAGAGGGCACAAAAGAAGCTTGGAAGAAATGATTCATGGAAGACAAAGGGGTGGAGAGCGAGGATGATATGTGGGCTCGATAATTTTTTTGTTTTTTATGGGTTAGCCATTAGCTACATCATGTGTTTGATTGGTAAAAACTATTGACACGTCAGCTAAACCATGGTAGATTTGAGTTGAGTAGAGCCGAACAAATTGAACCTGACCTGACCCGAGCCCATTAGGTTTTGGCCTACCCATGAACCTCAGTGTGTGTTTAGTTTGTGGGATGAATGAGGACGGGATGGTCATCTATCTTGTTCTTACATGTATTTGGATGGACGACAACAGAGGATCGGTTGCCTCCCCGAGAAGAATATGTCGCCCAAATGCGGGATGTCTCGCACCTCGAAAACGGGAGGACGGGTTCATCCCCCTGCCAACGATGTCGTTTGACCATCCACTCAAGCTGGTATTTCCTCCTCATCCTCAAGCGAGCTCATGGTGCTGTAGGAACTCATGCCCTCTTAAGAGCCCGAGCTCATGGCGATAGTGGTGGCTTGTTCCCTCTTGGCAGCACGTCGGCTCCTCTCTCATGGGGGTCGAGGTCGTAGCAAGGTGGGGAGGCACAACACTCTGGTTTCCTCTCATACGACACTAAGAAGATGAAATACGGCCAAAACAAACAAAAGGGGAACTCCCAACGGCAAGCAAAGAAGATAAGGTTCATCAAAAACAAAAATAAAATCAAGAAAGTTATTAGAGAATGACAGGTGGGCTCCATGTATGTCAGATGGGTCCATAGATGATGTCTACTATTTTTTTAAAAAAAATCTAGGTGGCACTTCATTTATCACGGGCTAATAAATCATTAGCAACAATTACAGCTACACTTCCAGGTAAAGAGTTTGAGATGATCTCCTCCCCATCAGTGCATACATAACCCAAGGCAGCCAGCTCATGAGCGGCCACATTACAAACTCTACTAACAAAAACGCACTCACAGCTAGAGAGATTTAAGTTTGACAATGACTTGATCTCCTCCACAAGATAACCAAAGGCCGAATCAGTGAAAGCCTCAGTTTTCAAAGCACTTAAAACCTCTTGGGTGTCAGTCTCCATAATCAGCAGGGAGTTCCCCAAGTTGACAGCCATCTGCAGTTCTTGAAGACAAGCGATCAGTTTCGCCTAGACGGCATTAAGGAGATGGTCGATCCTTCCCCTTCCATCTGTGATTACATCGCCATCTTTATCTCGCACGAGAAAGCCCCAGCTGCCGGACTTCGACTTTGGAGTAGGTAAGGAGCCATAGCATTTTAGTTTCAGGCTTCAGCACATCATCAGGCGGTCTGGTCCATTTCTGTCCACTTCGCCCACCCTGCGTTGGTCCTCCGACGGTGTAAAAAGTTGCATCATCCCATTCCTACAACTTACTCTAAAAACAAACAAGGATAACCATATTCCTGTAACCAAACACATCAGGAACGGGACCGTCACATCCTATTACATCCCAAAACCAAACATTGTGAATAAGGTCCTGCTGCCTAGAATTTTTTTTTATAGCTCTGATTCGAAATATTCATTTTGACTATTTTACATGCTAAATTACAGAAGTAGCCTGCCAGGCCCAAGTCCTGCTCGAAAATAGGCGCGATGTGTCTAGTGCACTACTGGAAACTAAAGATTTCCTGTCGGTTACCGACAATGCCTTTATTTTTTTCTGTCGGGGACCCGACAGAAAAACTCCGACAGGCCTAGCACGACAGGGAATAAATGTTTTTCTGTCGGGCAAACTATTTTCCTGTCGGTTTGTTATTTGCCTTGTCGGTTGACCGCCCACAGAAAAATTCGTTGTCGACAGGTTTAGAATCATTTTTTTGTCGAAAGGTGACGACAAGGAAATACAAAAACCGACAAGGAAATACATTCTCTGTCGGATGGGGAACGACAAAAAAACAGAACTTACACCGACAGGAGAACACTTATTTTTTCCGTCGACCTTAGCCCGACAGAAAATAAAAATTTTCCATGTCAACTCTCCACCGACAGGAGAATTCAAACAAACTGACATAAAATAAAAATTTTCCATGTCGACTCTCCACCGACAGGAGAATTCAAACAGACTGACAGAAAATAAAAATTTTCCATGTCGACTCTCCACCGACAGGATAATTCAAACAGACTGACAGAAAATATGTTATTTATAATTGCATTCACCAGACCAGAAAAGAATCTTATACACCTCCAGCATCAGATCTGGGCATTACAGTTATGGGTGTTAGCAACTTGGGGGTGGGATTGAGGCAACCATAACAGGGGTATAGAGAAGAGGGCAATACCTCGGGTGCGAGCAAAGACAGGTGGAGAATGCCGCCGAGTCGTGTGGTAGTCGAGGGAGGAAACGTCGTCGGTCCCCAAGGCAAGCCGCGCGAGGAGCCGAGGAGGTATGGCCGCGGCGCGAGAATGGTCCACGCCAGGGAGCCTGACGAGACGAGCGACGAGAGATGGTCCAGTGGGGGAGGGCGGCCTCCATGCGGTGGAGGGTCGCGAGGGGAAGCTGGCGGCGCGCGTGGTGTGGAGGCGCGAGGGGAAGTGACGCCGTGCGGGGGAGATGCGAGGGGAAGCGGCACGGGCTGTGTGGCGGCGCACGGATAGGACTCTCGCTGAATCCTGAACTGGGGCTTGGTCACAATGCGGGCCGGAGGGGTTTTGGGGTTTCTTTATTTCTTTTTGCTGAGAGTTGAGTCACGGGCTTGTGGGCCTTCTCTTTGGGTTTGGCGCGCTGAAGCCCTTTGGCTTCCCGCCAGATATTTGGATTGGCGGCAATTCTACACGGAAAGTATTTTTCATGATATTTCAAAAGAGTTGGGTCACTGTAATTTGTCTTACAAGATCATAATGATTAGTGGAACCTTAATTTGGATATATGTACCGTAACGCGGGGGACAAGCCCCCCGCACCCCCCAAGTGACGACGAGGGCGTATACCAATGGCCGACTTCTGCCTCCGCTTCGCTCCGTCAGAAGTCGGCCTTTATAATGTGCAACTTAATTTAGAAACGTAATTAACAAATTCCATGTGTGTTACGACAAATACCGACAGAAAAAACGTACCCCGACGGGAAAACACATACATTTCCTGTGTGTTGTTTATTTTTCTGTCGGTAACGTGTGCACCGACAGGTAATTATCCATTTCTTTATCGGTATCCTAATTTTTCTGTCGGTTGTCTAAACCCGACACGATAATTGTATTTTTTTTCTGTCGGTCTTGTTTATACTGACAGGAAATTTTCAGTTTCCAGTAGTGGTGGATAGTCATGGACCGGATTATTTCGGTCCAAAATGGTCGGGGTTTTTTTTGGCCTGGGCCACAAAATGGTCAGATACAGTCGAGGTAGTCTAGCAAATGCTTTTGCAAATTCAGGGACCGTTATTCAATGAGAAAACTTGAACCGTGAAAATAATCTAAGGAGTTAAAAATGTTTATCATTCATCTCTTTTCTTTAGCAAATTATCCTTCATCTTTTTTTTAAAATTACACAAGTATAGACACAGACACTCAATATGCACGCAGCATGCATACTCACTCCTACGAATATGCGTATACAAATCTTATCTCTATAAGCATCTCTGAAAGACAGTGCCAACATATCTTGATATTGATGAAGTCTCCACAAGCGTCTCACTGTCGACGAAAACATCACCTCCACTAAAAGCACAATATCGTTAAATTTCTGAAATAAATAGAAAAATACGTAAGCCAAGGTAAGAGAAAGTTGGACTACCCACGAAAGCCCACTTCTCCCTTCTCCGGCCCAACGCCGACAAAAATCGAAGCCACTTCATGCCGGTGTTCTGTACTCCTTTCCCCTTCGTCTTCCTGCTCATTGCAGAGCACGGAGCCACCGGCTGTGGCAGGCACGAAGGCAGGATCTCGTCTCAACCTAGCTCCTGCTAATTGAATTCGTCGATTGAGGTTGGCTCGAACCTGGGCCACTCCGGCACTGTGATGATAGGATGAACCCCGCGCAGCCGAGGGTCTCCCTTCTACATTGTCACGAACGAGATCTAGGCTCAGTGAGCTGCTCACCTTCTTCCTTGATGCTCACCCGTCCACGCTACAGAGTTTGTGTCTAGGGAGTCATGGTGGCATGGCAGGGAGCAGTGAAAAATCAAGCAGAGTTGACGGCTAGAGTCGTTTTCTTGGTTGTATGTAGATGTTCGAAGAAATGGTTGTTACACCATTAGTCATATTTTGATTCCTATACTGGAATTCATACATTGTGTACTCATTTATGTTGCATATGACTAAAGCTTTCTTCTTTTTCCTGTTATTGTAGGGAATGACAAAGTGCAAGGTGCATTACACCAAATAGGAAGCATACACCTGAATTGAATATGGGAGAATATTTTTTTTTTATCTGAACAAAGAACTGCTGACCAGCTGTGAAAGTATCCAATGGCAGGTGCATGGAATGGGGGCAGCATTTTGATTGTTGTTATTCTAATTTCCAATCCATGCTATTTAGAAGGATCTCCATGTTAGTCATTTTCCTTTACATGCTTGCTACACCTCAGGCATTATCACTATCACCTGTTCATGTAGTGTTGTTATGCTAAGTATCAGAATGGTTACCATAAATTACATCTACTTATTTTGTGATATCGCCATTTTCCATTACTCACTTGAATATAATTTCGAATAAGGTGGGTGAATACCATAAATTACATCTACTTATTTTGTGATATCGCCGTTGTCCATTACTCACTTGAATATAATTTTGAATAAGGTGGGTGAATACCATAAATTACATCTACTTATTTTGTGACATCGCCATTGTCCATTACTCACTTGAATATAATTTCGAATAAGGTGGAGCATACTACAGACTTAATGAGGCCAAAATTCAGAGGAGAAAAAGCTGGACTAGCACTGCACATAATGAGGTATTTTTCACAGGAGTTCTCAGTGATGTGAGCATATTTAAACCATAATTTCACTGTGATAACATATCCAAGTATTATGGAGGGGTCTCCTTAGAGATCTCTTAATTAGATTGCTGCTTGCTACTTTTACAGAAGTTGCCAAAAAACCCAATATGGGGATGAAAGCCTACAAATAACTGAGTCTTCAAATAAGTAGATTACATGACATGGAAATTTTTACTATGCTAACCAGCGACGGAGCTAGCAGCCGGTCAAGGCGGGCTTCAGCCCGGCCTAACAATCCTGAGCACATAGCGCCCCACCTAAGCCCCACCTTGATTTTTTATGTTTAATTATATAGATTGGGAAGGGCTGACAATTATTAGAGATAAAAAGAATACTCAATGTTTATTGGGCCAACAAAGGCTGAAGCCCAATCCTAAAAAGTGGAGACATCTCTCCCTGTAACACACCCCTGCTCATCCCGTATCTGTATCCCCATCGCATATTCGCATCGCATCCG
>Ga0182004_10003393_pt1 | contig 12692 bp, 9 predicted proteins | sample Sormic07211540_1_FD_120479 | JGI IMG/M metagenome (GOLD analysis project Ga0182004, IMG submission 120479) | Endophyte microbial communities from Sorghum bicolor roots, Mead, Nebraska, USA - 072115-40_1 MetaG | ecosystem: Host-associated > Plants > Roots > Unclassified | place: USA: Nebraska... | reverse complement strand
GGACGGACTCGACGCAGCTTGCGATCTCCTGGTCGGACACCATGGCGGGAGCGTGGGGGGAAACTCAAATCTCGCCAAAACCCCGCCTCCCTCCCGCGATTCTCCTCTCTCCCTCTCTCTCTCTCTCTCTCTCTCTCTCTCTCCCCGCCCCCTCTCTGTGTCTCTGGCGCTTGGTCTCTCCCCTTTGTCTCTCTCTCTCTCCTCGGCCTCCCTCTCTCTCTCTCTGTCTCTCTCTTCTTCTGGCCCCTCGGTCTAGCCTCTTGGCCTATGTTTCGTTAAACTAGGGCAAATTTCTTCGGGAGGGGAGGAAAAAACAGATGAGGGAAAAGGACAGATCACTAAGCGCACCTCCAATCCTCTTACGCGGCTTCTGATGGCGTGGGCTGTGGGTACGATGGGCCCACGTGTCATGGGCGCGGGTGGGGATGGGGCTCCGTGTCGGGACCGGGTGGATGCAGGAGGGGGCGGTGCGGAATGACGAGAGTGCCCACGGTTTTTGGATGCGGTTGTTGAACCCACTGGGCAGCCGGGTGCGGTTTCTGCGCAAGTGGACCCGCCTCGGGACGCCTTTGCAGTTGCAGGGAAGAGCGAGCGTCGAGCGCGTGGAGAGGTCGTGGACTGGGCCGATACGGGCCGCGATGCATGCGAGTACACCGGAATCACTTGGGCCCTCTTTCTTCTTTCGCTTTCCTTCTAGAACTATGATGGGCCTGAATCACGTATAGTAGGCAAAAAAAATTCAATCCTCTAGTTTTTTTTTTTGAGAAAAAATTTCAATCCTCTAGTAAGTACTACTCCCGGCTCAAGAATACAAAACTTGATACACTACTATATATGATTTCCCAGAGAGAGGAGAGAGAGAGAATACAAATCCTCGAGTATATATATGATTTCCTTACTCAAGAATACAAAACTTGATACAGTACTACCCTACAAAGAGCTTTTTCCCTACTAGTAGAATGGGTATTGAAACAAGGCAGGTGTGTCATTTTATATTCCTTAAATCAATTTTTTTTTGTATGTGCTTCATAATTTGCTTGTAGATCAAATAGACATTACATAGATCCTATATCCTATGCACTTTTACATGCGTTTTCTCCTCCCATCATTCCAAATGCAAATTGTTAAAAGTCAAACCTTTTTTAGAATATTTGATATAGGATTTAGAAGTTATTTTGGATAAGGTTAGGTCAAATATTAAGAATATAAATCATCAATAAATTTTAAATTGTTGAGTTTGTAAATGTCAAAATTATACGAATAGATTTGACTTGGAAAAAATACTTTCATAAAAGTATATATATATATATATATATATCATTTTTTCAAATATTTTTATAAAAATAAGAAGTCAAAGTTGTTTATTTGGGGCTCATGTCACTATCCTAAACGACTTCTAAATCATATGAGAGCGAGTATATATAAAACAAAAACATTATCAATACATACCTTTTTGTCGATTCAATTAAAGCAGTTTGATGGTTTAGATGTTGGTGAATAGTTTGACTTAAGATAGGTTTAATTTTTTTTGCTTTTTTCCATGCACGGGATGCAGATATATTATCATATGCTTTTGAAAACAATTTTTTTTGTAACATGTTACTTTTGCTATATCATTATAACTAATTTATACTACTAGACATTTGGGTGGTAAATAAAAAACGTACATTTCTAACATAATAGCATATTAAATTTCATAATAGAATTCAACAACATGAAAGTGACGCTTAAATCCGATGTACTAAGAGCAACTCCAGCCCACCTCCTAAACAAGCCCCTATTTCAAATCTAGGGACTTGATCAAAAAAATTAACTCCAACCCACCTCCTATTTGAGCCCCTATTTTCCATGTCCTCTCAAATTATAATATCAAGTCCCCAGATCTAGCAGCCCCCTATCCCCTCTCTCTCTCCCGTGATCCCCTCCGCACGCGCCGCCCCGCCGGCGGCCTCGCGGGCTCCCTCCTCCGCACGCGCCCCCTATCGCCGGCGAGACCAGAAGCCTTTTCCCCCCACCACCAGGCCAGCACCGGTGGATCGGAGCGGAGGGCGGAGCAACGCAGGGCAGGGGGAGGGGGTGGGTTCCGTTTCCGTACGTACCTGAAGGAGAGAAGAAATCAGCCGGCGGCGGGGCGGGAGGGAGGCGTCCAGGAGTGGAGGAGGGAAGGGGAGGGGAGAAAATGTCGCCGGCGTCCAAGAAGACGACGCTTGATAGCGCTGGTTCAGGCTTTCGATTCGTCGGGAATCAACGGCAAGTCCGTCAAGAACATGTCGTTCGAAAACCTGGCAATGTCGATAGTCTCCTCCCGTTCTCCAGGCCACAAGGGCACTGCTCGATCGACTGGAGACGCGTTTCGTGATCTCTAGCTCCTCCGCGCCGATGGAAAACGTCGACCATCTGCTGAAACACCTCGCTGCTCGCCCAAGGAGGAAGAAGCCCGCCGCCACACCTCGACGTGCTCGTAGTCGTAGCGTAGCAGCAGCAGCAGTAGCTTGGGAACAACGACATCGATCGCCGGCGGCGGCAGTAGCCAAGACACCGGCCGTCACGGTCACCCACCAAAGTTCCCAAGAGAACCGATCGCCGAGGTACTCGCTGAGGGTCGTGCTCTGCGCCTACATGATCATGGCTCATCCAAGCGCCGTCTTGAGCGGGCAGCGCGGCGAGGGGGAGACGCAGCTCGTGGAGTCGGTGGCGCGCTTCGTCGAGGAGCTGCTGACGAAGACACTACTCGATGACGGACCTTCAGGGAGGTCATCTGCTGAGACGACCTTCAGGGAGGACACCTTGGGCAGCCGCCGGCGTGGATCGGGCGGCGTGTTCTTGGACGAGAGGAGAGGGAGAGGGACAGGAAGGTAGGCCTGTCTCTGTCTGAATGGAGGAGTCGTGGGAAGCAGAACAGAGAGAGCACCCCAAATACGGCTGGCTGGAGTTGAGCTTTTATTTAGGCTCTCAAATTTTGTAGACTTCCTCTCAAATAGAAATGTAGGGACCAGATTTAGGAGCCGTGGCTGGAGATGCTCTGACTCTCTCCTTGTGATGTGATAAAGTTGGACTCCATAATATTGTTATTATTAATAATGTTTGTTTTTTTCTGTGCATGCATCATCGTGTAACTCTTTTCCTCGCACGTGACGTGAAAAACAATGGTGTCATACATCAAAGTTTCAATTTTGAGAAGTGAATATTGAAAACTTAAAATACAATAATTCATTTTTAAAAAAAATCAAGCTTTAATTAATCAAGTTGCTGTCGGTTTTGATAAACTAGCAAATATGCACATGCGACACACGCATGTTTGTATTGGATGTTTCTTGATTTTATTTCCGCATCATGTTACAGTTGTTGTTCATTCACAATGTGGTACTACAAGTAATGCAAGACATATGCTAGTTTTTTGTTCCTTATGTATCATAACAAATAAAATCGTGTGTGTTCAAATTTTGTTATTTTAATTTTAATTGCTAATACATATGCCTGCACACATTCGTATTGATATGTCTTTGAATTATTCTACTTTTCTCAATTAGTTTATTTATCATAGTTTGGCCTTGTTTAGTTTCTAAAATTTTTCAAGATTCTTTATCACATCGAATCTTTAGACGCATATATGAAGCATTAAATATAAATAAAAAATAACTAATTGCACAGTTTACCTATAATTTGCGAGACGAACGAAAAGTGCTACAGTAGCTAAACACAAAAAAATCACGGAGGACTAGGTGGAATTTTTCTGTTTTTGGAGTCGAGGAGGAATTTTTCTCTTTTTAGAGTTGAGGAGGAATCTAGGAGGAATTTTCCGTTTTTGGGGTCGAAGAGGAATCTTAATTTAGGAGGAGTCTTATTACATCTTACATCATATAAGATCACGGGTGATGCAGGACTCATATAGCGCGGTGTTTTGATTGAACGGTTATTAGAGAGGGAGAGCTCCCTAAAACACTCGCTCTTTTATAGTGTGATAAACAATATTTGTATATAATTTTTCTATTTAATTTTTGTATGTGTTGCTTTCATGCTAATTGCATTGTTTCATTCTAGTAAAAATACATTATAAAATTTAATCACTCCTAGAGCTCCCATTGCCCCCCCAAAAAAGCTCCTCACCTTTCTCCAATGGATAACACCAACCCTCTCCACTGCACTATAGCTATTGCCAATTGATCTCCATTTTATTGCCTCACTGTTGACGGTAGATAAGTACTCTTTTTAACCGTCAACATAGCATGAGAAAGAACTAAAATCAGAATACTATCTAGCTATAGGGGTTATCACTAACAGAATTCCATAAGTTTTGGTGATTGTCTATTTCCGCAGGGGTTATCAGAATAAGAACAAAAAGAGGTCAACATATTAGATTTACATAGAGAGAATACGTGAAATGTCAACTCAGGAATGCTCTAGAAGACACAAGAAGGTGACCCTACGAAGTGGGGCCCCCTTGGCAGCTAGCCAGGGGCGGGCGCCCCTGACAGCTAGGGCGGCCGCCCGACCACCTCCACCAATTAGGTGCAACCTCGCAGATCCTGCCTCCACCGCCTTTGAGGAGTAATCTTAAGCGTACATTTAAGTCGGTTTGATCAGAGGGCTGTGGTGCTTCCTAGGGGGCTATAAATACAACCCTAACCCCCTTGGAGAGAGAGTTCAGAATTCTCTTGAGAAGATCAAGAGAAGAAGAATTAGACAGAGAGGGGTCCCTCGAATGGATCTGTCTCTATAGGGTTCTTAGCCACCATCTCAATTAGATCTCGATAGTTCTTTAGCATTGCTACATAGGAATAGATCTGGAAGGAGTCAAGTTAATCTTGGAGTCAGGATCTATCTTTGTTCTTGGTAAACTCTTATTCTTTTTTGTTATATTTATATTAGTTCTTGCTACTATGAATATAACTTTGATCTATTTGATTATATTAGAATTGATTTTATTCTATTTACTTATGTTTTTAATTATATTGTTATTAGTCTACTTTGATTATATGCTTAGCATAGTTAGATTAGAATTATGTTTATGCATAGGATCGTATAGCGCTTACTCATTAGGCCGATAGGTAAGTGATAGAAATTATGTAGGCGAGGTGCCTAGACCGTATTTATTTGCGATTACACCTTAAAGTCCGGAGCTTGAGGTAGATCGCGAGAGTGACAATCCTGTTGAGTCCTTTGTATTCATTCTCCCGATTATAAGGATTTTAGAGCACCATTATTACGGGAAAGTGATTGCTATGTTCATGATCTTTCTTGCTAATATCACTATGCATAGATATAACCTTTTCTAGCGATGATGTTAAGTGTACTTGCACTAATCATTGCATGCTTCAATAGTATAGTTAGAATACTTAGGATTTATTCTTGTAGATTGTCCTAGTACAATGCTAGGTGTTATAGACTTAGAGTAATCTAATTGAGATGATTATCATGTTTTTTATATGGCTATGAATTCTTATTTATCACCTGTCACTTATTATTCATGTTCATATATTTATCTTATGTGACACTTACCCTGCATGAGAGATAGATAAAGACTTGGTTAAGATCTCCATGACTACATGCAGTGCTCATTGCTCATTATCCGTTGCAAGTCCCTTCCTAGTGGTAAAAATATAAATAATATACCTAGATTACTCCTGGTTAAAATGCTACATGGTATTATCTGTGCTTGAGGATCCTTTATTTATTATTTATTCCTAGAAAAGCATATAGATTTATTACCAGCACTTCTACATCATGCTGGGGATGACAACCTGACTTAAGTGATGTAAAGTAATTTTGACGCCGTTGCTAGGGATAGGTTTAAAAGTCAATTTATAGTAATTGCGTTAAGAAGTGTCAACACTAAGCTCGTGCGTTGAGGCTCAGGAGGTCTAGAACTTTGGCTTCTGCACACCCTCTCAGAGCCACTGAGATTGTTGAGCAAGCAATTTTTTTGCATCAACAAGTAAGTTTAGAATTATGTTTATGCATAGGATCGTATAGCGCTTACTCATTGGGCCAATGGGTAAGTGGTAGATATTGTGTAGGCAAGGTGCCTAGACCGTATTTATCTGTGATTACCCTTTATAGTCTGGATCGTGAGGTAGATCGCGGGAGTAATAGTCCTGTTGAGTCCTTTGTAGTCCTCCACCCAAGTATAAGGACCGTAGAACACCACTATTATAGGGAAGTAATTGCTCTGTTCATGATCTTCCTTGGTAATATCACTATGCATAAGTATAACCTTTTCTTATGATGATGCTAGGTATAATTGCACTAATCATTGTATGGTTTGATATTATAGTTAGAATACTTAGGATTTATTCTTGTAGATCATCCTAATTCATGCTAGTGTTATAGAGTTAGAGTACTCTATTGAGATGATTATCATATTTATATGTGGCTATATGTACTATCATTTTTCTTTTATCACTTACTATTTATATTCATATTATTTATCTTATGTGACACTTACCCTGCATGAGAGATAGATAAAGGCATGGTAAAGTTCTCCATGGCTACATGTAGTGCTCATTGCTCAATGCAGTCCCTTCCCAGTGGTAAAAAATATAAATAACGATACCTGGATTACTCCTGGTAAAAATGCTACATCGGTATTATCTATGCGCTTGCAGATACTTTATTATTATCTAGAAAAGCATATACATCTAATACCAGCACTTCTACATCATGTTGGCGCTGACAACATAGCTTAAGTGATGTAAAGTAATTTTGGCGCCGTTGCTAGAGATAGGTTTAAAAATCTATTCATAGTAATTGTGTTAAGAAGCGTCAACAAGCATTTTTGGCGCCGTTGCCGGGGAAGGTTGAAAGCATTGAAGGATTATGAGCATCACTACATCCACTCATAGATTGAGCACCATCCACCCTTCTCACTCATGCAGACTTACCCTTGTCTTTTGTCTATGTTATACATCATATGCAGGGTAATGTATGAACAAGTTTAATCTCCTAGATAATTTTATTGATAATCCAGAAGCATTGATCAGGAAGAGGAAGGCCAAGTTGAGAAGGAACCAATTAACATCATCATCATCTTAGCTTACCAATCCTCCTGAGATAGAAGATCAACCTGTTATTCAAAGTTTTACACCAGAGCTTGACGTCATGGCCGACAAGTCATTTCATGAGTTCTCAGCTCCCACAACAGCCAACATCCGTACTGGACCAATTGTAGACATTAATGGGTCATTTGAGCTCAAGCCTACGTTGATCAACATGGTACAAGCAAGCTAGTTCTATGGGAAGGCCCTTGAAGATGCTAGTGCTCATCTCCAACACTTTCTGAAGATTTATTTGCAGCACTTTCATTATCAAGGATGTCCCAGAGATGCTATACTATTTCGCCTCTTCCCATTCTCACTCTTGGGGAGAGTGAAGCAATGCTTCTATGCCAACAAGGAGAAGAATACTATGTGGGCACTATGTTCCACCAATTTCCTAGTGAAGTTCTTTCCCACAGCCAAGACTAATGCTCTTCGTGGGAAGATATCAAGTTTTCGGCAACAACATGATGAGACAGTCCCAAAAGCCTAGGAGCGCTTTCAAGACTACATACTCGAGTGTCCTGATCATGGGATGGAGAATTGGCTGCTCATGCAGACATTCTATCATGGGCTTAGCAACAGCACTCGTGAAACCATGGATGCTGCTGCTGGAGGTGCATTCTTATCACTTACTATTACTCAAGCCACTACTCTTGTGGAAAAGATGTCCTCAAACCAAGGTTAGAGTGAAGAGAGAACTCAAACCCACAAGAGAGGTGGAGGAATGCACTAGCTCAAGGAGGTAGACATGCTAGCTACCAAGATGGACCTACTGATGAAAAGGCTCGATGAGATAGCTGTTGAGAAGAAGAAAGTCATGCACATTCATGTTTCTGGCATGACATGTGAAGAGTGTGGAGAGACTAGACATACAGGTACCAACTGCCTAGAGGTGACGAAAGACATAAACTACATCAACAAGAACAACAACAACTACTACCATCCTTAGTAGAACTAAGGCTAGAACCAGCAACATCGGCCTAACTCCTCAGTTGCAACAGCTTACACCCTTTGATGCTGCCAACGACCAAGGTAAAATTCCGGGACAACTCGAAGAATTAGAAACTGCAAACCTTGTAGACATCTTTAATGCAGGAAATTACTGGAGTGACCCTCTGAGAGGAGCATGGATTGACTCAACTTTGCCAATCAAGAAGGGCGATCCAGAGAGACCGGTTATTTCAATCTCCATTGGAAGTGCAAACTTCAAAGAGGCACTCTGTGACTTCTGTGCAAGCATTAACATCATGCCCAAGGTGATATATGAAAAACTATTCAATTATCCTTTATCATATACAACCCTATGTTTGCACCTTGTAGACTAGTCAGTTTGTTACCCCATGGGAATCCTGGAGAACATTGGTGTGCGAGTAGGCAACTCATATGTACCTACATACTTTATTGTAGTGAACACTAGTACTAATGAGAGGTCACCTATTATTCTGGGATGACCATTCTTGAACACCGCCGGAGCCATTATCTACTCTAGCACTGCCAAGATCATTTTCAATATTAAGGGAAAAAGAGAAGTCTTTTCTTTTATGATGGGTACCGATATGAATCGGCACGAGGGTGGCCCGATCTTCACGATAATAGATCAAAAGAATAAAGATAACTTGCTATGAACAACGGGTAACTAGCTTTATACCTGACCAAGGTTGGATGCGACCAAGGACGGGGAGAGAGGCACCAAAATCATGAAGACTTCGACTTGTTCTCCAAACGACTGCAGAACCATAATCCAGAACTAACCCACACAATACGGCACAGCTGAATGGAAGCCGTAGAGCATGAAGTAGAGGAATCCATAGGATTCACTTCACAAGTCCAAGAAGAACAAGGAAGAACAAAGGTTGAGTAAGGCACTCAACAGCATGGCTGCAATATCATATTTATACTAGGAACAACCCTTCTTGATAGGTATGAAAATGAAATGGAGTTTCTGAGGTAAGGCAATGTGAAAGGCTCCCTCAGAATGCATTTCGGAAATTTTTTTCGTGTGAATGTTGGCCTCCAGAGTAGTTTCCAATAAACTAACCATAACTACTTATTGGAAAGTCCAAATAATGAACCGTTTCTTGGGTGTCAAACTAGACTCAAAGAGCTTTCCAGTAATATATGCCATGCACCACGAAACATTGTAGATTAGTACAGTTTTGCTTGGCAAGTTGAACCAACATTCTGTCATGACAGACTGTTGACCTTCTGAGCAGTCTTGACTAATCCAAACATAACTCTTGATGGCAACATTCAAATGAGGTGGGGATGGAGGTATTGAAAATTGGACTTGATGAGCTTTTCAAAATGTCCTCATAGGCCTCCAAAGCTTCACAGAGTTGAGAGTTATGACTGCTTCTTTCTGGTGTCCGAACATTCATCCGAACATTCATGGGATCAGTTTCGGACGTGTGAACCTTCATATGTGTTACTTTTCTGATATTGCCATTCTATAGTAGTGTCTCTTCCTCCTCTTCAAATATATTCCTAGGTACTATATAACATTCTCAAAAGTATGAAAATTACAATCACTAAGAAAATAATTCACCTGCTCTTGTAGCTTCTTGGCATGACTTTTTGGAAGTGGACATTGATGTGTAATATTTGGACTTGAATGAGCGTGCATAGCTGAGATGTACTCATCATTTTAAGAATAGGGCATTGTCATTCCTTACACAGAAGGAAACTATCGGCGAGAGAAACAAGAGCAACACCCAGAATAAGGCTAAGACCAAGAACAAGGGCAAAAATAAGGACTAGAAGACAGAGACAACAAGGATGGTCACTGCAGTCCACAGGGAGTATGACCACCTACTCAAGTCTCCGCATCTAATCAACAAGGTTGATCTAGGTGTCTCGACTATTCTATGCTCCATCAATAGATGATACTTCTACAAAACTATCCGTGACACCGGATCGGGCATCAACATTATGGCTAAGGTAACTTATGAATTTCTATATGGTACTATACCTATAAACCCCACCTATGTGCAGCTGCAAATGGCAGACCAGTCCTTTCACTCTATGGAAGGGATAGTCAAAGACGTCCCTGTCCAAATCGACGACCACTACGTCCCCACTGACCTCCTAGTCATTGACATGAGTGAAGATGAGTGTGATCCACCCATCATCCTAGGAAGACCGTTTCTCAACACTACCAAAGCCATCATTTATATTGGAACATGGGAAATCCATTTCAAATTCCCCTCAGAAAAGGTATGCCATCATTTCAATAGTAATTATATAATTAATGATGAGCCCAAGAAGAATAGGTCAAGAAGAAGGCAGCGTACCCGTCATCAGAAGAAGAAGATTGCTGTAGACAGATGGGCTGACTATGAAGGAGGGGTTTCAAGATTCGAAGATCGATACCCCGATGAGGAAAACACCACCAACGAGGAGGTAGCAGCAGAAGAAGAGAAAGTGATTCCAGACACTCTCCTCCAAATCACCATCACCTACACGGCAGGTACGGAAACCAAAAGTAAACTCAGATTCAAATCCTGCACAGGACATAGCACCTATGGCGCCATCCGATGCGCCCCTCAATCATTGAGCAAACAAGAAGGTCCTGTTTGGAAGACTTAAAATCACCGAACGCCACGTCAAGAGGTAACTTGGTATGTATCTGCATTTTCCTTTAGCATATTTGCTTATCTTAATTGTATTAGTAGTTGCATCTTTACTTTATTATTTCTGCATTAGAAAAAGAAAATAAAAATATATTTTGCATTGCCTCTAGAAAAATTCTAAGCCCCATGTATTTAATGTGTGATACAACAGCTCACACACTCATCTATTGTGGTGGCATAAAAATAAGTTTTAGCATATTTATTTTTTTGTCTGCATACTATAAATATAAAAGCATAAAAATATATATTGATCCTGCTAAAAGATAAATGGGTATAAGAGATTTCTAGACTTCCAAAGCTTAGAGGTTTATCACCAACGCTTATTCAAGCTTTGTTGTCTATTTGAGTTTCATAGGCTTTAAAGGATTAAGAAGAACTAACAGGCAGAAGGACATTCTGTCCCCCGTCAGAGTGCTGTCCACATTAGTCAAGCGCTGTTTCAAACAAGTACCCATGACACTCTAGAAGAATCAGTACGCCTTCACTGCCTGTCAGCAACCTCAGTAGACTATATGAACATCCAGCTTGGGGGAGAGCAACCCCTGTATACCGAGCTAAGTATTCCTCACTTATCTATTTTTTCTTAGTGTGTTATGATAATATAAAACTAAAAACATGAATAACCTTAGAAACCCAATAAAAATTCCTTCATTTATCTTTTATAATAATCTTGCTAGCTAAGGAGAGCTCTTAATAAATCTGTTAAAATGAACCTCTAGAACACACTCTTATATGGAGATGAGAATAGTTGCTCTATCGTAATTCTTTGCAAGTATCTAGTTTTCAACCTTGTACTCTCTCGAGTTTTGGATACAACTATTTAGACTTAAGTGATGTAAAGTAATTTTGGCGCCATTGCTAGGGATAGGTTTAAATGTCTATTCATAGTAATTGCGTTAAGAAGTGTCAACAATGAGGTCCTCTAGGTTAGCCATCGAGTGTCAAGGGCGCATAGGTGGAGGTAGTCCTTCAGAGAGGAGATGACTCCTCCTGCTAATCTAGAAGGTGCCCACTTGGATCCCCTGGCCTCATGATCCTTCGGGGTCAGTGTTCCTCCATATCTGGTGCCTGGAACATAGAAAATCCTGGGGCGAAGTATTGGTGGTTGTTGTGAGCTCCTCCCTTCACCCGTTGTCCTGCTTCTTGTCATCCTACCACTCACAGATTGCGTGCCGGCTTCCTCTTGTGGAACAAGAGTGAAGGTGAGTGACTGGGAATTATAAAAATGAAGTTCCGGGTTAGGTAATCGGATTTTGTTCACATATCCCAGGAAGAAATGGACAACAACTTTTGCTTTATTATGTTTTAAATGGTGCCCTTGCAATAAGTATTGTAAATCAATAATAAGGCGATGAGTAGTAGAGATAAGGTATGTTTTGATCTTCCAATGCCCCGACACCATTTTCTATTCGAGTGATAAGAGATGTGTAGGAAATAGAGGTGGAAAAACTTGTGAAAAAACTATATAAATGTTTAACCATCTCTATAATTGGAGCAACTTTTATTTTTTTATCATGGCGTAAAGAAGTTCCATTTCAGTTATATGGACAAATCGGTTATCAAACCTAGGAAATAGAGTTACGGAAATCCAACGATGCATAAATCTCAAAGTAGGGTGGTGAATGTCTGCATTCCTAGGTGTGAGTTTACCAGCGATATGTTTTCCCAAAATATCTTCTCAAATTTTTTTGTAATTAAAACCTCTTAATACATAATCGAAGTGTAGAACTTCTTTTATGAAAGCCTATGTGCTAGGCAAGTTCTTTCCAAGTGCAAGTGTATTCTCACTACACCACAACCCTTAATCAGCGACTGACTTGAAGTTGCTATAAGGGGTGTATAGCGATAGAGGGTCCGTGGCTAAAAGTTATAGCGACGGACCTCAGCAGTTGCTGTTGAAGCCGTCGTTGTATGTATATAGCAACAGACTTCATCTTTAGCAACGGACCATCCATCGCCCCATCATTTAGCAACGGACAGTCTATTAGTAGTTTTTGCAACGGACAGTTCATCGCAATAACAACTT
>Ga0182004_10003392_pt1 | contig 12693 bp, 13 predicted proteins | sample Sormic07211540_1_FD_120479 | JGI IMG/M metagenome (GOLD analysis project Ga0182004, IMG submission 120479) | Endophyte microbial communities from Sorghum bicolor roots, Mead, Nebraska, USA - 072115-40_1 MetaG | ecosystem: Host-associated > Plants > Roots > Unclassified | place: USA: Nebraska... | reverse complement strand
TTTTTTGTTTGTATTTATGGTATTTGAGTATTGATTGAGTTTTTTTTAGTGATATTGATGATTATATGAATTTAGTGGTGGGGGGGTGGTGGGGGGGGGGGGGGGGGGGGGGGGGGGGGGGGGGGGGGGCTGAGAGGGATGGGTGGTGGCAGCTAGAGAGAGAGAGAGCCGAGGCAGAGAAGAGAGAGGGATAGGGGAAGAGCAATTGCTCTATTCTTGCTTAAGATCTGAATGGTTACATGACCCCTATATTTATAGTCCCTATGGGACATTTTTTTTCCACACCGGTAAACCGAATTTCATTACCGCCGCAACGAAATTACAGAATTCATTTTGTGACCGACTAACCACCCGACAAAAACCAGAGTTTTCTCTTTCTAACATATGAACGCACAGGGAACATATGCTAGAACACTCTCCCAGATAACAGAACAAAAGCGCACAAAAAAACAAAGAGCGTCCCATTACAGGGGCACTAGTGCACGACAACTAAGCAGCAGAAGGGCTGCTCTAAGCAGCAAAAGGGACCAACTGATTCTCCTCCTGCGGGTGAGCATTCAGGTCTTGCTTGTGGAAAAAAAGGCCGTCGTCTTGATCGCCTGTGCTCCAAGGGGCACCTGATTCCTCATCTCCTCCATCAAAAGCCCTGCCCAGTATGTAAGGAGTCCCTATGTGACATGGCCTCTAGGCAATTTTGACTTGACCTCCAAGCAATCTATAGATAGAGTCCTTATAGATCTGGACTTTCTTTTCCTAACAAACTCTATCTTTATCCATTATCTATTCTGGACTCCTCTTGGGGGAAGGAGGCCGACAGCTCCCCCAGAGCCGCCGCCCCCCTTGCTGCACGTGCCCAGGGCCCTTATTTGGGCCTTGTTGCGCCCAGCCATTGGCTCATATAGGCTGGTGACATCACTCCTCCCCATTTCCACTCAGCGCGTCCTCATGTTGAATTGTTGCCCATTTGTTGACGCTTTCTTGGGGAGGAGCTCCTCCAAAGTGGAGCAGCAGGGCTCAGTGATGACACGACGACTATGGGGGATATACCGCTGGGTACCACAGGATGGTACATGGGCTGCACCATCAGAGGTGGCCCAGCCCACATGATGAAGACACACGCACGGCTGGTCGACGTGCACCACATGGCTACAAAGAAGATATTGTACCAAATATAATACTTTACTTGTAACCCTATCCCTTCAGAGTATTTAAGGAGGGTAGGTAGGGGGTATAGACCCATATACCCTCACGGCTCCACAAGGGCTGCGCTAAAGGAAGTGGCCCAACCCGTCAGAATGGGTCGCGTGGGCCACCTAGCTGGTCGGCGTGACACGGAAGGATGCAAGACTAACTTGACGATCAAGGAAACCTGGTCGGTTTTAGTAGATTTTGTATCTTATGCGAAATATGGAAGTTGTAATGATTAGATCTAGATTTCTTTGGATGTAACCTTGCCCCCCATACTATATAAGGTGGGCAAGGACCCCCCTCGATTCAACTCATACACAATCAATACAATCACGGAGACACAGGACGTAGGGTGTTATGCTGCTCTCGTGGCCCGAATCTAGATAAATCCTTGTGTTTGTCTTTCGTCATCGTCTAGTTCGTTGTCTCGCACATCTCCGCCGATTAATCTACTACCGTGAGTATACCCCTTGGTGGACTGCCGACCAGCTTTCGTCGATAGTGACGACACAAGCTGTGGTAGCTCGATGATGAAGACCCAATCAACAGACGAAGACCTTGTGCAGACAGATGGCGTAGCAAAGATTGCACAACACAATCGTCGATGTGCATGGGATGGCGATGTAGATGCAACAGTGATGTGGACACAGGCGGTAGTGTTGTGGCCCGACGAGGTGACACAGCCAAGCCACGACGCTGTAGATGCAACGACGAAGTGGACACACAGGCGGCGGTGCTGCGGCCCGATGAGGCGACACAGCAACAAGCCAGCAGCCCTGTTGCTCGGAGAAAGAGGATCGTAAGACTTGGCCATGGATGTGTTGGAAAAGTACACGCGAGGTCGATGGGCAGTGGGCGACTCAATCCCGATCATTGATCGGGTAAACCAAAAAGATAGCAGGGGATCGGGTGTACCTAGCAACACAACACGGCGGTGGCGGCGCGGCCCGATTGGGCGGCGTCCAGCTGCGAAACGAGCTGCCAAAGGCGGACGGCCCGGGGCGCACGGCAGGTCGCGATCACGCGGGGTCGCACGAGGATGGCGCAGATTGGCCGGCCACCACCATGGCAGCATAGTGTTGGGGGTGGGGTCGACTTGGCCTGGGCCACCACCTTGGTAGCGCGGGATGGGGCGACGCCCATTGTCACAAAGTTTTTGGGTCGATGGGGTCGAGGTACGGGGTTGTGGTACGTGGTACACTACTTGCGAGAGATTTTTACACTTCAGATCGAAAATGAACCCGTGAACCCGGGTCAGGGTCGACGAACCCGGGTCAAGGGTCGAAGGTGGTGAACTCGTTTTATGTGACTTTGGCGACACCCGGTGTCTTCCACGAGAAGCGCGGAGAGGGCGACGAAGTGGCACGGTGTCGCAAGAAGGCCTGATCTGCTGCTTGATGACGATGATGGCAGCCGGATCAATAGGATTGGGGCGCCTAAACAGGGGTGCTGCCCCCAAGATCGATTTCTCCTTGGGTGCGCGCGGTGCGGAAGCGGCTTTGGCTAGGGTTAGGATCTAAACCTAGGCGAATGATACCATGACGGATAATAGAATTGGTGGAATATTGGTTGTATTGCATTAGACCTCATTGACTGATTATATAGGGTACATAGGATTAACACCCCAAGTGGGTAAATAATGTGGTACTATTTCTATTTACTCTTAACACTATGGATTATGATTAAGAGAGATGTTAAAAGTTCACCCTTTTTTGGGCATGGTTTATATTTCTTTCAGCTACGGGTTTATTCTGATGTACAGTCTTAAATGCTATTGCAAATTTATCATAATTATTGTGTTTATTTCATTTTTGTAGTTTGGCAAGGCAGTAGATCCTGAATTTCCTGGCCATATCTTGTTGGAACAGTTTCAGGTGATTCTCAGATCTTCTCAATCCTTAGTTCCCTTTTTAAGAAACAGAAAGAAAATCTGCTACCTTGGTATGAGATTAAATATCTTCGTGATTGTGAGAAAGAAATAGCCTGAGATTTCTTATGAATACTGATAACATCTATCTGTATAGGTACTATTTAATCATTTAAATGAACCCTATTTTTCTGATGGTATTCATTTTTATTTTCAAAGTGCAGGCCCAACTTGTTTCAGCTGTTAGAATGGCTATAAGCACTGCTTCTGGCCCACTTCTTTTGGAGGCTGGACTTGAACTTGCTACAAGGGTTTGTCTCAGAACTAAAACAAAATTCTGATTTGCTATTATCACAGTATCCCTCCTTTTAGCCAGACTTGCACACCAAGTATTTATTATATATTGCTGCTGATACATCTCTGCTTCATAAAAAAAAACAGGTTATGACGAGCAGCATAATTGGTGGGGATAGAGTAGCTCTTAGTCGTTTGTTTTCTCTGATAACACGCCCGTTAAGTGACATAGAGGGCCTATTTTATCCATCTTTTGCTGACTGGGTAGTGTGCAAGGTATTTAAGTTCTCCTAAATTGTTGCATTTATTCAGTTTGTCTTGGATATCTTAGTGTCCTAAGTTTCTAACCTAGGTTTTGTAACTGACAGATAAAGGTTCGCCTTCTAACTGCCCATGCAGCAGTCAAGTGTAACACCTATCAATTTTTGAGGATGAAGGAAAATGTTCCTAATGAATACCAGCAATTGGTACCTTCACTCGTAAACAGCTCAACTCTATTAGGAAAATACTGGATTCGAGCACTCAAGGATTATGTTTCTATAAGTTTTGGTTTGCACTCAAAAATCAATGTAAGACGGTCAAACGAGCCTCAACAATTCTTTTTCAAGGATCATATGATCATATAATCATATAATGGTTTATATTCTATCCTCTTTTACAGTACAAGCCATTCCTTGATGGGATTCAGTCATTGTTAGTCTCGTCCAAGGTGCAGAGGTATCTTGATGAAGTTTGGTTATTAATTCTTCAAGCAACAGCTCTTGATGCTGCGCCTGTGGAATTTGACGAGAATAAGCCCAAAAATTTACTTGAACAAACATTTATATCTGGGCATTGTATGGTCAAATTGGACAGAAGTGAATTCCAATTTCTTTGGGGGTTATCTGTCCTTGTGCTGTTTCATTCATGCCAATCAGTGAAGAATAATTCTTTGAAGATCAACCTTGACTCTAGACAAAACAAAAAGTTTGGGGAATTTATGGTTCACAGACTAGATAATAAAAAACCATGTGATCAGGTCTTACCCGTGCTGTTGTCCCTCACAACAGAAGTCTTTTTCAGCAATAATTTCCTTTCAGTGGATATTTGCCAGGAAGTCCTCCAGGTCAGTTTGCATTTGCTACATTCATGTTTCCCAAATTGTAAAACTTGCTGATTCCTACTCTCTCCGTTCCAAATTATAAGCCGCTTTAACTTTTTTGGTACATCGAATTTCCTATGTCGATGTATCAAAAAAGTCAAAGCAACTTATAATTTGGAACAGAGGGAGTATGTAACAATCCTCCACATCAATGTAGCATAGTCTATCCATCCACAAAAAGATGTTGGTTTTGGTATTTTCATGGTCTCCAATATGCAAATTTGACCATTAGTTTACATTTTAAAATTTCACATTTTATTTTCATATTTCTAATGTAAATATCTTAAGAGGTAGTAGTTTCTATTATGCAAAGTTTTAAAATTTGGATTGGATGTATGTCCAAAACAGCATATATTTGTGACCAGGGGTTATAATGGCCCGTATGGCCGCCAATGTAGGGAGAGTGCGATTTGCGCCAGTACATCCTTCGTCATGCAGTTGACGAAGTAGCCTACCATTTGGTGATCCTGGGCAACCTGATGCTCTTACATTGAATTGATGATGGTGGTCTTGTAGTTGTCTTCAGCCACCACAATGGCCATCGGCTCTGGCGCCTTGATGGATCCATCTAGGAATCCCACCAGCTGTCTACCCCTAATGGCCATCGGCTCTGGCACATCGCAGGTTGATGTCATGGGAGTTGTATTTTGGGAAGAAGATAGTTCTGATGACCATTGAAGGATTTGTGTAACGAGGATGCCCAAACTAGAGTCCAAGGCATGAGTGTATGGTGTTGTAGGGGGTTTCTTTCCCCCTTTTTATTGTTCTTAATATAATGATACACAGTTCTCCTGCGTGTTCAACAAAAAAATGGATACACAAACTCAGGTTCACCATGGTGCATGTTATATAGTGTTGTTGGGCAACAACCTACAAGGTTACATGGGCTTTGGTTACAATCTATCCCTTCCTTTTACATTTATGTTTCTAGAAGGTACTAGGATACAAAACAACTAACCTATACACTTTGATCAATATCATAGATATACATCGATGACTTCTAACAGTGCTGAGCCTTGCCTGGTTGAGGGTGTGGATTTACATCTGGACCACCCAAGTTTAAGTCCTTGTCAAGGCAAATGTGGATGCATATCTCTTCTTAATGTTGAGCCACGTTGTGTGTTGAACAAGAGCACAGCAGGGGAAGCCCCATTGTAAGAATTTTTTTAGTAAAAATAAAAGAAGCTGTACAAGAAACACAAAGCTGTACAAGCAAACAGCGAAAAGCCAAAACAACAAGCCTTGGGAGAGGTGGGCAATTCATTTATATTTCAACACTCCCCCTCATGTGGAGGCTCCCTCAGACCTTAGACGTGGAATAGGAGCAAGCAACAATTATACATTTTACTTAATTGTGCTAACCTAGATTCAAACTCGAGACATTTGGCTCTGATACCATTTGAGTTGCATGCACCAACCGGTTCAATCCAAAAAATTAAGCTAATACGGAGAGGTGGGCAATTCACTTATATTCCAACACTAGGAAACTAGGTTAGGGGATCTATACAAAAGAAAGCAGTACACTTATGTTCTTCATAGGTTTGTCCAATTTGTCTTTTTCATTACATGGGAGATTGCTCTTTATTTTGATTTCAGGAGTCATGTTTCAAAGTTGCTTGGGTTCATGGTTTCAAAATAATTGTTCATTGACGGTGATAAATACTTGCACATTTTTATTTAAAAAAAAATTATTTCAAAAAAAAATACTTGCACATTTTCAAAATAGTTCATGTTTATTATTTCAAACTGTTTGTCAAGAGGTATTGCACATTTGCCATCATTTACAGTTTCGCTAGAAAAAATGTAAAAGGATGTAGGGTGATTAGAATAAATAATCATTTGGGTGACTTAGTAAGCATGGCCTTGTTCTGCTGTCCTTACTCAAATTCCGATCCTTCTTAATCTCTAGTCATTATCACAGGATAGTTGGACTCGGACAAACTATCTTGAAAAATAGAGGGTATGCGCATGGATATCTTTGATTCTCCAACTGTGACCTTTCATTGTGCTTCATGTTGATTGTTTACCATCTAGTTTTTTATAATGATATACCAAGCGAAGCTAGATGTCACGATTTGATTAACCGAAACTTTGCTTGCTCTTGCAACCCTTAAAGATTATGCTGATTTATCCTTCACTCCAAAAATCATTTCTAGTGACAAGATTTGTGTCTGTGCAGGCACTTACATATGCTGATTGTTCAAGTGCTCCTATCATCCACCTATTCACCCAGGTAAGGTTATTCTTGTGATAATTGCTAGCAGCTCATGTTAGATCAGTCAATCATATTTCAGTTCTAACTTTTTTTTAATAAAGGGCTTTTTAGTAAAGGACTTTATTAAAAGGGTAACACATTGCATGTTTTTTTTTCTGAAAATGCTTATGTATTACTATTGTCCACAAGGCCCAATTGTGAGCTGTGATGAGATAAATATGGTCCCAATAAAAAGAGTTCCAAAAACTTGTGGCATGTAGCTGATTAGACAGGCAGTCAGCTGCCTAGCCAAAGGGGATCTGAGGGAGCTAGTGATGTTGCCTGCAGAGAAACTCAGGGAAGCACCGGCGTCAGCTGGCGGGGTACTCGAGTGGAAGTCGCCCACCCGTTTGAGCAGCTGCCGCACAACCTGCTGCCTAGCACCGTCACTAGCCAATGCCACCCATCCGCTAAGGATAGTTCGTCTCTAACATCAGCTTTAATACCCCTTGCCTGTGAGGAACGGCGACATGAGCACGACAACAGGATCTTGGATGATAGGAGGAATGGGGAAAGGTTCCTGTTTCTTTTTTTTAATTACAAAAGTGCCTCTGCTTATAAGCAAGAGTCGACCCTTACAAGTGGGGTCCCCACACTCACCCATATACCAACTATCAAAGAACACGACACACTTAGCTACTGTTCCAGCACTTCACTTCCCTCTAGTTGACGCCGATGGTGTGCCTGCAGCTGCATGTGTAGCATGCATTGCAGGCAGTGAGTGGGATAAAATGACACAATGGAAGAAAGAAGACGCGCACAGTGGGAATGTATCCCAGGTGGATTGATTACTCCTGTTTTATAGCTTAGGGAAAATAGATCACTTACTCCCTTCAATCTTCTGTTATTGGAATGAGATTAACTAATGCATACTTGTATAGTTGCGAGTATTGCTTCTCTCTTCTTTTTCTTGAAGGGCTAATAGTGTCCCTGGTTTCATTCCTTTTGCATCCATGTTAGCAATATTCAAGGATAATACAGTACAAAAGTTTTATCCATTGCATATTGCTTATTTCTAATGAGACTACTGCCTAACTTTTGTTTCACCATGAAGATTATCAGATTCTGCCCTGACAACTTTTTTGAGGTTGAAGCCTTTGTCTCCTCTGCATTAGAGTTATTGTCTCGGTATCTTGGTGTGATACTTCAATGGTAATCTTGCTGCACTGTACTTTGTTTCAAACTTTCTTTCTGCATGTGCTTCATTTCAGATTTCCTTGAGGCAATGTAGCTAGTTTCAGAACCAATTGCTGATCTTCTAGTTAGAACCTTTTGTTCCTTAAATGCAATATTGTCATTGAGTTCTGTATTTGTGATCACTGCAGTAGGGGTGGGAGTTCTCAGAATCATTCAAGTAACACTTTGATTTCTGAGTTGTCTATTGCAAGTGAGACAATGGCTTGTCGAATCAAAGGAGAGGTAGTGATAGGTTATACTTCCTTTGATTATGTCTAGTGCAAATTAGCTTGAACTATATACTTTCATTCCTGGAATCTAATAGCTGGTCTCATGTAGCAGTATTTGTGGAAGCTGATGATGTTAGTGGTATCCACTTCACACCAATCATTTCAACAAGTGCCAACTAATTTATGCTTGTCAAATATTATATCCTTCCTCCAAAATATCTTGCCTTTCATGAGGAAATGTTTTAGAGGTACCTTCTGTGTCTTCTCAATTTCCTTGTTATTGTTGGAACATATTCACCTGTCTTGACCCACTAATATTTATGAAAAACTTTTGCCATTGTCCTTCTAAATATGCTGTTTTCTACCCTTGTAAAAGAATGAACCTATCTAGTTTTGCTAGCAACTAGTTGTAGTCCATTCAGTCCCTCCCTTAGTATGAAACATACATGTTTTTTTTTCTTAAATAGTGTGAAAATGAGCATATCTGTGTTGCCACCCCAGCCCCCAAAAGCCAAACAATCTGGCAAAAGGTCACTTAGAAAGCTGCAACTACTCTCTAAGCATTTGGAATATGATCCAGTTAGAACAAGTTGTCTGTGCTTTACTTATAAAAAATTAATAAAAATAGCAGTAAAAGGCTATGAAATTGAATTAATCACAATTTACCTATAAGTTAACCCACAGTTGATTTCGGCATGGTGTCCATTCTCCATTCTAACACATATAGATGAGCAATGAGATGTCCTGCAATAATTTATAAGGCTCCACCATTTTTAGTGTTCCTTTAAAGTTTTGTACTCAAGGTTTGATTGGAACAAAACATTCAGTAAAGGGAATGTTATTTTTGGATGGCCTCTTGACTGCATACAATTGGGTCCATCCATAAGTTGCTGCCCTACCATTACCTAGAACTCCTAATGTCTAGCAAACGTTTAAAGTTGAAGGCTCAAAAGGGACCTATAAAAAAGTACTACCTAGAAAATTGGTTGATAAAAAATAGCTCTTATGAACATGAAACAATAACCTTTCATGAAGAATGATGATGCTTAAAGAATTGGTGCCCCCCCTTTTTCTTTGTAGAAAGAGCTGAATCGGATGGTGAGTGCATGAGTCCTAAAGTTGTCTTCGGTGCTATGGTTGGCCTAGTGGGATACTTCTATATAGAGTGCGATAAAAAGATCTCATTGCTTGAAAACAAGATTTCTGATTCCTACAAGCTGTTGACAAAGATACTACTTTTTTGCTTGGGAGAAGCCACTGCTCTTGCAAAACTTGTTCCTGAGATCGTTTATCAAAGTGAAAATGTAAGTAACAATGATGTGCTCCTTTGGGGCAGCTTCAGGCTGTGCGTACAGGTTATTCAGGGTTCACTTCGTAGTACCAACATACAGGTAGATAACTGCTTCACCTATTATTGGTACCCAGATGTCACTCTTTGCTATTCTTGGTTAGTTATGAAATTGTTTTCACTAAGCAGATGCACATGCTGGGTCTGCATGTACTGAGAAGCTATGCACAGAAGGAGCTAACTGAAGGTTCGGAAACAAAGATAGATTCTTTTGTGATGTTGCTTATGGAATTGCTGGGAGACTTGTTTTTGGTGATGCAGACTACGCTGAAGGTACTATATAGAATATATTATGAGATTGTCAAAATTTCTGCAAAATCGGATGGTATTATCTAACGAAGTTCTTACTCCAGGAATGTTCAAACAAAGAATCTGTCAGTGTCATTGATGAATGTTTGAAACTTCTTTTCCTCTTCCACACACTTGCACAATCAAAGAGATACCAACAAGATGCTACAACTCTTCTGCTGGAGGCCTTACTGATGATTTTCAATCTGTCCAGTGATACTGTTTCACAGGTAAATTTGATTTGCTTTTTTTATCTAATAATGTGATAGAAAATCTATTGTTCAGCTTTATTTTGTTGATCATTTTGTATAATATTCTTTTTCAGGAGCTTGCTGAAGTGAACACCATTTCCAGAAAGCTGTTCTCTCATTTTATTCAGATTCCGTCTGTGGCTATACAGATCAAAGATATAATGCTTTCTGCACCACCTGAGAGGAGAGTACAGCTGCAGGTATTGTTCCTTACTGTGTGTGGATTTTCTTTTTGAATGGAATCTGTATGTATTGCTAGTATGTGCATGTATCAATGGATATTGTTTTGTATTAAGCTTGACATTCATGATGATCTTAAGAGTTAGTGCCATCCATACTTAGAACATTGTTGCTGAGCTCCTATATTCATGATTCTACTTCCTTGATGCCCTGAGATAGTCAATAATCTTGCATATATGTAGGACATGGTCCGAGCTTCAGTTAGTCAAGGCCAGATAATGGTGCCAGCAGCTGTGAGTGCACACTCAGAACAGAATGTCCAGGATAATAGCAGTATAAACCCTGGGTCCACGGCTGAAGGTTCTGATTGTGTTGCAACTCACAGGAAGAATGAAAATGAAGTTGATGATGACTGGGATGACGACTGGGACGCTTTCCAATCTCTTCCTGCAAGTGCAAATGATGGTGTCGATTCTGGAGAAATCTCTCTTACAACTAGGTATAATGAACAGACCCCACAGGAAAATATTAGTCACGGTTCTAGTAGTGTGGATATTACAGCTGGTGCTATGGAAGACATAACTTGTGTAGACAAGGAACTTGAGGAGCCCTCCGATTTGCAATTCTCAAGTACTGAACAACAGGACAAACATGAATCACCAGGGTCATCCCACGAAGATTGTGATGAACTCGAAAGACTTCCATCTGTTGATTGCAAAGAGCAATTAGCTCATAATGAGACAGCAGATGAACTGCCGCAGGTTCATGAAGACATTGATCAAGTAATTGAAGATACCAAAGTTGTCTCTGCAGAAATTCATGGGATTGAAGTGGATGTCCATGATGACATTGTTGAAGATGATTCCCCAATAAATTCAAACAATCTGTCAAATATCACCGAGGATGACAATGCATCGAGGGTTGACAGCAAGTTTGTCAAGGATGACAATAGAGAAGAGTTGTCAGGTTCCTCTGATGCTGATGCACCAGATTTTAGTATGTCAGGAAATGTGATGAGCGAGAGCGGAGGAAATGACCAACTTAGGGGCTGATTGGTTCACGTACGAGTGGAGCCTAGCTCTTATCTGGGAGCCAGGTGTATGTGGAACAGGCTAGGTGTATATAGCACTGTCATGTTTGATTTCCTGTATCTACTTAGTCTGGCTTAGTGGCTAAGAAGAGATGTTATTTGGTTGCATCTCTCGAGATATATTGCATTAGATAAAAAGATATAAGGTTACTACCATGATTTTTATTTTGTACAAGTATATCATGTCTGAAGTTTGGAATGAAGGGAAAGTGAGGGAGAGGGAGAGGCTGGTGGGTGTGTGGGACGTGCTGACGAGTGGGGTTGGGTGGGTGTGTCGTGTGTGTGACACCTTTTTTTTTAACATGTGTGACACCGCATTGCTTGCATGCCACATGTTCTGTTGGACTGTTCGGGCGAACATCGCAAAACCTAGAAAGTGCAGAAAGTGATAAGCAGTTTTTTTTTTATTTTTTTTTTAGATTCAGATTATGCTTAGATGCTTATGATAACTGGGTTGGCACGACCGGGTCGTCACACTCCACCTCATCGTGGTACTGACCACCACACGGTAGTCTCATTCAACATCACCACCGCACTCCTTCCCTGTCACGCAGGAGCTCATGCTTCCTCTCCCCAGTCACGTAGGAGATCATGTTCCTTTTTGTCATCTTGTCGCACTTAGTTCTCCACTCTTGCAAACTTCCTCGCCTGATAGGACTGTTGCTGTAGCGTAGTATGGTAAGTGTAGTGCACGGCATGACATCCTAGCATTCTGCATCCTAGTGTGGCAACATGGGTGCGGCACTGCAACGATGATGCAACATAGCGGATGTCGGAGTTGTGTATTACACACAGGGAATCAGATGGGTAAGACATAAAACATAAATTTAGGTACGTGGTATCCTATGTCTAGTTTGGAGTATATCTTATTCTGGTATGCTTGAGTTACAAGGGACTGCTGATGACTAATTGTCTATGCAGTATAACCTAGAATGGTGCACCATCTCGACTGGGGGCTCTCTACCTCTCCTTATATAATGCGTGGGGGTAAGGTTACATGATTCTGATTGGTTTACAAACCTACAATCCACCTTCCTTTGGAGCAGCGAGGGTGGTGCACCTACCCTGTGCTTCCCTGCGTGTCTTTCAATTGCGAGGGATGTCTCCAACGCCTCCTCAGCCAACTGCGCAGACCAGGCCACCCCCATCGACTCATACAACGATGGTGCCCCTCTGATAGAGTTTTCAGAGAACCCAATCCCCGACCTCGGAATCGGCGTTGACGTTGGGATGCAGGGCCATCGTGGAGTGGCGGAGTTCATGGTTTCGAGATCCTGCATGGTCTCATCCAGCTGACGGTACAGCCACAATTCAGCAGCTTCAAGAACAATCTGGTACAACAATTCTTGCTAACTCTCTTAGCCTCGCTACCGGGAACAATATGGG
>Ga0182004_10003391_pt1 | contig 12703 bp, 9 predicted proteins | sample Sormic07211540_1_FD_120479 | JGI IMG/M metagenome (GOLD analysis project Ga0182004, IMG submission 120479) | Endophyte microbial communities from Sorghum bicolor roots, Mead, Nebraska, USA - 072115-40_1 MetaG | ecosystem: Host-associated > Plants > Roots > Unclassified | place: USA: Nebraska... | reverse complement strand
TAGTTGATCTAGTTCTAGTTCATCTAGATGTAGCAATTAGGAGAGACTAGTTCTTCTAGATCTAGTCTTGTTTAGAGATTAGAGAGATTGAGTAGAGGAGTAGAGATTCTGGAGGAGTTCCGGTCTGTTGGCGCTTCTTCATGATTGTATTTGTTTGATCCAGTCCCCTCGCCCGGAGCTGCGTTCTGAGGTACTTTTGTACTTACCATTCTGATTTAAGTAAGCAACTTGTTCTTATTTGTTCTTTGGTTCACAACTCATATTGAGTGCTTTGATCTATGGACGCATTGGTTGAAGTAGTATTTTGTAGTGTAGGCGTCGTGCCTAGGCTAGGTTTACTTGTGAATGTCCCCTGATTAGTCAGACAGTGGTAGTTTGTGTAGGTGACTTTATAGCTGCGTTGATTCCTCTCTAGTCTGCTTCCTGTTGATAAGACTGATAGGCTTATAGGTGCTTGGTAGAAGATTACTCTGCTTCTTCTCCTATTTGGGTTACTTGCCCGATAAGATGATATTATACAAAGTTTATCGGAATTAGAACCAGAGTACATTAGCTATTTCCTTTTTCTTGAAATGATCTAGCCTAATTGTAGGGTTAAGTCTATATACTTTATCATCATCACGACTGTTCCTTGTGGATACGATATTTAAAACCTTTGAGTAAAATGTCACTGGTATGATATCTGTGCACTTGCGGATAATCCTACTTAAATCTATTTAAATAGAGTGTAGTTAATTTATACCAACAGGCGTGCTCGCGGATTGTGTATCCATTGTGGAGATAAATGGGTACCAGGACACAAATGTGCATCTCAGCCTCAATTCCACGCCTTGCAAGAGGTGTGGGAGTTGTTTCAGGATTCCTTCATTGACGAAGATGTTGAGTCTCCTTCTGACAATCAAGTCACTGTTCTATCGCTGCCTACCAGGGACAGTCCTCTCTTCATACTATGCAGTTCCGTGCATCAGTTGTGGGTCACTTTGTCAGCATTTTGGTCGATTCTGGTAGTTCTCATTCGTTCTTCAATCCTGCCATCGCCTCCCTATTGTCAGGACACCGCTCTTTACCACATCCAGTAGCCGTTAGGGTGGCCAACGATGAAGTCATTCAATGTGTTACTGAAGTTCTAGATGATGAATGGACAGTTCAGAACCTCTCCTTCCACTCAACCTTTAGGGTTCTACCTCTTGGCTCCTATGATGTCATCTTCGGGATGGACTGGCTAGATGCTTTTTCTACCATGAAAATCAATTAGTGAAGCAAATGGATGTCGATTGCCTATGGTTCTCATTCAGTGATGTTGCACAGTATGGGTGCGGACTTTGATGACTACTCTGTTGTACAACTGCTCAGCATATCTTTCGCCGTTGATGACCCTCCTACCACTCGGATACATCCCCAGGTTCAGTCTTTGATCGACAAGTTTAGCCAGCTGTATGCAGAGCCATCTACACTACCTCCTCGAAGCAACTGTGATCACTCCATTCCTCTGGTGCCTGGAGCACAGCTTGTCTGCATCCGACAGTACCGATACTCACCAAAACTGAAGTTTGTGATAGAGGCCCAAGTGTCTGAGTTACTGCGTACAAGGATGATCCGTCCTAGTTGCAGCCCATTCTCTTCTCCGGTCCTTCTCGTTAAGAAAAAGGATCAATCATGGCGCATGTGCGTTTATTATAGAATGCTCAATGCACTGACTATTAAGAGCAAGTTTCCAATTCTAGTAATTGATGAACTATTGGACGAGCTCGCACATGCCTGCTAGTTTTAATGTCTTGATCTATGCGCTGTCTTTAATCAAATCCTCATGGCACCGAGCGAGAAAGACAAGACGACATTTCAGATGCACTTGGGCACTTTGAATACAATGTCATGTCCATTGCTCCCACCGGTGCACCAAACTCATTCTGCAGTGCTATGAATGTAACACTGAAGCCCCTCTTGCCTGTCTGTTTGATAGTCTTCTTCGATGACATCTTGGTTTACAGCGCCACCTAGGAATAACATCTTGTCCATCTTCGCCAGGTGTTTGAGCTACTTCAAAAAGATTAGTGGCTGGTTAAATTAAGCAAATGCCGTTTCGCTCAGGAATCCATTGCTTCTCTGGGACATGTCATTAGTGCAGTAGGAGTCAACATTGATCCTTCGAAGTTGGACTCCATTCGTTCTTGGCCACAACCTACAGATGTCAAGGAGCTCCGTAGTTTCCTCGGTCTCATTGGATATTACAGAAAATTTGTTCAGCATTTTGCTATCATAGCTCGCCCGTTGTACGACTTGCTCAAGAAGGGTGTGATCTTCTGTTGGACCGAGGCTCATTCCATGGATTTCGCCACCTTAAAGGCCACTCTCATGTCAGCACCGGTGCTCGGCCTCCTAGATTTTAACAAGCCTTTTCAGCTTCAGACTGATGCAAGTGACTCGGGTGTGGGCGCCGTTCTCATGCAAGAGAGTCACCCCTTGGCATTCGTCAGCAAGTCCCTAGGCCCACACCAGAGGATTATCAACTTACTGGTTACGATAGTGATGCCACCGCCACAAAGATTCTGCAGCAGCTATCCACCAATCCTGATGGCATGCCGCCTTATTCCCTATCTGGTGGTTCATTCACTACAAAGGGTGGATCTGGATAGGTAACAACAAGAACCTTCAACTCATGGTTATGTCGGCTCTACATAACAGTACCTTGGGGGGACATTCTGGATTCCCAGTAACTATCAGCAGGATCAAACAAAACTTTGCTTGGTGAGGAAAGAAGGTAGATGTCAATAGTTATGTATCTTCCTGCTCCACCTGTCTACAGGACAAACCTGACAGAGCCAAATACCCAGGCCTATTGTCTCCCCTTCTAGTGTCGTCCTCTTCTTGGCAAGTTATCAATATGGATTTCATTGATGGGCTCCTACATCAGGTCACGCCAACTGTATCATGGTAGTCATGGACAAATTTAGCAAGTATGCTCACTTCACACCCCTTCGTCATCCATTTTCTGCTTGCAAAGTGGTACATGAAATTCTAGATTCTGTGTTTAAGTTACACAACATGCCAACACATATAATCTCAGATAGGGATCCTGTGTTCACAAGTGCCTTCTAGAAGGAGTTATTTCGGCTGGCTCAGGTGCAACTGTGCCTCATTTCTGCATACCACCCACAATCTGATGGTTAGACGAAACATGTGAATCAATGCCTAGAAACATACCTTCGCTGTTTCGTTCACTCTTGTCCCAAACAGTGGCTCAAATGGATCTCACTAGCCAAGTACTACTACAACACTTGCAAGCATCCATCGCTAGGCCGTTCTCCATTCGGATACTCTATGGTCACACACCTAAACATTTTGGTATTACTGACCATATTGTTTCTCCCGTACAGGATGTGGCATCCATGGTGGCAGAGCACCAGACTATGCTTGCAGCCGTGCGACAGCACTTACTGCGTGCCCAACAATGCATGAAGAGTCAGGCAGACAAAAACCATTCTGATTAGCAGTTCAACATTGGGGACAACGTCCATCTTCGTCTGCAACCATATGTACAGTCATCCTTGGCTCCTCGCTCAGATCACAAGTTGTGAATCAAGTACTTTGGGCCTTTCAAGATTATTGCAAAAATTGGAACTGTCGCCTACAAGCTGGACCTTCCTCCTTCTTCATCCAATCATCTGGTATTTCACGTTTCCCTTCTCAAACCAGCTCCTCCTTCCAATGCTTCCGTCTGTTCCCAGTTGCTAGACACAGATGATGTTCTACAAGTACTGGAGAAGATCCTGCATCGACGTCTACACCCTAGCGGCAACTGCACGCTGCATCAGGTGCTCATCAAGTGGTCCAGCTTGGATGAAGCTTAGGCAACATGGGAAGATGAGGAAGCTCTCAAGCAGTGCTTCCCAAAAGCACCGGCTTGGGGACAAGCCGACTCCCAGGGAGGGGGGGGGGGGGGGTTTCCAGCATCCCCCTCCGTGGGGGGCCCCCAAATACTTCAAGGCCCAGAAGAGGGTTGCAGTCAAGGCGTGTGTTGTTATAAGTTAACTGCACTCCTTTAAATAAGATTTGAGTAAGATTATCCGCAAGCGCATAGATATCATACCAATGTCACATTTTACCCGGGGGGATTTTAAATATCGTATCCACAGGGAAGGTCTATATATAGGACTTATAACTATAACCTATACTATTGATGTGAACGATAAACCCTAACTAGAATCCTACTCATGACAGGGGTAAGTCACTTGATAAAAGATATAAGATAAATAATGATCAGTCATCATAAATAGATAAATATCAGAGGTCTTCTTGTCATAGTAATAACTAGCCAATGGATAAGCTTAGGAAGAAATACTAAGGTAAATCTATAACTACGTCAATGATTAACTCTGCAATTACATCTAGAAATCATTGTTAAGTCAACCCTATATCATAATCACATGTGAAGAGGCTTCAACTAATGAGGGTTTTAAGACGCAACCGTCACCTCCTTCGCGACCACGCCCAAGCTGTCCTAAGAACGGGGGGTGGACTATAGAGGAACCAACACAGCTATCACCTGCACAGACTACCACACAACCTGACACATCAGGGTGCCCTCACAGATAAACAAGATATCTAGTCACCACGTCTACATGTTGTCTGCCATCTGCCCACCAATTGATTGGGCAAACGCTATACGAGCAATTACATGGATTCAATAAGATCAAACCAACTATCCTAGACATATAATCAAAGTAGACAATGACCATTGCAATTAAGAATATATAAGAGACTAAGAACAATGTTGCCTGAAACATAATATTGAATACAATAAGAGAAAGGTACTAGAACTATACCGAACTCTGCGCTCCAGACAAACGCTAGGGGCTCCGGATCCCGTTGAAGAACTAGAACTCTTCTACTTCTAATCTAACTACCCTAAAACTATAAACTAGAGAGGCTCTGATGAACTAGAGAAAGCTCTTGATGAATGGATCTCCAAATGACTTGATGCCTCCAGGGAGGGGGGTATGCCCCTTTATTTATAGCCCGGTGGGATCGACGTGCGTCGCAGGATCAAACCGACTTAACCAAGGGCCAAGATGACTCCTCGGAGGCGGTGGAGGAAGCTTCCAAAGAGGGGCCGAAACCCTAATAGGGGGGCATCGGCTGGCGCCATGGTGGGGCCGGTCGGCCCCACCTAGCGGCCTCTGGGCCCCGGTTTCTTCCGGTGTCTTCCAGAGTCTTCCCTCGTCCTGTTCGTGATCTTTTTCGTGGCAGATAAGTTTTGTGGTAAATATAACCTTGAATCTCTCTTTTCAAGTTTTCTGGAAATAGACCCTGGAAAATACTGAATATGCAAAACTCGTGGAAATTGTCAGTTTAAACCCTAGACTAGTGTTTTTTCATGTTCTCCCTTAGGTTTAAAGCTCTAATAATAGTTGACGTTATCGACCGTCAACAGCATCCGAGCAATAGGATCCCTGGGTCGAATTGGGCTTGCTCGGCCTGCTCAGCAAAAGCTAGTAGCGTAAGGGGTAAGTAGGGAAGAGAGGAAAAGGCTCTGAACCAAAAACAATACCAAAAACTCTAAACTCTCAAGCAATTTTCCACGTGCGGGGTGATGCCGGTGGCGGACCTCCTTCTCCCTCTCCGGTAGGAATCAGCAGAGTTCACCGGATCCTCGCCGCAGAGAGCGAGGGTCTAACAGGCCCCAGGGCACGGCATGGCGCTAGACCCATGTGGGGGCGCAGTGTCCAGGGCGGGGAGGGGCTGCTCGGCCTACAGCAGGGCAGTGGCGACAGCTTGGCCAGCGCTGCTGGCGCCGCACTGCTGCTCGTGTTGGGTACGCAAGACGAGGGCACGAGTTCGGCTCGAGTTCGTGGGGTATAGTGCTGCTGGCCCGAAGGGCACCATGGTGTGCTGACCGATGGAGATGAAGAATGAGCTCGTCCATAGAGGACCTCGCTAGAAAAGAAAAGAAGAGATTAGAGAAACAATGAACGAGTATGGATTCATGAAAATAATGACATGACAGTATAGAGGAGATCAAGATGAACCTTGGGGTGGTGACGGTTTCTGCAGAGGATGCTAGAGTTGGCCAGAAAACCTCGCCGAACGTTCATCACAAAAGTTCACACGAAGCGAGATCCGAAACTTCGGCATTAGATCTAGAGCAAACGGAGTGGCGGCTCGAGATATGGTTTGTACTTCTAGAACCAGCGCGAGAAGGAGAATGGCGGCATATATATAGGTCTAGGGTTTGGAAACGTTCCAAAATTATTAATTTGATGATTTTCGTAAATTAATTTTCAATTCAAAAATAATTCTAGAAAAAGCTGAGAACCTTTTAAATCTTGGAAAAATATTTTCCAAAAATTTAGAGAAAACATGTGGAGATAGAATGGGAGTTGACGAATCCAAATAAAGTTTTTGGATTCTATGAAAAATAATTTTAGAGCATCCAAAAGTTAGATTTTGCGCTAGGAAAAATAGGAAAAGTCACGGAAAAGTTCAGAAAATTCTTGAGAACGATCGGATGGCATCTAAACATGTTTTTAAAATCTTAGCACACAAAAAACACAAAACTTAAGCAACAAGCAAATATCACATCAACTAAAACTCGTCTAATTATTTCCAAAATATTTGAAAAGCACTATTTTTCTTTAATAAAAGTATATGGAAATCTAAACTATTATTGGCAAATTTTATCCACATATTAAAAACCTACATTTTATTTATTGTTTTCTAATAAAAACCCAAAATAGAAAATTTGGAGTGTTATAGATCTACCCCACTTAACATGAGTCTTGTTCCAAGATTCAAAGAGGCTAGAGAGATAGTTAAAGCATATCATCAAGATTGTATTGGGACTTTTGACTAGATATGATTTAGAGATTAAGGATTAAAAAATGACAAAGAAGTCAAAGATCGATTCTCAAGATTGATTTGGAGTTTACAGCAGCATGAGGTCAAAGGATTGAAGATCCACATAGGTTGAAAAGCAAGGTAAATGGAGGTTGAAAAGATAGATAAAGATTGATCACTAGGTTTTCACACTATGAGGTATAAAGATAAGGAGTGAATATTAGCAAGAGATGATGTAAAAGGTACATCTTATAGTGCTCAAAATTTTCTTGGGTCAAGATTTAGTAGATACATGATGAAAACATTAGGAATTATCAAAGATTAATAAGGAAGACAATGATTGAATTTATAGTTTTCGTGCTTCATTGATTCTAGGCTATGAGATGTAAGATCAAGGATCAAATGTTGGCACACAACGATAAAAAAGATCAAGATTGATGACAAAAAGTATAAAAAGATAGATGAAGACCTATCTTTAGGTCTTTATATTAAGGGAGATACGACCGAGGGGTAAACACTAGTAAAAGATGATATGAAGATGGAGATTGGTGACAAAAGGAAGATAAAGTTTGATATACAAGAAAGATAGACAAGAGATGGTCTTCAAACTTCAAACTTCATTTTGTTCAAGATATCAAGAGTTGCAGAGGATCTACTCCACTTAACAAGAATTTTGTTCCACTTGTAAATTGTTGTTGAAGTCGGTATTTTTCTCTAGGGCTTGATGCTATTGGTGCATCCTTCATGTGTTGACTCCTCCATTAAGTTGAGATAAAGAGGAAGGCCTCATAAAGTAGAATAGGTAGGCATGGTGTAAGAGAAGATGATAGGACCAAGATTGATAAAAGAATAGATCGGATAAGAGAGTACACTACCCACTTAACAGAGATCAAGCTAATCCTCAAATGACTTCCCGATCTCCTTCAAAACACTAGAATAGAGACGACACAAAAAAACCAGACAAAACAAGCATGCAACACACCAACGATACTACATGTGCTTCTTCAACAGTGGTGGTCATCATAAAAGGTAAGTCCGAGATGATTAAGGGCCATCGAATTTTGGAATATAGCAAGTTTTGAAATTTTAAGCAAAAACAGCTAAAAAAAGCCAAGAAGATAAATAAAAATAGCTCAAAGGAAGCTATTTAAGGAAGGGATACAACATGGTCAAGGATGAGAAGATAGTCAGAATCAAAGAGTCAAGGGATGAGAAAATAATTTTATATCAGAATAAGCTTTAGAAATCGACCAGTACTATCTAGGCATACGTCATACAGTCAACACAGCTCTGATACCATTCTATAACGCCCTGGTTTTTAAAAGAAAACCAGAGTCATCATATGTGTGCCCAGAAAGTCCACACATACAATAAAAGAATAGAAATATCAGAAACAATATTATATAGCAGAAAATATATTTATAATAACACTTACAACTATCAGAGTATCTCGAAACGGGTTGCTAAACTTCTTCTCACGCTCTATTCTTCTTAGAGACAGCTGACCGAGGGCTCCATATGCCAAGAACTTCTGATATGCTTCTAGAAAACTCCATGATATATTTATCCTTCTTCTAAGCAACACTTTACTACACACTGGGGGTGTGGGCAGAAATAGCAAGGGTGAGTTCATGTCGAACTCAACAAGTACAGGCAGAAAGTATAATGACATGCAAGGCTTAATCAAAGGGATACCTGACACTATTTAACTGCGGATGAGCTTTTAAGTTGATAAACTTTTATTAGAACTCTTTTATTAAATCAACCTATTACTAATTATGAGTGAAGAATCCCAACCTTAATTAGTTGTAAGTAAATTAACAATATTACTAATCATCGTTATTATTATTATTACCAAGGTAGCAACCTCAGATAGTAACTCGGGGTAGCAACCCCTTTAAGGTCATGGGATAGCAAACCCATAATAAGAACACAAGATAGCAATCTTCCAAAACACGGGGTAGCCACCTCAACCAAGTTCATTCTCTGAGTTCCATGTGATTCCAGTTTGCTCATCATGTGAGAGTCTAGGCCGCTCGTGACCGTGAGCACAACTGATATATTAGTTTTACACTCTGCAAAGATGTGCACTTTCACTCTAAGTCGTGATTCCCATTTGTCCGGGGTCATGAATCCCAAAACACTACCAAGGTGAGCAGGCAGGGTTTCACTACGAGACCTTTCACAGGATCCAACTAATAGGATGTCACTCGTAAGTTTTGGCTAGGGCGCTCAGCAGTCGTCTCCGTAGCCATAGCACACCGATCAACCAACAACTTAATATCTATTACCCAAGTTACTTCCTAATGCCTACCCGGAAAGTAACACCCTACTAGTGGAGATCCTGATAATTAGTCAAGCTAGAGCTATATAGGTTGGAGCTGCACTGTATGTCCTAGGTGGCCGCTCCATGACTAAATCCTAGGTGGCCAACCACCAATACCCGCTCCCCTATCACCACCATGATCACGGTGCTCACAAGAATCCAACATCTCCATCACCACAGTGACCATTATCCAGCATGTATTAAGCATCAAGTTAACTAGAGATTATTCTTTATTAAAACTAGTGTATAAGGTGAGTACAAAAGCTAAGCATAACTACTATACCATAGTCTACCCATATACGTAACCCCAGGTGTACAAGGAATGATAGACAAAGCTAGTCAGGTCCTTAGGGTTTGCATTTATTGGACACATGCAATGAAAGTAAATGATATTAAATGTATAGGAGCAAAATGATCAAATAGAGTGTGTACTTGCCTTTTTCTCTAAAGTCTAGTTGCTCAGAAGTCTTCAGCTTCTATCTTCTGGTCTCCAACTTCTGCTTTGATTGTCGGTCCTCCACTTGTGGTATTTAGCGCTAACAAACCACACTTCTTCTATTCGCAACAACCAAGCACAACAAACAGAAAACAAACACAACTAAGGACAACTCATCATGCACAAGACAAAGCTTAAAAAGATCGCACTAATTGGCATGGCTCGATGTTACGACCGTGGGAGCGAAGAACAACGGAAAACAAAGCTATCGCTAAAGAGGACACAACTACCAATATGTTTGCAACGTAACAGAGAAAACTAACTATGGGCTTGATTTATTTTTAGTTAATGAAATAATGTGATGGACTTTTTAAAGAAATATAATGAAGTTCAATTAAGTGAAGTTATAGTTTAATTAGAAAAGACAAAATTAGACCTTAATCATATTTTAATTATAAACATTTAATATTATTTAAGTCACTTAAACATTCATAGTTTGGAAACACAAAGTAAGTGAAAACAGCTATTATAACCGATATATGATTCATATTTTATTTATAGTAAAAGAGTATATATCATTTAAGTCATTTTAACACTTATAATTTATTTATAAGACATAAAACATGTGACATTAACTAATTGACCAATATACGTTTCAACATGGATCTAAATAGGTCGTTGTTGAAAAGACAATAATGTTGATATTACTATTATATTTAATTTATAAAAGACCGATATATATATACCTAACTTGTTTTTAATTCAAAAATACATTAGATAAATATTACCCAAATTAATGACATGCTTCATGTTTAACTAAACAAATTATAATTAAATTAAGAAAGACAAATTAAGGTTGGTGTTAATCAAGTTAACATTCGTTCTATAAAAGACCGATATTTATATACCTAAATTCCTTTTATAAATAGAAAATGCATTGAATAATTACTGTTCAAATTAACAAAATTAAATTCCTAAACACATAACATGGTAAAGAGCGTTGCTAGTGCATAGTTTACGTCGGCATGATCGTAAAGTAACAAAAACAGAATTATAACTCTTTGTTGCTTTTAATTATAAAATTAAGTGTATACATATTTATTAATCTAATATTCAACTAAATATAGAAAAAACATGTGACATAATAAAAGGTAGAACTACTGCATAGAGCGTGACGCTACGAAACTAACGCAACTGAAACGGAACAAAACGGAGTTAGAATGACTAAATGGTGAAGGATTAATGACCAGTGGCAAACTTGTCAATAAATTGTCTTCTACCTTGAGTCATGTACGTGAATGCAATGGCTGCCTGCTGCTATTTCGTGCAGGAAGGGAAGGGGCCCGGCCAAGGCCAGGGCGGCTCGACTGGCCCCAGGGCGCAGTACAGCGCGCTAGACCCGCCTAGGGCGTGGTGTCTAGGGTGGGGAGAGCCTGTTCGACCTACTGCAAGGCAGTGGCGGCAGCTTGGCTGGCGCCGTTGGCGCCGCACTGCTGCTCGCCCAGGGCACGCGAGACTAGGGCGCGGGTTTCGCTCCAGTTCGTGGGGTGCGGTGCTGCTGGCCCCAAGGTCACCATGGTGTGCCGACCGATGGAGATGAAGAACGAGCTCGTCCATAGAGGACCTCGCCGCAATAGAAAAGAAGAGATTACACAAACAATGAACGAGTACGGATTCGCAAAAATAATGGTGTGACGGTATAGAGGAGATCGAGACGAACCTTAGGGTGGTGACGGTTTCTGAAGAGGATGCTGGAGTTGGCCAGAAAACCTCGCCAAATGTTTACCGGAAAAGTTCGCCGGAAGCGAGATCTGAAACTTCGGCATTAGATCTATAGCGAACGGACTGTCGGCTCGAGATATGGTTTGTACTTCTAGAACTAGCGTGAGAAGGAGAACGGCGGCATATATATATAGGTCTAGGGTTTGGCAAAGTTCCGAAATTATTAAATTTGGGATTTTTGCAAATCTATTGACAATTCTAAAATAATTCTAGAAAAAGCTGAGAACCTTTTAAATCCTTGAAAAAATATTTTCAAAATTCCAAAAATTTAGAGAAGAGATGATGAATCCAAATAAAGTTGTGGAGATACAATGAGAGAAGATGAATCCAAATAAAGTTTTTGGATTCTATCCTAAATAATTTTGGAGCATCTAAAAATTAGATTTTGCTCTAGGAAAAATAGGAAAAGTCGCGAAAAAGTCTAGAAAATTTTTGGAAAGGATCGGACGACGTCTAAACATATTTTTTAAATCTTAGCACACACAAAAACAAAAAACTTAAGCAACAAGCAAATATCACATCAACTAAAGTTCATCTAATTATTTCCAAAATATTTGAAAAGCACTATTTTTCTTTGATAAAAATATATGGAAATCTAAACTATTATTGGTAAATTTTATCCACATATTAAAAACCTTCATTTTATTTATTGTTTTCTAATAACAACCCAACATAAAAATTTTGGGGTGTTATAGCAATCTCCAGGTTCTTTAATTGTTATTTCTAAGTTTAGTGCTTATTTAATTCTTGCTTTATTATACTTACTAGATCTCCGCTCGTATTGAGTGCTCTAGTTATCCTAGGTAATTAGAGTAGTAAGCGCTAGTGTAGACGTGGTGTCTAGACTAGGGTTTACCTGAGTTTGCGCTCAATCCCACGGTTAGTTGTGGTAGCCCTAGGATGACAGCCCTATCAGGCCTTTGTATTCCACCATGTTTGGGTTGGTGTTTCGTAGAGCTTTTTGACAGCCTTTTCCCAACTACTTTCTTTCTAGTCTCTTTCGAGAGTTGAAAAGATATTGTTGCTCCACAGTAAGTATAGTATAGTAACTCTGATCTTGATCACCCAATCAACTTAGAAAACTCTAGAAGGTTCCTCTCTACCCATTAAAAAATATATATCTTCTCTTACCTTTATCCTTGGACAACCTTGATTCTCTAGTACACTTCACGTTCCTCGTGGAAATCGATAGTCTAGAATACTCCTGGGTGAAAGCTACATCGGTATCCATGCGCTTGCGGATTTTTCTATGTGCGTTTAAAATACCCAATAAGCTTTCTGGCGTCGTTGCTGGGGAACGGTAGCTGTGCTAGTTTAGAACCAAG
>Ga0182004_10003390_pt1 | contig 12704 bp, 10 predicted proteins | sample Sormic07211540_1_FD_120479 | JGI IMG/M metagenome (GOLD analysis project Ga0182004, IMG submission 120479) | Endophyte microbial communities from Sorghum bicolor roots, Mead, Nebraska, USA - 072115-40_1 MetaG | ecosystem: Host-associated > Plants > Roots > Unclassified | place: USA: Nebraska... | reverse complement strand
TGTGTTTTTACATTCTTAGAATTGCCTTGCTAGAATAGGATTGGAACTAGGTTGCAAAACTTTTATCCGGTAGCTCTCTAAGTCACACTAGGCACAAGGGGTTGAATTGGAGCTTATAGGTTGTTTAAATTTTTAGAGAAGCCCAATTCAACCCCCCCTCTTGGGCATCTTGATCCTTTCAGTCGGCAAAGAGGGGCATTCCAGTAGTGGGTACGCCTCGCTTCCCTCCTCATTGCCACCCTACAAAAAATAGTGCTTTACATGATGTTTTCTTATTACTTTCTTAAAAATCATCAGAGAATTACACTAGTCATTCCTAGGGTGATATAACTGTGATAGGCTAACCGTCGTAGAGTATTGTAGCACTTTACTTGTGTATCAGTGATGAACGAGCTAACCGTCACAGAGTGCCATGGCACTTCACTTGTGTATTCGTGCTGAATGGCTAATTTGGGCACAATGAAATCATCCAATGTGGCGCTAATTTGTGTATCCGTGACCAATCGATTTTGATTATTATTACATTTAATTATTAAACTAGAGAAAAAAAGTTGAATTACTCCTTCAAAATAATATAATTTTCTATCCATGTCTAACAAAATTGGTTCAGAAGGCCATGTAAGACCTAGTATAAAAATATGGTCCCATTTTGGATCTTTTCTGGTGTAGCCTTAGTTTAAAATATAATAACTTTATACTATCACACAAAAAATAATTTAAACTATAGAAAATATCAAACCATCTTCGAAAAAACTGAAACTTATTATTAAACAATCAATTGAAAAATAGAAAACAAACTGGTGCAAAAATGTTGATTATTAAACAAGACAAAAGAAAATAGAAAACTTTTTTGAAATATCATTGAAAAAACCTTAAATAAGTTGTGGAGCTGGTACTGGGCCTAAAATGCACCAACAAATCGCTTCATTCCGTCAGCCCAGCTTAGGTCGAGCATTTCTGGCCGTCCATCTGAGATGGATGGCTGAGATCTAGCCGGCTGAAAACAAACTCATATAAAATCTGGCCAAACCCTAATAGCCTCACTCTCTTTACTCCCTCTCGTTTCTCCTTACACCTAGCGGCCACCAGCATCCAAGGAGAGAGAGAAACGAAACACACAGCAGCGGCGGCTCCCACGGCGTGGCAGCCACCCGAGCGCTCGTGGTGACGGACGCAGGACACGGGTCGCAACGGATCGTAGCAGGGTCGGGCCCACGTGTCGCCGGTGTGGCGCCGCCTCGCCCACAGGGGGCGCCGCCGTGGTTGTGGGAGCTACGGCGAAGGGCGCACATCGGGAGCGGACGCTGGAGGGCGCGAGCGACGACCTGAGGGCCGCCGCAGCGCAGAGCCTGGACTGGGCTCCCGTGCGGCGCCGGGTGCGGGCCTCCTTCGCGCCCGTGCTCCCCACCCTCGGCCACTGCCTCTTCAAGGTTCGATGTGCCGGTCGCTCCAAGCTTTGATTTGGTCTCGTACGCTGTCGCGGAGGTTCAGTTGTCGAAATTACTTGTTGGATAATGGTCGCCGCCACTGACTCTTGCTCGCACCGCCGCCAAGCAAGGGCACAGAGTGGTGGTGGTGCTCAACGAAACGGAGGGGAGCTGGGAACTAGAGACGATGGCTTACAAGAAGAGGAAGGCCTGCAGCGCAAGCAACATCAGGATGAGGTGGACAGTGCCTACCTCCTGCCTTCGTCAGTGTTCATATATCTTCTACCCCTGTTGCCAAGCATTGACTGCTACTGCGCCCATTCTTTTCTATTGTTCATTTTAGCAGAAGTATCAGTGCTAATTTCAATCTTCAGTAACTGAAACTATTTAATTCTGTGAAATTGATTAAGTGCACAACCACTATTTTTTTTTGCATGCGGGCAAGAAACTGATGTGCATTATTTTTTTACTGCGTCTGTAGTGCATGGATGAAGATGGCAGCATCGATCCTACTGATCTTCAAGAGCAAGAAATTATAGATGATTTAGGTGATCATCTAGTAGTTGAAATGCAGTCCATTGTTGATGTTTTACAAGGTGGAAATGCAGTCTCTTTTGCAAATCTGAATTGGTGCATGGTTGCAATATTTTTCTTTGCAAATCTGGATTGATGCACAGAATACATTTCTTGTTTATTGACTTACTCATCTTTATCTTTTTCAGGCTTCTCAAGTGTGGAAAGAATATTAAATATTGCTATACTTACCAGTTTGTGTAAGTATTCAAACTTAACTTGGTTCACTGTTTCTTTTCAACCATTACAGTGTTTACTCAATTTCATGTACTTGTAATCTTGTTAAATGCAGTCCAAGTTTGAAGTGGATAAAACCTCAATCCATGTGAAAAAAGCATGTGTGGCTGTGCAGTCCAACGGCACTATAAGTTAAAGAAGATGTATTTTGATCCTCTTCCACTACATCAAGTGCCCAAGAAATGTGTTGATATTTGTTTGAAATGTGTTGAGACTTGTAATGGTGATGGCATTGATATGTGTAAGTCTTGCCATTTACTCTGTAACTGATACCCTATGTTCTGGAGATGAGATTAACATGTAATGGAGATGGCATTGATCATCTATACCTGATCTTTTATTTCCTAAACCTTTTCTATGATGAAAATAAGTTGTGACCTGTGATGATATTTGGTTGTGATCTGTGACAATCTTCATGTGATGTCGATTCAAATTTGAATTTAAGTCGTATTTGAACAAAAAAATTTGGGCCTATAGCTGACGTGGAGCCAGCTGATGTGGCAACAGCTGTTTGGCACAAACTGACTTGGCGACAATCCACGTGGACCAAATCCATGATATTTTAGATCATCACAGGACCCTTTTGCTATGCTTTCAGACCATGCAATCTATGACAGAAATAAATACGAATCTGTGACGGCTCAATTCGGTGCAACAAATGTATGACGTGAGATATATGACGGATTTCTCGTTCGTTATGGATAGTTGACTGTGACGTATTCTTGGCAATTTGTGACCAAATCCATCGTCATGTAAAGCACCAATCATTGTAGCTCGCTCACATCAATGCGCAGATCACATCACGCCACTTGGCATGCACTGCCATCGCTTGGCTGTGGCCGCTGGAGGGCTGACCGGCCACGAAGAGCTCGACCTCTTCATGGTACTGCTCGAACCCCTATGGGCTCCTTCATCTCCCATCTGCTTTGCAGCTGCGCACTGCAACTGCTATAGGCATGCAGATTTACATTGTGGGGAATTTGGAATTTGGGATTGAAGGAAGTATTGGTTGACTGGGTGACCAGTACCCAAAATCTCTTATATTACGACTCCGCTTTGGCTATAGGTTTCCCGGTTTCCCCATTTTTTCTGCATGGATTTGGAGAACTGAAAGATGGAATCCCAAGCTAATTGTCAAGCTGTCTAGTACTTGCGAAGTAGCATGGAGATTAAGGTTGTGTCCTCATGGCTGGAGTCACTTTTTAGCTTTTATCATCTCAATAATTGCAGCCTTGCTGTCAGATGAAACAGATGACAAAGTGTTTTCAGTATTTATTGCAATTATGTAGTAGTTTAATGAATGGAAACACCAGCATTAGCTAAATAGGAAACAGTGGAACATACCTCTGCATGCATATCTTGGGAATCCCAAAAGTTATCACCTAACTTAATATTGGCAAACAAGTTTTTAAAAAATCTACAGCAATTTGCATCATTTCTTTTTGATCATATACTAAACTAATCAGACCTTATAAGTAATCAATTTTTTTTCTACTTCTATAATTTGCTATAGCTTCAAAGTAAGCAGTGTTTCTAACCTCCTCTAGTAGGCTGCCCCGCCCGGAGTGCAGTCCACTTTGTGATCACAATGATGAAACCATCAACCATCTCCTGGTTGGTTGCTAGGGATTTTTGGTTTCTTTTGCTAAGATAGGTCAGCCTTCAGGCCTTATATCCGCAACCTTCAGAAAACACCTTCCTCGTTTGGTGGGACAGAGCTAGTAGTGCTACTTCTGAATTGGTGAGACAAGGTGTTAATTCCCTAATCATTTTTGGTGCCTGGATTCTCTGGAATCATCATAATGGCTGTGTTTTCAATGGGTCTTAGTTCCAAGTGTTGCTGGGGCTCTCATTTTAGCTGGAGAGGAGCGTCGGTTGTGCTCGGCAGGGGCTCGATGGTTATCCCTCCTGTATACCCCCCTCCCTGGTGATTAGTCCCAATGGCTGTTTGGTGTTGTTAGGGTCGGCCTCCAGTTATTTCCTCAGGTGTGTTATGCTGTAAGTGTGTGGTGTTGAGTTTGTGTTGGTCTGTTGGGTGTTTGGTGTATTGTTACTGGGTTCTTACACCCTTATTCTTATCTAGGTGCCTATACAACCCTGGGGCACGAGTACATTATGAATGAAGCCAGCTGAGATACTATTCCGAGGTGCAAGCACTCAATGTGCTAGGGGTAGACTCGACAGAGCAGAACAATTTCCAGATACCTCCCATTCTGACCACTCGTGCTGCCCTTAGCTGCTTGTTCCAAGTCACATGGACCCTTGCACACTAGCATGGCCATATTATCTTGACCAGACCCTAGGCACAATAATGAGTGTTATGGGGTGGGGACTGCGGTAATATATAGAGGAATCACATTGCAAGATATCTTATATCTGAGAGAGAGAGAGATAGAGAGAGGTGGGGTGCCACAAAACTAAATTGAGAGAGGCCAGGTGGAGGAGAGAGGAAGTGGTTGGGAGACACCTTCTCCCCAAGTGAGTGAGAAAGAGATGTCGTAGACTAGGCCACCAATTGGGAGGCCACATTGAGGAGAAAGGGATCGAAAATGATAATAAGGATAGGGACACTAGTTCCTACTCCTATGCCACATGGGCAGCTAACAGACTGTAGTAGAACTACAACAAAAACAAGTTTTGGAGTCAATACGTGGTGAGGCAGTCCAAAAGTGACGGTCTCTGAAAATACATAGTGAATTCAAAAGGTTGTATAAGTTTGTAGAGGCTCCTCGTTGTTTGAATTCAAGAGGTTGATGTAGTATCATCTCTAAACATAGGTGTACCACAGTATGATTCAATTTTTTCTAACGAATTTGGATAAAGAAATAACCAGAACCAAGTTTTAGATCTCGGAGAGTTATATAACTTTGTAGTTGAATTTTACATTTGAAATCATTTATCCAAGGAAAACTCTCCATGAATTTCTAACATTTTGAATTAAAAAATTTCAAACAACCTCAGATGGGGAAACCACCGAAAGCAAAGTTTTAGGTCATTATATGTACAACTTTGTAGTTGAACTTTTTTTCATTTGAATTCGTTTAGCATCCCTAATACTAATTTCAAAATTTTGAAAAGATAACATGAGTGGATGTATATGCTTTATGGACACAAGTAGTTAGAGGAGCTGTGGGAGGTTTCAGGTCGCAGTTTCCATTACTCTCTGTGTCATGATCCATCGTTCAAAGGGCAGCAAATTTTTTTTGTCTCTTAATTTTCGTGTTAAACTTTGATTACCAAGAAAAGAAAGTTTTCCGAATGGCACCAATATATATACTGCAGTTTATTAGTCTGAATTTATGAACAGCATGTTATGTAACCTGCGTTCACTTATACAACAAGGTACAATCAATAACCAACACATCCACTGCTGTTGCATCAGCAGTCTGTATTTCATGTAGTGTTGTTCTCTCCGCGCATGGATTTTACTTTCTCCATCACCATGGGACGCGCTCAAGAAAAGGTCAAAGGAAGGAAAGAACAATGAGAGAGCTAGGTAAAACTGATCTGGTTCCTAGTGTGCCGTTCAAGAAGTTGTTAAATATGATTGACATAAGAAAACTCCAAAATGACTGGGAGTTTGTAGTTGCTTTCTATTCCCTTGTATTTGTAATGAAACAGCGTTTTTGATCAAGACAAATCTTGACAAGACAATCTAATGCACAGAGACGCACTACATTGCATTTAATTTAATTGATTTCAAGGAGCGGTCAACCTTGTGCCCCACCTCTACAATTCAATTTCTAATGGTGATTTTCTTACCATGTGTCTAATTTTCTATAGTTTTGACTTTGGTACATAGAAATTGTGTTGTGACTGTTGCCTCAAATTAATTTTAGTAGTGTTCTTATTCATCTACAGACACTCGCCATTACATATACTAACCGTATTGGTCCAGGAGAGTCCAGTATCCACACTGATTAAATAAGGCTCTCGTCAACTGAAGCATTAAATTAGTCCGGTGACCATCCTACAGCACTTACTTATATGCCGTGTTATTATGAGTCACATGCCTGTGTCTCTTGTTTACATAAGCATTACATTGGTCTTGGTTCCATTGTATCTTCCGGCACTGCCTGATCTACTTGATAAAATATATAAGTAATGACAAACATGATATGGTATCAGTGTGTTTAGCCATTCTGTGCCTGTGCCTGTTTTAACTCATTACTACTGATGCTGAACAAATAGTCATTCAAGGGCTTCGAAGGCTAGTTTTTTTTAGGGTCCGGAGGTATCATGAAACTATGTTCGCTTGGCTAAAAAGTTATGGTTGAAAGTACTGTTCGTTGATTTGTTGTGAGAAAAACATAGCTGAATGGTTGGCAGATTCGTCAGTTAAACTTAAGTGAGCAGGAAATATAGTCTGAGCGAACCCAAATGAGCTCATCGGCGCCACCAATCTCTAGAATCTGAGGAATGCTGCTGGCATTGGAACGTCCACTGCCCAGGCGTTGGACAAGGTTGGGTGTCCGCTGCCTAGAATGCCAGTAATGGCTGGTAGTTCTAGACATTATTGTCAATGGGAAAACCACCACGTGCGGATTGTGTGGCTCGTACTAGCACGAGTGCTGTTTCTAGTCTTACGACACTAATTAAGTTGCTGCCTATTGGTTCCTGGAGTGAAACTTTGTAGGGCGATGTGTTAGCTCCTAATTCACTAGAACTGCTTTGTCAGCTCGTTACTTAGTTAATTGTTTTGAGCCTTCTGGTATGTGTCTTTGCATGCCCTGCCACGATTTGGGGTATTGTCAGCTCATTTGCATGCATGGTTAGTGTTATCCTTGAAGCTCCTATCTGATTTAATGCATGCTAGCCATAGCCGTGTTAAACTGTATGTAAAGGCCAACGTTAAATGACTGTCCTGGAATGTTCAGTTTTTTTGGGGGCTAACAATGGTAGATATATTCATGTGGTTAAACCTCTGGTACTCCACCACTTCGGCTACTGAGTTCCCACCACTTTGGCTTGAGCGGTATCTTTTTGTGTAATCTGTACTGGGGGAGTTGTCGTCAGGACATCGATTCTACCACAGTCTTAATCTCTACCCAATTAGGCCCCCTAGCAATCGAACACCAAAGCCAGCAGATTGCAGCACAGCACCCTCCCTAAGTGCCTCTACACCATTGGCGCTGGTCTCCTGTATGGCTCTCACCAAAGCAACTTGCTATCCCTCAAGCCGGGTGCCTTCAAATTCTGACTAATACTAGTAGCTAGTAGACTACTAGCTAGTTGCCGTGATATCAACAACACAATTTGTAGGAGACAGATGCATGAGGATGTGAATTAAAACACACAGCACGTTTGATCGAACATTTTGCTAGCTGAAGAAACCAGAGATACTGTTGTCTTATTTAGGCAGAAGAAGCGCCATCTACTACTTCTGATGTCATTGTATCATTATCAGTTTTCTACTGCTTGTTCGCTGGAATATTGATCATTCTCTTTCATGCTTGACATCCATTCCTGCATCTGCAAGTACCAATGTATAGGCCGAGTCCAGTCTGATGTTCCACATATCGATCGATTGGCAAGCAAACCATGGCTTGTACTCTTTGCTTCCCACTTCAATAAAATACATGCATCTTGCATGGTGACAAAAAAACATCATTCCATGGTAAATGCCACGACCGCAAGGAATTTTTCCACAGCTAGTACTATTATACAAGAAAAATTAAAGAGCAGATACTACAGCAGGATTAATAAAGTTCTCAACTAACACCACTTCTTATGACTCTAAGCCACTAATAGAAAGCCAGTAGTAAGAAAGAAGAAGGGGGGCCCATTGAATACTAAACAAACTAATAAAAGGTTACAAATGGCAAGCCAAAGAACAACAAAACAAACGACTTTAGTACTAAAATGAAGACATTCATCGTGGTTGCAAGCCTTTTTGTTGGAACATTGTATTCTCTCTTTCAAAATATTATTACAACACAAATATATTATGATTCCATCAAAAAGGTTGATTTTGCAAATTTATAAATTTTTGAGCGGCATTGGCGCCAATAGCAGTACATGGATCCTCCAGTACCAACTGTACTGATGACTGAAAGATGAAATGGATTTAGTATTATGGTTCTGGAATTGGTTACATGCCACAAAGTTTGCAGACCCCGCCAGTCGGTCATCCGTGTTTATTCAAATTACTTGCCATTGAGTAGAAATAATTAATGACAAGCAAAAGTAGTGGCATTATATTTTCGTTCTGTCCTAGCTTTTTATATTGTGTTGTCAAAGGTGGTCAGATCCGATAGGCACTGCACGTTGTACCATTCTCCATCTATAGTCCAGCGCCAACAACTGTTATCTTTCTTTGTTTTATCTTAATGTATTACCTGGATTTCCACCATAATGCCACATATTTTGTCGTCTCCAATAATGCCTAACATCTTTGATCCACCTATTGCTTTTTCTTGCTTTTTGTACTGTAACGTTATGGCTCAAAAGAATCATGTGTCCAGAGTGGTGTTCAAGGAAGTTTACGATGTCAAAAAGAATGATTGCACGAGTTTTAGTTCAATTATGATTTCCAATAATGGAGAGCTAATTAGTATTTTAAAAAATCTCAATATCAAATACAAACAGAAGAAGCTAGAAGTGCCCAAAATCACAGAAGAGTACCACTGTCCAAAATCTCTACTCCGAAAAAGATGAAAGTGGAGACGTCAACTGTCTTCAACCTCCCTCCTCCGACACCCCCTGCCTTCCCACCCGACTACCTCAGCCTCGTGAAAAAAACCAGAGGATCGGCGGTGAGCCATCTCCCCAATAGGACGCTGCCATTGGCTATGACCCTGCTAGGCCAGCACCCACAGCGACCCCCAGTGGCAATGCCCCCTCCCCTTCCTCCTTGATGACCGCTGTGGCCATGGCAGTGGCACGACTGAACCGTTGCCATATGGCAGCTCCTGGTGGCAGTGCTGCCAACCCATGGGCATGGCGGCCACAGGTGGCGGCATGCTCGATCCATGAGCACTGTGGCCCCTTGTTTCGCATGGCTTCCCCTCCCTATCCGATGGCTGAACGGCACCTCGGGCATGCCCATCCCTGGACTCCCCACATCGTCACTCCTAGATCCAGATTGCCCCTAGGCCGGTAGCGCTGCCTTCTCTCTGATGAGCGATTACTCGCGTGGTTGGACCACGATGGGCTCGAGCAGCGGCGACGCTGCTTTCTCCCTGGCGATTCCCACGGTTGTGCTGCAATGGGATCGTGCGGCACGACGGCGCTGCCTTCTCATCGATGATTCCCATTGTCTAGACATGATGGCTTCAACTAGAGCCGGGGATGCTGCCTTCTCTCAAACGATGTGAGTAACTCATGCCGTCATGGGATCCGCATTAATTGGTGTTCTCCTTGTCAACCATCATGGCTGCTCCTCTCCTGCACCGAGCTACGACAACGAGCAACATGGTGTGCTGGGCACCACACAACAGTGCAATGTCTTGGCTAATAAGTTGGCCAAACGACGCGACATCTGGCTATGGTCCTCTCCCCTCGAGCACAGAATCAACATCTAGCTATGGTCCAGATGCAGATCATCAACACCTTCTGCGCATGGACACGGCAATCGCCGATGTGTTTGATTGTGCTACATTGACTGTATGATGATGTGTCCATGTGCAATTTGTAGCTGAAATTCAAGCATTGATGGATTTAGGATGTAGTTCACAGCTGACATTCATGCAATGGTGTATTTTCTATTTTTTGTAGTAGCTAAAAAAATCAACAATTACCACGAGCAAGCTGGTGGAGGGGGGTGGCAATGAGCAGTCAAGCGAGGTGCACCTCCATGGTAGCAGAGCCATGGCTAGGGGAGGTGCACCCCAAGCCAGGGGGTGCGACCCTGGACACATCTCGACGGCCTTGGTGGCGCCCACCGGATTCGCATAGACCTCGACAAATAAAATCAGTGGGGAAGAGGCACATCCTCCCTCGAACCCTCACACCACCGCATGCAGTGTTCGGAGCCTGCTATGGGGTGCCACTGTTGCCGCCCTGCGTAACCCTAGCTATGCGTGGCTAGGCGCCATAGCTTTCAAACTCTGCTCTCGTTTCGAGCCACACGGTGTGGAGCGCATTAGAAGCCTCGCGTGATGAGGTGGAGCGCAAGCGAGGTGCAGCTGTGTTTCAAGCCTGGCATCAAATTACATCAATCATTGGCCATCAGATTTGGTTTGGATGTTTTATTAGCCCTTGATTTTAATGGGGATGAATTCCTATGTACATTTTTCTTGGTACACAATGGTTGGTGACTCTCAGCATGGGATGTTTTTCTGAGGGGATATAATATAATTTTGATTGGCCCATTATAGTAGAGATGATCATCATTCAAGTCTTTAACAAATGAAAGCTTGTGATGACTAAGGACCTGTTGCACTACTTCAGTGGAAGCGTGGCTTAGCATGGAGCCACAAGGATGTGGTTGGCCTAACAATGCTGAGAGCTTGCTTATTCGAGGATGACTTATTTGTGGATGATCGCGGCGGGTAGAGGCTTCCTTCACATCGGCCTTTGAGTAGGGTTCTCCTTGTCTCCACCTCCTTTATAGCGAAGTGGTTTGGAAGAAATTCAAGAAAAACACCATTATGATTTGTAAGATGATGAACAGAAAGGAGGTTTTTGTAGGGTTTAGAAACAAGAAGAATATTTCTCAGTTGAGTGTTGGTAGTAGCGGAGCGCAATAAGCTATGACCAACATGAGTGATCTCCATTCCTGATCCATTGGCAGCGTGAACTTTTTTGGCACTGTGGTACTTGTCATGTACCATGAGCCTTTCTAGATCATTGGTAATATGGTCCGTCGCACCGGTATCCATATACCAGTTTGTATGTATGCCGTACGACGTTGTTGCAGAGGAGGCCGACTTATGTGGCAGCCCGATGAAAGAGGCATCAAACCTCTTGTATTAGTGGAGAACGGTTTGCCCTTCCTTTTGGAAGGTCTAACTGAAGGAGATGCTCCCGTCTACCACAGGTGGAAACCATGCATCCCATGTGCTCCTGAGGCCTTCCATCCCAAAAGTAGCAGCAATCTCCTTGTATCCATGCACACCCGCAGTTTTCTGCTGACCTGATCAATAAGTACCCTAAACGCATAGCATAGTCTGCCCTTCACTCTGTTTGATTTCAAAAGACATGCCATAGATATAGAGATTGAGGCCAACCACATCTGCAGATAACATTATATTACTCCATGGCCTTAGTAAATTGAACCCCGCCCCCCCCCCGGCGAAAGCAATGCACATTGAAATGATGTTTGTGGACTAACACTTAGTGCACATAAAGTCAAAGTAAAATCCTTCATGATATTTTTTAGATCGATAAAGCTGGGATCAGACAAATATATAGTGCAGAGGCTGCCTAGACGCGTAGTTGCAATCAAGAGGTGAAATGGCAATGCTTGTGCAACTTTATGGAACAGTGTGTGCTAAATAATTGACAAAAACAGACCCACCTTTAACTAGCTAGCTAGGTTTTTTTAGACAAGAATGACTTTTCTATTAATACAAGAAGATTGCATCGAGTTGATACAATGTTCCACAACCCGCTTCCAACATGCGAAAAAGACAAAGCCTGGGGATCATGAGATTACACTAGGTCCTCATAGTACTTGCCCTTCCACCTCTTGAGTGCAAATAATTAGCTCTGCTCACTTAGTAATTGTTCCATTGCACGGTGAACTGTACGCAACAGATTAGCTTGGCAGGTTAGTCATTTAATTTTCAACTGTTTGCTCAGCTGCATACCTCCATGTAACTAATAAATTAGCTTGGCAGGTTAATCATTTAATTTTCTCAAAACTGAAACAGGTCCAAAAATACATGAACACAAAGCAGAGCTAAACCGGTAAGCAATCAAGCGGCTCCACTGGGGCTGGGTCACATCACATGTGGATATGTTGTCCACATTATTGTTGGGATCCTTCACAACCGCAAGTGATACAACGAATAGCAGATTTAGCGCCGCAAAACCACAAATAACACATTTTCTAACCCAACAAAACCAAGGGTTTGGAGGGTATTGAGGGGGATTTTGACTTAATTCTCCCTCGACCCCTTCGTTTGGAGATCAAACGAACAAGGGCTTTGTTCGTTGGGGGCCAGGGTTGCATCCCGATGCCCATGGGCCGCTGCAGCTTGATAGAATGCCAGCACATGAGGAAATAAGTTCCCGATTACCCTCAGTCGGGTTTGTAACCTGGATCCGAAAGGGGGGTTTCCCTCCCCACAACCCCGGAACTCATCTGTGTGCAACCGCGTTGAAGCAAACCCTTATTCGACAGGTGACTAGGTGAGATGTTGTTCTCTACTGTACAGGAAGCACCAGAGTGGAGGCCTAAGGGCCTGTTTAGATTGGGAACGAAAATTTTTTGCGTGTCACATCGGATGTGTCGGAAGGATGTCGGGAGGGATTTTTAGAAACTAATAAAAAAACAAATTACATAGCTCGTCAGGAAACTGC
>Ga0182004_10003389_pt1 | contig 12707 bp, 13 predicted proteins | sample Sormic07211540_1_FD_120479 | JGI IMG/M metagenome (GOLD analysis project Ga0182004, IMG submission 120479) | Endophyte microbial communities from Sorghum bicolor roots, Mead, Nebraska, USA - 072115-40_1 MetaG | ecosystem: Host-associated > Plants > Roots > Unclassified | place: USA: Nebraska... | reverse complement strand
CTGTAGGAGACTAATTCTGAGACACATCTTACCTGGGTTCATAAGATAACTGGAAAGAAAAGGTAAAGCTAGGTGGATCTTACATGGTGAGTATTTTTAATCCACATTGCAGTAATGTAACAAGGTTGAAACTTCCTTATGAATTGAACAGACCCTTTTTTTTTTTCTCTTTTCCTCTTAAATGAAAACAATATGCAGTGCTGTTGTGTGTTCAAGGAAAAAGTGGAACAAACTATGTTTAATGAAGCTTTCTGATTTATGCAAACACAAGAGAACCAGGTTCGACCATTGTAATCTCCAGTGATATCAATCTTCATAAGGCATGACGAAGGCAGCACTTTCACAACTTAGAGATTTAAAAGTAGATATATCATATTAGGTAGAATATAACGCACTGACAACTGCCTAGCCTTATTGCAGCATCAGGCACTGATAAGTAATGACTACCATCAGTTGACATAAAGGAAATGATCGCTAAGGGTTGCTAGGAACCAAAACTGTAAGCACCTCCTTATTCTTTATCATCATGGCTACAATCACTGGCATCACATTCAATCTCGTCTTCACTATTCTCCATAATATGCGCAAGGGAATTGGCTTGCAGCGTCTTAAAACTGCTTATGAAGTCGGTTGCTTCTGAGATGAGAGCATTTTTAGCAGCCTTCACACTGACAGCTTGCTGCTCAGAAAGAGACTTCCCAGAATCAGCAGCTTTAGAGCCTGCTTGAGTCCTTCTGCGAGGCCTTTTTGTGCCCTCTCTACGTGCCAATCGATCAATGTACTTCTCATGTAAGATAACATTCTTTATAGGCTTTAGAACTGCTGGGCTCGGTTCAGATGGCTTAGTACTTAACCTTGAAAATGGTGTCTTTCGTGCTGAAGAACTCCCACTGCGCTTGCCTAGAGAAGCTGAATTCATACAACTGTCAGGAGTCCCAGGAGAATCTTCAAAAGATAAGTTCAATTGTAAGGCACTTGGTGAGCCTTCAAAAACTGAGAAGTGGTCAGCCTCTTGAGCTCGGTCAATGCGGCAATGCTTCTGCAACAAATGCTTCACTGCCTTCTGTGCTGCTAGACTCTTCTGTTTAGCGGTTTTTCGCCTTCCGACTGTAGGTTCCAAGATATTTGGAAGTTCTGGATCAGACAATGTGAAATTTCCTATAGGAGAAAATGTTGTTTTACTTGTTCTGCGACGTGGGCCAATTGGAGTCGGTGTTGAGAGGTCAGAATAAATTCTTTTGAAGCAGTCTTCAGCAGATCTTCCTGGCACCTGAAAAGAGTTGTGTCAAAAATCACTGAGATAATAAATGACATAGGAAGAATCCACACATAAAAGAAGAAATATGCAGGATAAGAAATAGGACCTACCACTGAAATATTCCAGTGAAGCATGAAAAAGAAAAACAAACTGGCACTGTGAAACCTCAGGCTATTTTGATTGTGCGATCAAGCCCATTAATCCCCTAGTTTTTACATTTGTGCAATTATTTTTAAAAAGTTAATGGTAAATTTGATGGATTGAGACCACTAGCTATTCATCTTTTTCCTAAGATGTTTCATTATTTGAGTCTGTCTAATCATATCCTTTTGTTAACAGAATTAGCAAATCTGTACACTATGGGGAAAAAAAGAAAGAACTCTTATTGAAACTTAATGATGTACGATATATTGTTTCTACTAAAATGGTGCGTTAGAATCTTTGTATATACCAAGAAAAGGAACCAAATTGATCAGCACAAAACTTAGTTCCATAGAACATTGACAGTGTTAAGTTTATCAAGGTCCATAAGCCTAAGAGGACGCCTCTATATATTGCAATCATCCCTAAGGGATAGATTATCTTCTCAAATCCCCAAGGCTAGTAACAAAAAAGTGCAGTCAACAATTAATGACTTTATTAACTTTCAGCTATGAATCTTCATAGTACACCCACATCATAGATATATTTCTAAAACCTTGATAATAAAAACGGATTGGTGAAACAAAAATACAAAATAACATGTGAACAGACCATGTGCAGTGATTTTCGTTTCTGAAAAATGAAAAACATTCTTGGCCACAATACTAAAGCATCCTTGTCCTTTTTTCATGTAAGCAAGCCAAACTAGTGATTAACAATGTTTCTTCGATCAGCTCTTGCAACTTATAAGAAATGAAAAAGACACTAAAGCAAATGGTGTAAAGATTAGGTACCATTTTTGAAACTCTCTTCCAGAAATGTGGGGATGGTCGGGCACTGAAGTAAGCTTTGCGTAATGCCATGTCCTGCTCTTTTGTCCAATCATCAGAACCACAAAAACTTCCCATTCCTTCTCTATCAGTCCCATTTGGCTTGTTGATGTTTTCATCAATGTTTGCCAATCTCTCATCACCAACTTTAAGCTTCACCTCAACAAAGGGGACCTTTTCAATCCTTCTGTGGGTGGATTTTCTGGGTTCATTGCGAGGTGCAATTTCTTGGCAATACGCAGGCAATGGTTCAGGTTCCTGGCAACTTTGCTTCTTCGATGACACCCCCCTTTCTGTTCCTCTCTTCCTCTTTCTTGTCTGCACTTTACAATGACTGGGATTTAACTCATGTTTGTCACTCTTTTTGTTAGACACATCTGAAATATCTTTCATAAGAGGTAATGCAGCACTTCCCCTATTCCTTTTCAGGCTCTCTTGATTTTTGTCTTTCCTATGACCATTTCTAGCATTTCTGTTAGGAAAGATCTCCCGGTGATTTGGTGGCAACAGCGACTTGCCCAAACTCTTATCTTTCAGAAGGAACCGTTGGGATCTGCGAAGAGGCGTAATTGCTGATTGATCAGCCTTGGCTTTATGTTCCTACAAGAGGAAGTAGAAATTACTATGCTATTTTCTCATAATCTATGAAACAAGTATGAACCAAATCAAGCTTCTAACTAACAAACATGATAAAACTCAGGAATGAAATGGATGGTACTAGTAGAGGGGGAAAAAAACATAAGTCAAGCAAGAGCAACTCCTACCCTGCTTACATCATTGTCTATCACAATTGGATGCTCAGGGTCTCTTCCAGCAAGCCGCGCCGACTGGCGTAAGCGAGCCCTCGGCTGCTGTGCACCAGCTCCAGCTTGGCGACCTCTCTCTGTCTTCTTGGGGGCAGCCTGCTTCTTCAATGTCTGAAGCTGAAGCCACATTCAGAGTTTCAGAGCTGCTGCTCTTGTGTGTATGTGCTGTGCTCATCCCCTTCTTCTACCTCTAGCCGTGGTGTGTGTGAGTGTGCTGGTAAGCTTGTTGCTTACCTGTGCAGGGACTTTGAGGGCCAACACAGCCTGCTTCTTCAATGTTTGGAGCTCCTCTTTCTCCTCCGGGTTCTTGGTCTGGGAAGGGAGCCTCCTCTTGGGCAAACTTTGAGGCTTCTTCAGTGTTTGGAGCTCCTCTTTCTCCTCCCGGTTCTTGGTCTGGGAAGGGAGCCTCCTCTTTTGCAAACTTTGAGGCTTCTTCAGTGTTTGGAGATCCTCTTTCTCCTCCGGGTTCTTGGTCTGGGAAGGGAGCCTCCTCTTGGGCAAACTTTGAGGGGTCGCGTGGTGAGAGCGCAGCCGCCCCTTCCATGGCGACATTGGTGTAGCCATGTTCACAATCACCCAGTAACTTTTTTTTTTTGCAGAAACAAAAATCAAAGTCAGTGGGCATAATAATACGTACATAAACTTGCGATATATCAGATCCAAATATAAAATTAGGGTTCGGGTGCTCGGCTTCGCACTCGCACAGCAGGAAGGGACGAGAAGGGATGCGCGTTGCGCATATACAATTCACGCACCAAAAGAAGGCCAACGAGCGTGGCCACGTCGCCTGTCTTTCTTGACCGTCGCCGCCGCTCGTCCTCGTCGCTGCGTACGGTCGCGAGCCGAGCCGAGCTCGCCCAGCCGCGGGCACGCCTTGGCCGCAGGTGCCGCGCAGCCTGCTCTCCTCGGCAACCGCGCACCGCCGCGCCGCTGCTGCCAGCCGCCAGCCGCCGACCGCCGCGCCCGCCTTTGCGTGCAGCCGCGCCCCTGCAGGCCACGGAGGGGTGAGCCGCCCCACCCACGGTCCCACGGGTGCGGTCGGCACTCCCGCTTCCCCCGCACCACCGCTCGCCGCCGAGGAGGTTGGAATCGGTCCGGCCGCGGCCCTCCTCTGACGGATGCAAATTTTGTCAAGGTTCCCAATGTAAATTTTATGACTCATATGAATAGTGCTGAATAAAATTTTGGAGGGCGAGTTAGTTTCAAACAAGTACAGGGGCGTTTTCGACAAAACGTGCGGCCACGCATGGGCCAACCTGCACGTGGGCCGGCCTACTCCACGCTGGTTGCCCCGCGCTGGGCTGCCTCGCCGCTGGACCGTGCTGAGTGGGCCGCAGCTGGCGCATCGCGGGCATTTTCTTTTCTTTGTTTTGTTCTTTTCCTTTCTATAAATCAGTGAATCTTCTAAAATTCATATAAAATTGTAGAAAAATCAAAAAAATGCCAAACTTGTTTTGCTGCACTTCACACAGCTAGATATATGTATTAGAGGTATAATATTATATGCTTTGGTATATTTTTTGCTATAGATTTAAATCTGTTTTTTAGTGTTTATGTTTAATTAAGCAATTAAGATTAATGGATGCTTAGATTAGAGTTAATATGTGCTATTTGTTCTACTTGTTTAACATGTTACTTATGTAAATTTTAATTAGCACTACTTAGTATGCTAGAATCGACACTATTTATTATGCTAAAATCGAGTGGGGACCGACTATTGCCCTGCTTTGCTGCGTCTTTCTGAAGAAGAAATGAAAAAACAAATGATTATGGACTTTTTCCAAGATTCCATATGCAAAATTATAGACTCATATGAATAGTGTTGCTAATATCTAGAAAAGTTTGGGTCCTAGTTGTTAAAGTGTTTTTCCTTATCTATTAATCTTTTTTATGAATAATTTCACTTAAACTTTGAAATTGCATAGTAAACCAAAAAAACAGAAAATCAAGTTGATCTAGAATCTTCGTGAGTAGATCTATGCAGTGCATCCATAATATGACAATTTTATTAGATAGTTTTTGCTTAAGTTTTTTCCTATGTGACAAATTTAGGGGTCAAATCATATATGTAGTTATTACAACAAGCGTAATTTTTAACAATAACACTAGTTTAACAAGGAAAGTACCAAAACAACCTAAGATCCTATTTTGCTATAAAAAATACCATTGTTGTTCTACATATTTTTGTGCTAGCTCTACACCCCCTACTTCCTTAATAAAGAAATAACACCACAACAACTCATTTAACAATTACATTAAGCTTCCGGCTACTTATCCTCCTCTCTCCTTGATAAATAATTTAACCCCATCTTTTTTCAGAATAAATATAGTAAAAAAGATGGGATAGTTCCATTTTCAAGACCCAAAATAATATATTGCTTAAATAATACCTTCATGATGATGGAGTCTCCAAAATAATATATAACAATTGCAACAAATGCACAAACATGACACATATGCAAAAAACACATGTCTTATCTAAGTACCTTAAAAAAGTGCATGCATGAAATAAAGTTTGTATCAAATATAATACCACCACATAAACACAGGTCCTGCGTGACAACGCCACACACCTTTCTATACCTAATGAGTGCTCGTTGTCGGCGACTAGCCCGATGAGGACCTGGTGAAGGGCCCGACAAAAACTCGGTGAAGGGGTTAGATCGACAAGGAGAGGCCTAGGCACTTCCACACTTTGGCATAGGGTGGTGGCCATGGTGGTCACCCGGTTGCGGAGAGAAAGAGACAGCGTGCACAGGGTGAACGGGAGAAGAGGAAATGGTAGCAGGTGAATGGAGTCTGATGCAGCGTTGTCGTTTGGTTTGGCCTGCTGGGCTTAGTTGGGGTTTAAGAGAATCAGATGGAAGGGAATTCAAACTTCAAATAGAGCTCAAGTCAATGTAGAGTTTTTAGGTGTTTTTGGAAACAACTTTTGAAACCTCATGGTTTCCAGATTTGCATTCTTGGGCACCTGGCCGTAAGTTTTCCTACTAAAAATCCATAAAAGGGGAATATGGTAAATACTTTCAAGTAAGGCTATATATGGACTCACTATTTGATAATAGTTATTTGGCTAATAACTCATTATCTGATTTGTTCTAGCTAGTAGGATAATTTGTTTTGTAATGATCCAGCTAACTATTAGCTAGTCTATTATATCTATATTTGTTTGGATACAGAGATAATTATTAGTAGATAACTACTATCTATACAGATCAAACAGGGTCTAAGCTACGAAGCAAATAATCAAACAACAAGATCTTACTGTTTTATCCTGCGGGATATGCAAAGCAACAATAGTTTGTATCCCTAACCCCTACCAAAATTGAATAGGTGGTCAAACTCAGTCTAAATCTTAGTCTATGGGCCACGTCCCATGCTTGCAAAAATCCACAATATTAGAGGTATCCTTTTTCTGAATTGTTTTAGAAGGAAACAATGATGTGTCTCGAAATGTGAGTGACTATTTGGCTTAGAATTTGACATTCTATAACTTTTTCAAGCTCACAAATAAGCCTCTCTCAAATTCCTAAGGTGGGGAGATGGAAATAGATTCTATAGATCACTATGTTATAATTCTATTTTTCCAACTAATAGCACACTCTTCAACTCACTTCTCTACAATAGAAATACAACATATAAGTTTGTCCCTTGTATGCCTAACAATAAATATACAAATATATTCCATATACAACTATATTAGCTTAATTAATCTACGCCTAATATATTTCATTAGACTATTTCTAAATCACTCTAACTACTTTTATATTATCTTCTCTTTTGTGTATTTGTATCAAAAATTCTGTCTTTTTTTTTTATTTTAATGTATTTTTCTCTCACAATAAATCAACCAACAGTAATTTCTTTTAACTTTTCACACCAGCGAATAAGCCCATGCACTCCTGTATTTTCACACGATTAGATCATTTTTTTTTCAAGTGGAGAAAGACTTTTTTTTTTGAGAATCAAGTGGAGAAAGACTTGAGAGTTGAGAGAAAGCAGGCTGCTCGCAATTGTCCAGCGGGCCGTTTTTTTTTTTTTTTGAGGCAGGCCCGCGCGGCTTGCATCCTACTATCTGAATTCTATTACGAATCGGTGAATGAATCAGATCCGGCCCACAGAACTCGTGCGCTTAAATGCGCAATTCGCTCGTCCGCTTCCTCCTAGTCCCCCTTCTCTCCCTCTGCCGTCGCGCCATCGCCGGTGGCCGGTGCCGGTGCCGGTGGTTTTGGACTTTGGATTCCTGTCCTAGGAAGGGCACCGCCGCTCTCCTGCGTCCTCTCCGCCATCCCCAAGCCTCGCCTCGCCTCGCCTAGCCGAAGTACAAGGTTGGTTCGTCTTCTCCCACCTGTATCCATCTCGCCCAGCGCGCGCGAACGGCCGGCTCGAGGCGTCACGAGTAGAATCGGAAGCGCCGCGTAGCGATTTGGCGCTCGTGGCGTCACGGGTAGAAGTAGAATCGGAAGCGCGCTTCAGGTTCACCGCGTTGAATCCGTGTAGCTGTATCGCCACGGGGCACAAATAGGGGACGGGAGGTAATAGAGGCCTAGAGGGTGTAGTGCTCCTCGACCTTACCGCGCTAATCAGTGTTTTTTTTTGTGCCGTGCAGGTGTTTGCGTATTTGCTGCAGCGATAGGTCGCCTGAGGACGATGGAGGAAGCCGGTGGTGAAGAACGGCTCAATAGGCTGCTTGAGAGGCATGGTCAGGAGGTTGTGGGGTTCCTCATGTTTGCTAAGGCCAAACTGAGCGATAATGCTTACAAGGAGCTCGTCAAGGCAGCACGGGAGATTGTTGAACAAAGGTATAGACGTATGGTATACCTGCTCTCCCCGAGCCAACCTTTTTGTTTCTGGTTACATATGTTCTTCTCTTCTGCTGCAGTTCAAATCCTGAAGGTGGAATCACAGTGCAAAAATGCGAAGAAATCCTATCTCAAGTGTTTGTTGGCCAAACTCGTGTCCTAGAAGGCTTCCGTCACCTCATCAAAGCGGGTGATCCCTCCAAGGATGACCACCCTTCTTTACATCGTGCACTCTCTTACATGAACAAAGTGAAGGTGATGCACACGTCTGCTCCTTGTTTGAGTTATTATGGCTTGGTGTCCATGGCTGTTTTTACTTGATGCGCAATTGCTTACTTTGTGTTTGCAGGATTCAGCTTTTGTATCTAATGAAGATTACATAGATTTTTTGGGCACCTTGTCTCAGTCCATGGCAAAAAAGATCAATGAGCAAGAGACTTACCTAAAGGTGTTTGTTTTTCTTGGTGGTTTGTCGAGAACAATTTGACAGTCATTTTACAACCATTTGTCTTTGTAGGTAAAGAAATATATGCGCCACTGTCCAGAATTATTTCAAACCTTTGAAACTTATTTGCGTCCACCTCTATCCAATGAGCAACCTTGCAGAAGTCCAAATATTAGTATTAGCAAGGTAATGCATTGTCTCTCTCACTATTTGTGATGTGTTCCAGACCACATGGGGCTCATATCGGAAGCCCCCAGGGCTCATAGATTGGTTTTTCATCATGTATTGGTGCGTTATTCACCAACCAACAGAAACATACAACTTTTGCTTTTTGTTAACAAATTGTATCATTTTGCTTTTCTTCTGAGCTTGGATGATATCATCAATTTATAAATTTTCCTGTGCAGCAGGTTTTATGCATTACTCCAGATGAAAATCATAGTGCAAACCATAGCTTGGATGGTAATGAAGCAACAGGTACTCCGTGGATCTCCGACTTCTTGCAAACATCTACAAGTGGTGTGCCAGTTTTCTCGTGTCTTAAAATTTTGATTTGTATCCCTAATTTCCAACAAAAACAATAAATAAGACATGCTAATATCACACAATGAATATTTCCGAGGAGTCTGTTTATGTGTTTCCTGAAGGTGGGGGCAGTTCTGCTATACATACATATATGTTCTAGTGTGTCAATAGAAGCATATGTTATACTAGAAACTTAATGCTTTGTGTAGTATTCACTTTTAAGCATACCCATTGCATTGAAACTCTGTTTGCTTATCTCTGATAGGTAATGGAGAATCACTTCATGCAGAAGAAAATGATGGAGACAAGATTGATCCCTTACCATGCTGGAGTCCATCAAGAGAAAATGAACTACCCCCAAAAGTGAACCCGGATATGTTCACACGCTACTCTACTAGCTACTCCCTATTATCGAAGAATGTAAATTCCTACAGATTCATACTGTTCCCATCTCTGCATTTCAACCCATTGACAACCAATTCTTACTTGATCATTCTCAATGCAGTGCTTAACTCTAAAAACAAGCTACCGCACTGAGCTGGGACAGTTCATATTAAATGACACGTTGGTTTCTTCTACCTCAGGGAGGGAGGACTGTTTTAAGTTCAGAACTAAAAATCACTATGAAGAAAATATTTTCAAATGTGAAGATGACATGTAAGTAACCAATTGCTCATCTGCTTCAGTGCTTATAGGTGGCATTTTGCTTGCTCACCGGAATAGTGAATGGTCATGGTCTTATGATGTCCCCTCTTTACATAATGGTGTTATTTTCTTATTAGGTTTGAGAGTGACATGCTTTTGCAACGCTACACCGCAACTGCTGACTTTATTAGAAATCTGCAAGACCATGTTGACAAAGATATGAAAATTCAAGAGCGTCTAACTCGTAAGAGTGTTATATCATGAAGAATATTTGGAGTCAAGTTTTTTCTTCAAATTGACTAACTGCTGTTTATTTTCCTTTGTTTTTGTTCTGTGCAAAGCCTTACATAGGAGATGCATTGAACAATTATATGATGAACATGGCCTGGACATGCTTGATGCTCTGTCGGAGAAAATTGATACCAGTATGGCTCTTGTTATTCTACAGTCTCGTTTAAACCAGAAGATAGAAGATCTGAAAGAGGCACAGTCATCTTTGAATAAAATATGCTCAAATATTATTGCCAATAATTACTACAGAGCACTTGATCATCGCAGCTCTTCCTTCAAACAATTGGACAAAAGGAGGATGAGCCCAAAAGGTATTGTCAATGTCCAACAACTCAACAAGATACATATGATTAGTAATTACGTTATGCTGAATCTGAGTTGCATTGAGCCATCAAAGTTTTACATATTTTTAATATTCAATGTTCTCATCTGCATTTCAATTGCAGCATTGCTTGCTGAAGCTAGAGAAATCAACATGGCAAGGCTGAACAATGGGGATAAACATCTCTCTGCTTGCAACAATCAATCAACTTTGATATCGGAAAATGTATTTAAAGATATTAATCTTCATATCCACAAGGACATAGACAAGATGGTTCGTTATGCATGCAAAAGTTGTCCTTCTGAACAGAAGCTGATGATGATTTGGACAACATTAGTTCAGCCATTTGTTTCTATTAGTTGTCAACTACAAGAATTGAATGGCACTGTAGCTCCAAAAGAAGCTTGTGAACATTGTGGTCTCAGCAAAACTTTTCTCAGGAGTATCCCTGACTCTTCGCTCGCTAATAATTATTCTTTATCTTCAAAGGTATGTGCATGTATATATAATACTATGCTCTTTCAGATTCATTTGAATTCAAACACGCAGAACGAATTTTTACCCCATAGGGACACTTCACTGCGCTAATGGAGTAAAGATAATCTGGTTTCTGTCACTTTTGATTTCAGAGAGGTGGATATCTTTTAAATACGTCCAATAAGTCTGCTTCTATACCTGACGCTTGTCAGACTGAGATTGAGGATGGTGAGTTCATACCTGATGTAGGAAACATCCAGTTTGGATCCATGCTTGGACATGGGAACGGAGCAGCAAGTTGTGATGTTGCTGCTCCCAGTGGGGCTGGGTTGAGTTCTCAGTGCCCAGGGCCAGGCCATAGTAATTGTGACCACAGTAATAAATCTGAAGTGCATTATGAATCTAGAGAAGGCTACGACATTGAAATGGGCAGTTCAGCATATTCCAAAATAACAGCTGAACTGCATGATGTGAAAGGCAGCATACCTTGTTGTTCTCTGGTTGTGCTCTTAAGGCTTCACCAGGTATTTCAGCCTTTACCTTGTTAAATGGACAATGATTTATTTGTGTTGGCAAGTTCAATGCCAATACTAGTGTCTATGTTATGAAGGAATAAAGATTGTGCTGAAAGAAATCTGCACTCTGCAGCACTATATTTTGTGTTGGACAAAACTGTCCAGCCTTTATAATTGTTGGAACTACAATTAATTTAGTATTCCTGTATGACAGATTTTGTATGAGAGGCTAGTAGTAGCAAAGAATCTTTCGGCAGAAGCTTCCAAGAGAGGTTCACACACCTGTGATTTATTTGCAGGGTAATGTCCAGTATTATTACCGTATGCATCTGAGCATAATTATTCATGGCTTGTAATGTAAGAGTTGGTTCTAACTTCACTTTTCTTTTTCCATTGATTGCTGTAGGTTTAAGGAGGAGCTCTTTAACCTAATAATGGGCTCTACTAACAGTTCCAATTTTGAGAAGTACTGCCTGACAATCCTTGGGCCGAGATCCTATGTACTTTTTACTCTGAATGAGGTGATAGACCGAATTATCAAGCAGGTAATCCAAATTTAGCGTGTGATGCACATTAGAGACGCTGACTATACCTTGCTTAGTGCTTAAATGTTATTAGTAAACCCATTGCTTTCACATGCCTGGTCACATTAATGCTTCTACTTACCTGATCCAGTTAATCTGTTCTTCCAGCTCTGTAAAATTTGTCCAGTTGCTGAAGACAACTCGATTCTTCAGACCCATGAGGAAGTGAGAGGACCGGCCGCAGGCAAAGATTTATCTTGCCATCAAAACATGAGAACTGTAAGTTTCAAATCCTTTCTGTTAGTTACCATTAACATGCTTCTGATGTCTGTCAAATCAGCCTGAAACATGCCTGAACCCTCACTTTCCATCCACTCCATCTGGATAAAAATAGTGGGACACATAAAAAAGCATAATTGGTGTTACATGAGTTATATCGAACTGACATCTTGCTCTCTGTTGTGTCCTCTCCCGTGCTCAGTCTCCAGGTTGTCCAACAAATGGTTCACTTGAGCATGATCATCAAGAGGAGGGAGAGAGAGGCAGCAAGCACAATAGCGATATTGTTAAGCCGATGCAGAACCATTTTCAGAGAAGGTGGGTGTCCTGACTAGGCTAGAAATCCTTGCTATTCGTTCCAGCTAGTTGGGTATAGTATTTCTTTCTACTATGTTCTAACATGTAAGGTATATTATGTTTGTCTCGCAGGAAAAAGCGCAAGTTGGAGAACAGTCCAGCTAGCATATAACTCAGACCAGTGTAGATACCCAAAAGAAACCCCATAGTAGAGTAGATGTTGTAAATTTTACTTTGATCCATCATGTGTAGTGTTGTCACTATGTGTAAGGACCCTAGAAACTTCTACACATCTCTTCATCGAATGTCCCTTCTCCCATGCTATCTGGGAACGAATCGCAACATGGAGCCACTAGAATGGTTTCTGGTTCTGACACGAGCGGGCTCCAAGACAGCACACACACCCTGGCAATTTTGAAGCTTTGGTGCATCTTGAAACAGATATCAACGACACCTGCTCAGATTGGTGTTCAACTAGAGGGGGGGGGGGGGGGGGGGGTCCTTGACCCTCTTTGTGGTCCCAATCTTTATGGGAGTTTTAATAATTTTT
>Ga0182004_10003388_pt1 | contig 12707 bp, 9 predicted proteins | sample Sormic07211540_1_FD_120479 | JGI IMG/M metagenome (GOLD analysis project Ga0182004, IMG submission 120479) | Endophyte microbial communities from Sorghum bicolor roots, Mead, Nebraska, USA - 072115-40_1 MetaG | ecosystem: Host-associated > Plants > Roots > Unclassified | place: USA: Nebraska... | reverse complement strand
TTTTTTTTTTTTTTTTTTTGTTGTTTATTAAATAAAAATAAAAATATAAATAAAAAAAATATATATATATATATATATATATATATATATATATATATATATATATATATATATATATATATTGTGTATGTATTCATACTTGTTTACAAGTCAAAACTGAGCAGAAAAAATACTGAGAAGTACTGAACAACGTTTAGTATCATCCAATCGTACACTCAGTACCACGAAATACTGAACAATACTGAAATATGGGTACTGAACAAAACTGAATTTTGTTCAATATAACACTTTGATGTAAGGTGTAGAATAACACTTATATATACTATTATTATTATCTTTTGGTGGTGGATTTACTGCCAACAAATAAAGCAAATAATGAAGCACGGGAGCCACCATCTCATATTGACATCTTCCCTACCTACATGAAGCACGCAAAATCCATCTCATTTTCTTTCTGTCTCCGGGGCTACCTGCCGCCATGTCAATATCTCCACTAGGGCCTCTAAATTTTTTTTGAATTTTGGTACTGTAGCAATTTTGTTTTATTTGACAAATATTATCTAATCATAGATTAAATAAGCTTAAAAGACTCATCTCGTGATTTACTGACAAATTGTGCAATTAGCTTTTCTTTTCTTCTATATTTAATACTCCATACATATACCGCAAGATTCGATTTAACAGAAAATCTAGAAAGTTTTTGGTTTTTGATGAACTAAACAAGGCCTACATCACTCGACCTCGTCCACCCCTCCTACCGGCAAACCGTGAGAAAACTTGGTAGGCTCGTGCGAGTCGCAAATCCCTAAACTCCAAACCGCGTAATCCTAGAAGGAGCCTGTAAAAAAAAAGCTGATGCCATCTATATAGTTCCAAGGAAAACAATGTGTTTAGCCCCTTAGAAATCACTCAATTATTCTTTAGCTTTCACCTAATACATGTATTATATTCCCCATTATAAATTGCAGGACCGTTTAGTTTTGTCATACACAAATAATCTTTAATGTCTGACAAATTTTATAAAAGCTACACCAACATTTATTAAATTTTTCATAAAATACTTTTTTTACATCATCTTGATTTAAAAGCTTTGAGAAAAAAATCATCGTTTATCAGAAAACATATTTTTGGCAGTGCATTTATCTAGATTTATAGGTGTTAATATGTTTTTCTTAACTTAGTTAAAGTGAAAATGTTTTAATTAGAATAAAACTATGATAATATATAGTTTTGGTAATGCCAAATTTATGTCAACGGCAGCAATTGATTCATTTGGCTAATAAGTCATGGCAGAAAGTACTATTGACTGATTTATTACGAGAGAAAAACACTGTTCAATGGCTGATAGATTCGGCTGATAAGCTCAAACAAACAAGGCAGACTCACGGGCCTTCTAATTGGTCGTGGGCCAAAACATGCAAAGCTTGCAGATGTATGTGGGAATGTATCTAGTGAAAACTACAACCTTTATGAAAACCTATGCAAACCACGACAAAAAAGTTGTCTAAATTCAAAAAAAATCACACATAGAGATAATATGATGATACACAAACTTGTAAAATATCTTGTCCAAACTCGAATTCGTTTGTGAGATATAAAAATAACAATTTTCTAACAAATCCCGTGGACATTTGGCTTGAAATTTGTTATATTTATATCTCACAAACGAATTTGAGTTTAGACAAGATATTTTACAAGGTTGTGTATCATCATATCATATACATGTGTAATTTTTTTGGCGAATTTAGACGACCTTTTTGCCGTAGTTTGCATGGATTTTCATAAAAGTTGTGGTTTCCACCACATATGTTCCCTATGTTATTAAGCGTAGTTCCTATTAATGTAGAGTTTAAAAGAGCATTAGTGGGAAACAAGCTACTAGAATGGAATCACCTATAGTAGCACGGTGGCTAATATTACTCTGCAACATGGTAATGATGTTTTCGTGTGGCGATTACAAATCAGGTTTGTTCACACTAAACTCAATGTACATACACCTTATTAGTAATGGGTTAAAAGTTTCACAAGTAGTTTGGCGGCTTAAGATGCCTTGGAAGATTAAAATCTTTCTTTGGTTCTTATATAGCTCTCCTTTGTTATGATTTTCCTTTCAATTTATACTCCTATTACTATTGTTTTTTTACGTATCCAACTAGCTAACTATATACTTCTTTGATACTGTGGTTTCGTGGTATGTGCAGGATTGAGACAGATTGCAGTTGTTGCAGTGATTCTGTTGCTGGCCTGGATGAGGTTGAAGATAACATGGACTAAGCTCAATTAGATGCTGTTTGGTGTTAATAGTGATCATCTATTAATAGTATTGAATGTGAAAATTAGGTACATATACTAAATTATTGAACTGCTATCATGTGCTGACATAATGCATGTTCACTACTGCACGCTTTTGACATAAGGGTGAGATTGCTCCCAAGGTAAGTTTCTTGTGAATAATTCCAAATGCTAAAGTTCCATGCCATGTCAAGTCATTCGTCCTGTCCGCTGTGAACAATTCCTGCATGCATCACAGGTCTTTTTCTTTTTATATTTTTAGTTTCCCTTTTTGCATTGCTTTTTCTTTATTTAATTTGCTGCTCTTGAAATAATGCATGCATCTACACATGCTGAGTTAAAAAAGAAAAGACAGAGGAAAATTTTCAGAAAACAGCAGCAAATTTACATATACTACCACAGGATGGATCCTTTGTAAAGTACTGTTACGTAGCCATAACCTTCTCTTCTCTGACTGACTCTATCTGATCTGATATATATACTAGATGGCAGGCAGGCAAGCAGCCTGTAATTTTCCATCATTCTTCCCACAGAGCCTACGTACTGACGACTCCACCAGCTAACTACTGGTCGCATCGCATGTGTGCACCCAAAAGTTCTGAACTGAATATATAGTACCTGTTGTTACTTAGTTAAGTTATATTTCTCTGTTTTGCTGTTTTATTATGTTTCTCTGGCATGAGGATGCACTGGTTAGTAAGCATTCGTAACATCCTAATTAACATCACCCGATGCTAGCATAAATGTCACATTGCATCGACTAATAGTGATTTTTCTCATCTAATTGCAGGGTTGATTCCATTTGTTCTAGCCTGTTGGTGCTGGTTGTGAGGGAGACTGTAGTGGATTTTATGCCTAAAAACACTAAAAAATTCTCTTTGGTTATGTAGTAAAATTAATGTAATTGACGTAAACCTATAGACTCTTGAACTTTTTTCTTGGGTTGCTTAACACATTCTTCTGAAGCCAACAGTAAAGAATAGCTTTCTCTTTGGTTACCCTATGAGATGAAGAGTTTGTATGCTCTGAAGCCAATGGTGATGAGTACTTTTCTGTTTGGTTACCGTATGAGATCGATGAAGAGTTTGTGTGCTTTCAATAGTGAATTAATTGACCTTTTAAATCCAATGCATGTATTGTACTGTTGAAAGACTATTCATGGTAACGATTTTTCATATTGCAATTACATTTTTTTGAGTTTTTTTAATGTTTTTGGTTGGCCGAGATTCATATCCCTGTAATGTTTAAATGCCACCCAGGAATGTCTTTTCCCGGTTGTGTTTCTATTACCCATCGGGAGAGGGGTGTCATGTGCAAAGGGTTGAAAATAGTACGGATATTTTTCGAGCGTATTTGAGATTAGATCCGTTTAGAGGAGTTCAAATTTATCTGTATCCGAGTCCAGATATTCAATATCCGATGCAATATTTGTATCCAAATACTCAAATCGTATATTTATGATGTCATATCCTATCAGGTATGGCTGACACTATCTATATTTAAACCCGAATCCGATCAAAAATATGAAAATAAATATAATATCAATGATATCCGTTCGTATCCAATCCGTTTTCATCCATTCCATCGGAGGATAAAATTCTCATGGTTTTTGCTCCAATCATATAAGAGCCCCTAGCCGTGAGAAAACTTGGTAGGCTTGTGCGAATCCCAAATCCCTAAACTCCAAACAGTAGTCCTTGAAGGAGCCTGAAAAAAAAAAGCTAATGCCATCTATACAGTTCAAAGGAAAGCAGAGTTTAGCCCCTTCGGAATCACTCAATTCTTCTTTAGCTTTCCTCTAATACGTGTATTCCCTGTTATAAGTTACAGGGCCTTTTAGTTTTGTCGTCATACACAAAGATTCTTTAATTTTTGATAAATTTTATAAAAGTTACACAGACTTTATTAAATTCTTTACAAAATATATTCTTGACAGTGCATTTATCTAAATTTGCTGATGTTAATTTGTTTTTCTTAAAACCTATTTAAAGTGAAAGTGTTTTAATCAGAACAAAGCTATGATAATATATGGTTTGGAACAAAGGAAAAAGAATATGGCGTCTACTAATTTAGCTTTCGGTAATGCTAAATTTACGTCGACGGATGGAAAAGCAATTCATATAGTACGAAACAGGGGAGAGTCCGTTATTTTTTTTTTGAAAAAAAAAACTAGGCTCATGGGCCTTTTAATTGATCGAAGCCTTAACAGAAGGTTGTACAAAGACAGGAACCGGGTACTCCTAGACCTCTGACGTCCCTACACTCTAACTCAAGCCTAGACTCACTATGGTGCGCAGATGAGTTATATACTCTAAAAATATAAAAACAATCAAAATGTAGAAAAATTTTCAAGGAACAAATATCCTAGAATAGGATCCCGCCTGAGCTTGATCCGTTTCATCAATAAGGGCGTGTTTAATAAGGTGACTCAGCAGCCTGGCTGCAGAATTGGGCTGCAAGTGTCATGTTTGGTGTGCTTGGCCTGCTCCCCAGCTGGGCTCGCTGCTCAAAGCATCCAAATAGATACTTCCTTCCTCTCAAAATAACTGACGTTTTGGATTTATGTGTTACAAGTTTGATTGGATTTATAAAAAATATATGGTTATTTATATCTCCAAATAAATTTGTTAAAAAAATAGATTCAAAGATCTTTCCAATGATACTAATTATGTACCATAAATATTAATGTTTTTTAATATATGTTTAGTTAAAGTTATATTCTCGGGAAGTGAGAATGACATTTATTTTGGAATGGATGGAGTAGCTCACAGAAAATGAAATAGAAGGTTGTTTTTTTCACGGCCTGGCCTGGTAAAGCAAGATGGAGTGAGCGGTGAGCGAGCGGGTCACCTCCTAGTCTCTCACCTCTCACCTCCTCCCTCCTCCTACTGCATTCGCCTTCTCCTTTGAAAGTGCATTTGGCCCCTATGTGGATTTTGGTGTATTGATGACATCCAAATTAGGAACTAATGTGTTTTAAATGAGAATTGCTACAGATATTAGTTCCATGAAAGATTCGAAGAATTGACAAAAGATAAAATGGTATCCCTCAATTTGCGAAGTTGAAAAAGGTGCCGGACTCAAAGCGGAGATTCAAAGTTTATCTTCTTGCTTTTGGGTCTAGGTATGCTGTACTATCAAGAGGGATGCAAAGTTAGTTGGTCTGAGGAAGATAAAGTGCTCAAGCGTAACAACTAAATCATAAATGAGACACTCTAGCACTTCACGAGCACAAAAAATATTTTTTCAAGACTTGTGATGTCGGAAGTTATGACACGAGTCAGAAGTTCTGACAGTTGTGCGGGCTGTGCGCAGTATTTTGCGTCAGAAGTTATGACGTATGTCAGAACTTCCGACGTGAAGTATTGCGCGCACGCTTGCATCATAAGTTCCAACACACATCATAAGTTCCAAGGTCAAGCCAAATGGTTGCGTGGTTTTTGCGGGCTTCGTAATCACGTCATAAGTTCCGACTCGCGTCAGAAGTTCTGATACGAGCCATAAGTTGCGACGTCTGCCATAAGTTCTGACTCACATCAAAAGTTCTGACGCGAGCCATAAGTTCTGACGTTGACCTGTTCTATCGAGGTCCTTTGACTTAGTTTGAACAGTGTTTTCTTCACACGTCGGAAGTTCTAAGATCTACGTCAGAAGTTCTGGCATAAATAACTCTCCCTTCTTTTCTAACCGTTACCCACTCACTCATTGCAACCTATCTTCGGCCAAAACAGCTCCCAGGCATTCAAGGCTCCCCTCTCCTCTCCCCTTTGCTCCCATCTTTGATTCCCCTAAGGATTAGAGTGATTAGAGAGTGGATTAAGTGAGAGCAACACTTTGAAAAGCTTGAGCACTTGATTTCTTCGTCAAGCCGGTGGATTTTGTGTCTATTACTCTTGGGTTCTTGGAACCCTAGCCAGCTAGGCGTTATCCAAGAGCTTCCATCTTGTGGAAGAGCCTTGGAAAGTTTGTATTACCCTTGATTTCTTAGTGGAAACTCGAGTGACCTTTGTGGTTGCTTTGAGAGAGGAAAGGAGGTGAAAGAGACTCCGACCTTTGTGGTCACCTCAACAATAGGGACGTAGGAACTCCTTAGTGGGGTTGCCGAACCTCAGGATAAATCCTTGTGTCCCTCATGCTTATTGTTCTTGTGTATTACTTGTATTTGCTTGTCTCTCTCTCTCTCTCTCTCAATCTCATTTCTAGGGTTTGGCCTTGATCTACACTTTGGAGGATTCTCGGTGTCAAGGAAGTGGTCAAACACCCTCATCTTACCACTAAGAAGTGGTGTTGTAAGTTTCAGGTCTCACAAAGTTCATTTGAGTACTTGTGGTTCATTCCCCGTAGGCGTCAGAACTTCTGACAATTTGTGCTAGAACTTCTGATGACGCCATAAGTTCCAACCCAAACTGCCATAAGTTCCGATGGTTGCTGACAAGTGACTTTGATTTTTTGTGTAGAATTTTTAGATATGCATATTCACCCCCCTCTAGGCATTGTTTAGATCCTTTCAATTGGTATCAAAGTGGGATCTTCTTTTAGCGCTTTACCACGCGAGAAGAAACAATGTCGGAGACCGAAAAGACACAAGAGTTGGCTAAGGAAATAGCCAAAGAATTGATGGCAGCTCAAGCAAAGCTCTTTCAAGATGAAATGAAGAAAATGCAAGATGAGATGAACAAGTTGAAAGAAGAGCTAAGCAAGAAGGTAGATGATGTAGTTGGCAGTAGAAAAGTTGATGAGGGACCTATTGGCAACAAGGACAATGACAAGGATAATGCAAGTGAGGTTGGAGGTAGAGAGGAAGGTCAACCCAAAGGAATCTACTCTACTATGAACTTTGACTAGTCACAACTCTTCAAAGCTTCACATCATCATACTCCATCCATCAATCTTGGAAAGCCTCCTCACTTTGATGGAACAAGGTATCCCGATTGGGCCTACAAGATGAAGATGCACCTCATTGCCACAAACCTTTGGGAAGTGGTAGATGTTGGTGTAACATTCCCTACCAAAGAAAGAGTGCTCACTCCGAAGGAAGCCCACAACTTCCGTCAAAACGTGCAAGCCATTGCTATGCTTGTTTCTAGTCTAGCTCCGGATGAGTTCAACAAAGTGAATGGAAGAGAAATTTCCAAGGATATTTGGGAGTCTTGAGAACAACATTTGAAGGTGACAAGAGTGTGAGAAAGGGCAACATTGAGTTTCTTCATGGTGAGCTCAAGAGATTTGTTTTTCTAGAAGGTGAATCAAATCAAGCGATGTTTGATAGGATGATGTCTTTGGTCAAAGCATAAGATCTATTGGGAGCATCGATTGGGGTGAGAACAAGGTTGCTAGAAAGATTCTAAGAACCTATAGAGCAAAGAACAACATGCTTTCATCTGTGATTATGGAAAGGTCTGACTATGATTTTATGACACCTCAAGAGGTACTAGCAAAGCTCAAGCATCATGAGTGTCTTGATCAAGATGCAATTGATGCACATAGTCAAAATCCCAAGGCTATGGGATATAACAAGAATGTAGCACTAAAGGCAGCCCAAACTCATGAATGCAACAACTCATGTCAAGAAAAGAAGAAAGTGAAGGATAACCCATCAAGTGGTGAAGAAGATTACGATCAAGGAGTTGCTTTTGTTATGAGAAACCTTAGAAAGTTTATGAAGAAGAAGGGTCATCAAAAGAAGAGGTTTTGCTATGGATGTGGTCAAACCGGTCACTTTGTAGCCGATTGTCCAAATGTGAAGGATAAGAACAAGTACAACAAGAAGAATGACAAGAAGTACAAAGGGAATAAAAAGGGTGAAGCTCACCTTGGTGAAGAATAGGAATCCAATTATAGTGACTCAAGTGATGATGAGAAGAAGAAGAAGGGAGCTGCAAACATTGCCATCCACCACTCTTCATCATCAATCATGAACCTCCCCAACAAGGCTTCACCACCATAGCTCTTCCCCAACTTGGACTCTTCACTGAGCCTCTTCTCCAACCTCATCAACAACGACTCCTACACTCCAACTTGTCTCATGGCTAAGGAGGAGAAGGTAACTACCTCATCCAAAACTTCTAGTGATGAATTATGATAGTTGTGATGAGAATATAGAACAACTTGAGGCATCCTTGATAAAGAAATTTGATCATAAGTGTAATAGAACTGTCCAATTTATAAGAATTCAAGTGAATTAGCGACCACAATAGCAGTCAAGCCAATGGACTTAAACCCATATAAACCCGGTAGTTTGACGAAACCTCAATAGATCTCGATTCAACCAACATACTACCAAGATCGTACATGATCAAGCATCTCCATCATAGATTACATACATTGAACATAGATCATATTTTACATCCATCAGAGTCCTAGTGAATTTTATTACAACACAAATTTAGTAGCGGAAGCAAAGTAGTTTTGAAACATCACACACATAGTTTCATTACATGCCAGTTCCAGGGTCAACCCAACAAAAGCATAAGTAGAGCTACTAGAGGTGATCTTGCCTGAGATCTACTCCTCATCCGTAGCCAGATGGTGATAGTTAGCACAGTAGCCGTGGTAAATGATATCATCTGCAACAAGGTTGAATAAAACCCTGAGTATGAGAATATACTCAGCTAGACTTACTCGTCGTAAACCAGAAATAAAGTGACACCAAGGATCATGCAAGGCTCATGTATGTGGGCTGGTTTGACTCATATTTTGCACAAAATCTTAATTTGAAGTTAAACATTTACCTTCTTATTAGCAATAAGTTAATTACTTAAAACAACTATCAACTAGATTAGCACCTATTCTAAGCAAACACTTGATTATTAAGCATTACAATAATAACCATATCCATACTATCACATAGCCCTCATTATCATCATCATAACCATTAAGTTCACTTAGTATGCTCTATGTTGCCGCTGCTCAAGTCAAGTTCTCACTATCCAAGAGAGACGACGATTCGAATCGATTCCTATCCAGCTGGAGGGGTATTCCTACCACTCACCCAAGCATACATCGCGAAGGCCGCTTTAGGTCACCTTTAGCATAACTCAGGACTAAGTTGCGGGTCTGATTAGCGTTGCACCCCTAGGGATGACAATCTGCCAGGGTTAGGACTCTAACCTGACACCATGGTCTTACACCATTGACTCCCTGCACATCCTTGCTACCAATCAGGGTGCGCTCTCAAACAGAATGGGGTATCCGGCCTAAGTTGACTCATAGGCTTCATGGTTAGAATGAATTATCTGACCAGCTGAGTGTCGGGCATGTGTTCAACATGACAAGAGGACGTACAGCGTGTCAGTCCTTAAACGACACAGACGGGGATAGATTCACACCCAAGACCTCCATGCCTCATTGTTTCACTATCATCATCCCGCCTGGTCTCCATTCATCATTAGCACATGGTTAAATCCATGATAGCAACGTATAGTCAACCGTGATTAGATATCCACCTATCTCTCGCAGGTGACAGGAAATCACCCGGCTTCTACCGAACTAAGCATGGCTAAGCAGTACCTCGATCCTGGACCTACTCAAGGTGAGGTATAAGGTGGACAAAGTACTTATTATGCAGCAAGGGTGTCATATCAATGTCTAACACTTAATGCATCAATATATAACCATAAGTATTTGACTCTTGAGCATGATAACAAAAATATTAGGAGTCTTATAATGCTCCGAGGCTTGCCTTCGATGAACATGGTCGGATGGTGGTTAGGGCACTCCGGCAAGTCCTCCTCCTCGGCTCCTCCCTCCTAAGGTGGATCCTTTGGTGGTTCCTCCGGCTCTGGTGGGGCGAACTCCAGTATCGTCACGCCTTGCGGTGCACCAAGATATGTATGACAAGGTAATGAACATAAAGAATGCACGTAGAATGCAATCTGTCATAATGAGGAACTAAGGAATCATGTAACAAGGTGCAAATATGACCAAAAGCTTTTATGATTAAGCATCTAATAGCTTATCGAGTAGGTGCATATCTCCTCTCTAGTGGAGAAGCTAACTACACAAACTACTCAACTTAAACTACCCTATTTCAGAAATTGGGCTGTCGGACAGACTAGGCAGTCACAAGATCTATCTATAACTTGGTCATCTGTTGGTCAAATTAAGTGAGTGAGCACTTTCTGGAAAGCTTATCAAATTGTTTACAACTCACTTTTAGATATCACAGGGTTATTCCCAACAGAAACTGGTCAAAATAGACAAAGTCCCAGGTCTGCTCTAGAAATTCCAGAGAGCAAGCACTTTGCAACAATCACAACTTCTAAACTATTCAGCCAAATGTTATGAAATTTGGACACAAGGTAGATGGGTAAGTTATCTACAAGTTTGTTATAAGCAAGTTTCCCAGCAAACTTCATCTTCATGGAGTACTTAAGGAAGTCCTATCAGCTACACAGAATTTGCTCTAGACAAGGCATAATTAGCAAAAATAAGTATTTCACTAGAAAGCAACACTGACCCACAGATAGAATATGTCGATGAAACATTGTAAAACTTCATGGTAAGACAAAACTCATTTTTAACATACCTTTTTCTATTTATTGATTATTAAAGGTGAATTAATGAGCATATAGCATCAGTGCTCCAAACATTCCAACAAAATTACAGCAAGCTATTCATGCTTCAACAAGGTTACCGTAAAAGTTTCATTGCCATTGGACATGTAGATCAAAGTGTACAAAAATAACAAGCTATCAAAGGCATTAAAGGCATAAATGGGAAACCCTAGCAAAAAGTGTCAAACAACAGATTTCAGATTTTTTCTAGCTTTAAATTAATATGACTTCCTCATCCAGCAAGTTTCATCCCATTAGGAGCTACAACCTATTTATTAAACATACCACAAGAAACTCCTATTTAAACAAGGGATAATTATAACTTCATCGTACAAAATCCAAAAATCATGCAAAATTTACCACGGTCTATTGATAGCATAAGTAACATCTTCCTAAATTTTCATGGCCATAGGACTTTCAGAATTAAAGATACAATTTCTCATCTTTTTATTACGGAATAATAGAGATAATTCATAACTAAATATTTCTGCAAAAACATGGCATGTTTCATATTTATATTAAAAACTAGACTAACTCAAGAACATGACAAAATTGGAATTACTCAATTTCGATCTGCCAAACTCCAGTTATAGATTTTACAAAAACAACACTGAATCTGCCAAAAAAACAAACCAGAGAGAGGTAGAGACTGACATGGGGAACCCACACGTCAGTGACTCTACAGCGAGGGCCGAGGCTTCCCGCCGGAGAACTCGACGACGGCGAGGTCTTCGCGGCAGCCAAGGGCACCATCATGCTCTCCTCTCTCTTCCGTGTCGATTGAGGTAGGATTCCCTAACTCTATTGCACCGGAGGTGCCTTGCCGTCGAGAAAGGCGGCGGTGCGGTGCTGCGCGGCGGTACGCCGGCGAGCTGAGGCCACGACGACCCAGTTGAGGTTCACGCTGAGCATTAGTGAAGCAAGAGGAAGAGATAGGTGAAAGAATCATGACCGGAGGTGGACCAGAGAGTTCTGGCCACACCGCCGGTGAACGCAGGGTTACTCCGGCGAGGTGAAATCACGGCGGAGCGAGCAATGTGGGATCACCGGTGGTTGGCTGGGGCAATGGGTGAAACGACGAGGTAGAGGATGCCTAGCGGAGCTCTGAGCGTGCTATCTTGGTTCGGGATGCGGTGTAGAGCGCTGGCGGAAGGAAGAAGACGCGTCGGAGCGGGGATTGAGCGTGTCTGAGGCGTCAGGGAGGTGCGTGGCGCTCATGTGAACGTGCTGGTGCTGACTGGCGGTGTCGTTGTCGACGTACGGCCGATAGGTGTCCGGACACACGGCGGCGCACTAAACCCCTGCTCTGACTGACAAACTCGATTCAAAGTTCAAACGATGACTTAAACTGAAACTGTGTCGACGTTTGTTGGGTATTTTAAACACAAACAGAAAAATCCGCAAGCGCACAGATACGGATGTAGCTTTCACCCGGGAGTATTCTAGAGTATCGATTTTCCACAGGGAACGTGAGTGTACTAATTAAGATTCAAGATATCCCAAAGATAACTATATAATTATTTTTGGTGGGAAGAGAGAAAGTTTTCTGAGAGTTCTCTAGTTGATCTAAGAATCAAGAATTACTTTAAAGATTATTTATTTCGGGACATCAGAACACTAACAACAGAAAGAGATGAGAAGGGGGCTAGAAGCTCTGACTACGCTCCTACAAACACCGACCCAAACGAGGTGGAATACATCGACCGTTAGGGCTGTCACTACCCTAGGGTTACAACTACAATCCGCAGGATTGGGTGCAATTCCAGGTAATTGCAAGACTAAACACCACGTCTAATCTATTAATTACTACTCTAGCGTTGCAAAGACTAGAGCACTTGATGCAAGCGGGAATCCAATAAA
>Ga0182004_10003387_pt1 | contig 12710 bp, 7 predicted proteins | sample Sormic07211540_1_FD_120479 | JGI IMG/M metagenome (GOLD analysis project Ga0182004, IMG submission 120479) | Endophyte microbial communities from Sorghum bicolor roots, Mead, Nebraska, USA - 072115-40_1 MetaG | ecosystem: Host-associated > Plants > Roots > Unclassified | place: USA: Nebraska... | reverse complement strand
TCAACTCAGAGAAATGTCTCGAGTGTTGACCCAATCCAACGTCCAAAACTTCTCGTATCTCGACTCTCGAGGCACCCTTCCTCGTCACTTCCGAAGCGACACAACCCAAGGCCCCCGTCCGACAGCGACACACACACCAACCCGCCGCCTCGCGCCCCCGCCACGCCACGGGCGCGCGCGCGCGCGAACCCTGGGACCCACCTGGCAGCAAAGCCGCCCCCCATACAATATCCAGCGCGTCGGCGTCGTTTACCAGTCTTCTCCTCCCGGTCGTCGGTCTTGGGCGACCGCCTCGCTACTTCCTCCCACCGGTGCTGCAGCCTGCAGGCACACACGGTTTCCACGCCAGCAAAGGGGTGCCCACCCGCAAAGATCCGATCAAATCAAAAGGGAATTCCTGAAAAGCAGAGAGGAACACCCTTCCTCGCCATTTCCGTCCAAGTGTTACCCCGAGGAGTCGTGCGTTAGCGTGCCTGCCGGGTTGGGTAGGCGTTGCGGCGGCGGCGGGGCGGGAGCATCGCTGGCGGCGCGCGGCGGAGCCCGGTGCTCGATCGAGTCTCTTCTCTTCTCTTCTCTCCGGTGAGTACTCGCATAACATTCTTGGAACTCCCGCGGTTCCAGGACTCGTCTTCCAGCTGCGTGCGTGTTCCCGCGATTGGTAGTGGTTAGGATATTTGGTGCGTGGTCGGATTGCTGTGGCCTCCAGCTGCGTGTTCTTGCGATTGGTAGCTTAAAGGTATCGTTGAGAGCAACTCCACCAACAATCCTCAAAACAGACCGCAAAGATTCATTGCTGAGCTGTTTTTTTAGTAATTTTCTGTGGGATAGGATTGACACGGTTTCGATGGCGGGCTTCACCTCTAAAGGCTGAAGCAGTGAAGCTACAGTGCTGCCACTGACCTTTTTTTTTAATAAATGTCCGACAGCACCATTTGAGGCGCCTTGGATCCTCATGTGCTTCCTTTTGTTGTACCGTGTTCTGGTGCTGTGGACTTTTGTGCTAATCGTAATCGTGTCTTCTCTTCCAGTTTGATCTTTCGTTTTCCGTCCTGTTTGCCTGCCTATGTTTAAGGCCTTATTTAGCACTTTTGTTTTTATTTGACAAATATTGTCCCGTCATAGATTTACAGACAAACTGTGTAAAACTGTGTAATTAGTTTTTATTTTTATCTATATTTAATGCTTCATGCATGTGCCGCAAGATTCGATGTGACGAGAAATCTTGAAAACTTTTTGGATTTCGGGGTGAACTAAACAAGGCCTAAGCACTTGGCTCGGGTAGAGTTCAAAGTAACTGTTAGAATTAGACTGATTAGTACAGAGTACAGACGTACAAAATCTACAGAAACTAGACTACTAGTCCCCACACCCCTCCCCCTCCCCCGGTTTTAGTCACTATGAATCTGTACAGTACATGTAGTTGTATTATAATAAATGTATGATCATTTACTGCTAGACAACGTACTAAGGGTAAAGGAATTCCTAGGGCAAAATTGTATGTGTGTTCACAATCGACTTCTTCAATCTTCATATTTTACCTTTTGGAAGCGACTGTATTGTGAATTCTTTGATGATAGAAGTATGTCAAGTGTCAGTTCATATTGTACTTGCAGTATCTAATTCTGTTTCTCATTCAAAGTTGCTAAACTGAATGCTTTTTTTTTTTGTTTTGATTGAACCTATGAGAAGGGAGACGACAGCCTTTACTGTGACAATCTCATATAAGATAGTTTCCTATCTATAATGTGCTCATATAAAGAAATCAAGTACAAATGAAGAAGCACATCTCTGCCCACTATTTGATGACTGAAGACAGGTAGCACTATGGTAGCTGCTACAACTGCGGGGATGTTTCTTGTGTGTTTTGAGTCCCTCTGCCCCTGTTTTCGCTCAAAAAGGAAGGATGGAAGCGAAGACCATGTTCTTGCAGAACATTCCAATTCCTGTAAGTCAAAAAACAACATTTCACTCATCATGATGAAACCTGTCAACACAGCAAAGCAATGGCTGACCTGTTTGTCAGGACAAAGTTCATACTAGCAAACAAGAGATATGCTTGTTGTTTCTGGTTGTATAAAACACTCACCATCGATTGTGACATTGCTTTTATTTGTTTTTCAGTGAATTCTTCTGAAATGAGGTCGATTTCTGATAGAATTCCTGCAAGCCCGCTTCGAGTACCTGCAAGTCCATCTAGATTTTCATTGTCTTCTTCGCCACCAAGTAGAAACGAGCCTTTAAACCTCAGTCTTGAGCATGTTGTTAAACTGACACATAACTTCGCGCCGGCCTTAATGATTGGCGAAGGTTACTTTGGAAAGGTCTACAGAGTGGAGCTGCGAGATGGGCGTGTCGTAGCTATTAAAAGAGCAAAGAAGGTAACTTATTTTTGTCCAGGCACCTATTCTAGCAACTTTCCTAGCTACAATGGTCTAGCTTTAGCCCGCATGGTGCCAGTTTAGGTGAGCTATAAGTGTTCTATTTGTGCTGAGACTTATTTGGACCATGACCTTATCTTGTACTCTTTCCTTTCTATATACTGTCATGTACTATGATTCTGATACGGTTTCATTTGGCAGGAAAATTTTGTCTCTTTACGTGCTGAATTCAGCAACGAAGTCACATTACTAAAAAATATTGAACATAAGAACTTGGTCCGATTGCTTGGTTGTATTGACAAAGCCAATGAACGCATTCTCATAACAGAGTACGTATCGAATGGCACTCTTAGGGAGCATTTGGATGGTAAGGTGTAAACCAGATTGCTAGTTTTTTGTATTCCTTCCAAAATGATTGGTCTAATATTTTGAAATCTTCTTTCAGGTCAACATGGCCTAGTTTTGGGGTTTAATCAGCGGCTTGAAATTGCTATAGATGTTGCCCATGGATTAACTTATCTGCATCTCTATGCAGGTACACTTCACATACTTAGTTCATCAGGCAATTTAGTCTTTTTCAATTCAAATCATGCACTTGTGCTGCTCAAAACTGCAGTAAGGAAGTGAACCAATATGCTTAGGGCACTTTTTTGAAGACTAAAAGAATTCTTTTTGTAACTAAGGCTTGTTAGGATGGGGCGATAGAGGTCCAGTTCCTTGTGGTTCAGTCCAAAATGGAACTAAATCTGAAATCTGTAGAGCAAACTACCAAATCCAAGTAGGCCATAAGAACTTGCAACCAGATCTCTATTTAATCAAACATTTTTTGTCATGATGCAGTTCCACATGTGAAATAACCCCATGGATATGTAACAGTGTAACTCTCTTCAGTGAAAAATAAGTTTCTGTAACACATTTATGTTCTTCAGCTTTTTAGTGATGAAGTGGTATGCACCCAGATAACAAGAAAAAAAAATTGTCATTCCACATGCATTTTTTTTTCTCAATTCATAGTTTGATGCTATTCCTCTTTTGCCTTTAGAGAGGCCAATAATACACAGGGATGTGAAGTCATCAAACATTCTACTGACAGAAGGCTTCATGGCCAAAGTGGCTGACTTCGGATTTGCAAGAACTGGTCCTACTGAGCCAGGCCAGTCACAGATTCAGACTGATGTGAGAGGAACAGCAGGCTATGTAGATCCAGAGTATCTGAGGACAAACTATCTTACGATCAAGAGTGATGTGTTCTCTTATGGTATTTTGCTCCTAGAAATCCTTTCAGGCCGTCGTCCTATTGAGGCAAGGAGGGGTCCAACAGAAAGGATTACAGTGAGATGGGTATGTATTCTGTACCCTACTCTTGCCTACCAATATGAGGATTGATGTGTGTGTTTTTCCGATGTCTTTTTGTCAGACTGCCATTAGCATTGTTATAAATTGGGTACGCTGTATAATGTCCCTTCAGTTCCTGTATAGTGATTTTTCCAAGGGAAGTAGACCAGTGTGCCTGTTAGAAGCCGGAGACAGATTGCAAACAAATTACTACTAATTAAGTGAAGAAGTATGTTGTAGAGTTAAAGAGATAAAAGATGAGCTCTTATCTATATCTATATATCCTATAAAGACAAACCCCACTAAGCTAATTCTCTTGCACCTCCTTGCGCCACGTCATCATCCACTTCTCCTACTGCTGCATGCAATTAAGTGTCCACTCACAAATAGTTTTAGTAGTGAATGCAGCTACATACACATGACCATGTATGCATACTACTAGTAATTATTCTCTCACGTAACCTGCTCTCTTCCTCTTTAGAAACCGAGTACTAAAACTATATATAGATGACTCGATAGACTATAGTGAGGTCATATTTATATTCCTCCTTCATACTCGCAGCAACGCGCAGGGAATTCTCCTAGTATTTAATGTTTCTTTGGGTTAAATTTTTACCCATCTTCTTCCCATGCTTGTACTTTTTCATTCCTGTTGTTGTATACGTCCTAGACTTAAAGATGTCTGAGGTTCAGGCTATCGTTGATACAGGCCTTCAGTAAGTACCACAGAGGCAATGTTAGGGACATACTGGATCCAATGTTAACTGAAGCAGTGAACGAGGATATATTGAACAAAATCTTCGATGTGGCGTTCCAGTGTGTCGCTCCTACCCGCGAAGACAGACCATCCATGAAAGAAGTTGTGGAGAGGCTGTGGAAGGTAAGAAGGGATTATACAAAAATACAAAGGATAGCAGAATTGACTCTCTGAATACTTAATTGAATCCTTAAACCATCTGATCCTGGTTGCCGTTTTTGCTTGGGAGAACATGGGTCAGTTCCTTGTGAAGACCAAAGATGGCCACATAAAAACAATGCAAATTTGTGATTATGAACAAGTGGAATTTTGTAGAGGGTTGCCAAAATGTTGTTGTATGTTGTATATGGCTCTATGTTTAAGAGATGTGCGGAACAATCACCAACAATGTCCTGCGATTGATGGTTTCCCTGTGTAGCCATTACTGTTAATCAGCATAAGCTGTTCAGTAAGTTCAGTAATCTGTATCGTCGAGAAGTACCGTGTAGCTTCAGTGTATGGATCTTGTACTTTAGGAAACAGCTGCATTTTTTGGTGAGGCTTTTAAAACAGTTAGATACTCCGTATGAATGAAACCTTTGACTACTAATTTCTTCTGGATATAACTAGTGATAAAGGAAACTAAAATTTATTATTCCTCACTTGTGTCATCTTGCAAGACTTTAGATGCTTCTTTGGTCTTAATTGGAAAATTGACCTAAACCAGTACAACAGATTCAGCAAACATGATAGATATATGCTAAATTTAGATGCAGCCAAACCCAAATTCGAAACTAAGGTTCAAACCATCAAGGTCTCAATTAGTTTCTGGTGCAAACATTCCTTCAATTAGGACAGCGATTTGGAGAACAATACAAAAATATTAGCTCACAGGACAAAAACGCAGCCAGCTATACATGAAACCATCAATCCATTTGCGAAGCTGCGATTGACTCGAAGAGAACAACCTCGTCAAAATATCAGCACCACCTACCTATGGGCTATGGCGTGACACTGCACTTCCTGTTCAATACCAATCCATATAAATTGCTGTTGCCCTTCAAAGCTGTGTGATCAAGCAATGTATCCACTGCCTATTTTTGACTTGTGCAATGGTTGATTAGAATGCCTAGTGTACATAAAAGCTGACAAAAAGAAAACGACAATACTCAGCACTATTGTTTTGATTTCTTCCATTAGATTCACTCAAGGATCCAAATAGGCCGGACACAGGTATGCTTAATGGTCCTGTTAGAAGTTCAAATCAAAACTATGGTAAAATGAAGCTTTTGCCCTATTCCCAACTTCCCGTGCTTTATCCTAAACTACCACATAAACCTTTGTGTTCCAGACTCATGTTCCCAATGGAATGGTCGGAACAGAAACATCACCAGAGTAGACAAGTCAACAGCTGCATAAAGTGACCCCATAGCAAGCAATTTGCCGTTGCCAATTGCTGGAGAGTGAAGAACCAGTATCACAAATGGAATTGTGTAGTATCTGAATTCAACCAGTGGCGCAGGTACAAGGACCAGTGCAACTGACAGCACAAATGATAACACCCAAATCCTTGTCTGTGATTTCCCTGCAAGATGAGAGAATCAGAAGATATAGTTCATTAATCTTATGAAAGTAGTTAGCTTTCCTATGTTCAAGTAAAAGAGACTTACCTAAGATGTTGATGATTGAGAGCCATGAGTACACATAAAGTGGAATCAACATGTATTTCATCATCCAGTTTACTTGGATAACCTTCCTCCAAATATAGAAGGTATAGTGTCTATTGTCAGCAAGAAGATACGGATGAGCAATGCTGCATCAAAAGATGGTCGATTCGTTAAAAGTTGGGAATAAATAAAGAAGATAAACATCATTGTCTAACTAAAAGAAAAAAAAAGTTAGTCAAGATTGCTGTGGCATATATTGCACTACAACTCTAGCTCTGCACTTAAAATAAAGCATTATGGTGGTGAAACTGCTTTGCTACTTTCTTCTAGCTTCATTATGGTTTTAACAAAATACTGAGCCATCACGGGTAAGCATCTAAAGGTTTAGTGGGAAGTCATTGTGGCAGTTCTCATGCTTGGACAAAAAAAATGACATGAAGGAAGCGCCTAGGTAATGAACCTGAAAAAATGTACAGCGACGAAGCTTAAACCAAGACCCATCAATACTGCCAGAGAACTACAGGTTTTATTCTTTCCAGACAAGTGGAATAGGTCCAATACTCGGTTGGGAGTGAAATGCCATGGTAGGAGGGCAGCAGCTGACACAAGACCAAAGTACAGAAACTGTGCAAAGTGTGGCGAAACAACATGAGCTTCCTTAGCACCTGCATAACTCAAAGAAAGGAATTGCTTTTAGCAAATTCTAACATATTACTAAGCAAACAGGTAAAGTCTTTTAAATCACTTAAAAGGATGAGCAATTAGAGATAAAATTTACCTAGTACTATACCACCATTCCAGATTATGAATGCTACAAATGCCACCATGACAACTACAAATGGTGCAAAGGCAATCACAATTTCACACTTCGATTTCCATAACTTCAAGCTGATGTCCCACACTTCCTCTGTAAGACCTGAACATAATTATCAAAAGTGTTAGATATGACATCAAATGGGTTGCATGAACATAATTATCGCCAAACAGTTAGAAGTCATTATAAGTATGAGTTCTTATTCTTAATTAAAGGAGCAGGAGCACTCACTGTTGTAAGGGTTAGCAGATTCAGAAACAGTGACCTTCTTACTTATGGGACTATCGATTCGCCGTCTTCTCAAACCTTGAGCACTAATGTTGTTATCCATGACAGAAGTTTTTTTTGACTGATGTGTTGGTTCACTGTTCTCATGAGAAACATTGTCCTTGGAATACAAGTCTTTTACGTATGTGATAGCACCATTGGCAGCAAAAAATATAACCCATATTACATTTGTCTGACGAAAAAGGATTGAAAAAACACCAAACTGCAGAATAAAAGAAATTTATTTAAGTTAATGATCATCAACAAATTATGACAAACATTAAGACCCTGACTGCATGTTCCTAAATGTAGGTATAATCTATCACTTAAGAATTTAGGAGTACATGCTGCCTTAAGTATGGCAATATACACATGAGGGGGGATACAAATCCCAAGGCACCTATCGCCTCCGACAGTAAATAATTATAGTTAAAATGGTTATGCTATAAGGGGATGATATGGGTCAGCATATGGATCCTAATAAGTTTATGTTGTTAATGCAAAAATAGTGTATATATGTAACATAAAGTGTGAACTTTCTATAAAGCATTAGTTCAAGCACTCACTGTTGCGCTGATCCAGAACCGTTTCTTCAAGCAGAATAGGTACATTGCAAGAACTGCAGCTAATGATGCAACATCAGTGTAATAAAGAAAAGTGAAGAACCAGTGAACAGGATACAATGCTACAAGTATAGCGTACGTAGCTGCCTTCCTTTCCCCAATTCCCGGCCGGATGCACAAAAGCAGGTCATGAAAAAGAACAGCGCAGACCATTGCCAAGATAACATTAGTTGATCTGAAAGCTGCTGTGGAGCAAAGAACATCAAATGTTTTTGCTACCCGAAACATCCAGGCAACAGGAAAGAAAGAAGCAATATATGCTAGTGAAACATAATACCTGCAAAATTTCAACAACGATCTGTCATGGGTAAATTTGAGCTTGAAGCAATGAGGAATTGTCAAAAACTCACAGTCCAGGAGGGGTGGTGATCATGGGATCCCATTTCCAGAAATCCCCACGGCAATACTGCTGTGCCTGTGGAACATGGAAGATCTCATCCTAAACACAAGGCATGGGTTAGTGTTCACTGATTTTTTCATGGTTTACTGATTACTCAAAAGTATCTACAATTTTAAAACTAATGTATAACCAGATGAGGCAAATTTAACAATCCCCCAAGTAATTCCTAATAAATATAGAGATATCATGACTCCCCACCTGCCTGCTCAACTAATAAAATCCTTGAGAATTCCATTTTCTAGAAATCCATGGGTTATGATGCATGGATTATTTACTTGTTTCTGAATGGAAACAATACCTTGAACATTTTAGTAAATGTTCAGTATTACATTGTACATTTATAAAAGTACAAAATATATATCCAACACAAAAGTGTCTTTGCATTTATTTATGAAAAGAATTTGGCTAGATCACTTGGCGAAGCTATTTCCTATTTCCTATAAGCATACAGTGCACATCCAGCCATTTAGCTAGCTCAGCTCAAATTTTTGTTTCCATCCTCAGCAGGCCATCGCAGCCTGATGAAACAGCGTTCACTAGAAGCACACTCAACAGCCTGTAGAGAAGGAACTCACCATGTAGGGCTCTGGCACTACGGAGTTCACCAAAGCCGCAACCGGGAACGCCCACGCGGCCACCGCCGCCGCGACGACCAGCCTTCCCATCCCCAGGCTGGCACGGCCCTCCGATTTGTGAGCTCCTCTTCAGATCCAGCCCTGCTGCGGCGGTGGCTTAGGGGACCGCGGAGCAGTTTCCGCCGCGGCACGACCCCGCGGGCGGGGCGGCTTCTACGCCGTGGACTCGCGGTGGTCCCGTGGTTCCGCCGCCGGAGTGCACAGCGACCCTCGGCTCTCGCTCTGGCGCTCTGCTTCGGACAGCCCAGTCCACTCAAATGGGCCGTTGAGGCCACAAAACCACAATGGATTGTGGATAGAACTGTCATCGTCAAAGCCCCTACGGACCCATTTTTTTGTCAGACTTATGGCCCATTCTTGATCTGGCACACGGCCCAAATAGCGTCACTTCCGCGCCTTCTTCTGTGTTATATACACTCATGGCACGCGGGTGAGGCAGCCTCGGCGAACTCGAGGGCGGGTACTGGCGCGTTTGAGTTGGCTCAAGCCACCGGATCCAAGGCGGGGGCGGCGCCGGAGGTCAGAGCAGCTACCGCGCCGGAGCAGAAAAGCGGACGGGCCAACGCGCAGAGAACAGAAGGGCTCACTCCCTTGGACCGTGCGGCGCATGTTAATCATTCATCAGGCCATTAGGGTACGTGTTGAAGGGCTGCTCGAATAAAAGCGTGTGGCTCTTTTTAGTTACAGGCAGAGAAGAGGTTATCATGACGCATTGACACCAGAGTTGTATGTGCGTGACTTGCGTGCACCATGCAGAAAGATTACTCGAGTGAGATTTGATGTGCCACGGTACCAGTCCACTAGAGATGTACGCAGTGTGTGTATGGGTATGATATGGTACTTGGCTTCAGCTTTTTGCCAGCCTCCGGTGACCGGTCACCGGTCTCCCTTCGCCACTCAGTTCCGTCAGGAACGGCATGCACGTCCTCGTGGAAGGCCTGTCCCGATTATATATATGCACGATTGTGCACTCGCACCGGTGATCACTTAACGCATCTACTCAAACTTAATTTTTGTTTGACATTTTAGAAATGATGAGCAATTATTTTATAACGGAAAGAGTAACTTATAGTTATAAAGTTTAAATAAACTCTATTGTGAGTTTGTCCTTATTTCACAATACCACGTTATTTACCTTTCTTCGAGGAGAAGTCGACGAGTTAAACTACCGGTCTATATATATATTAATAAAGAAGGAGTAAATAAGTACAAATACAAAAGTAAAAATAAAACTCTCTGCATCAACACTTTCAACAACCAACACCCGGTGAAAGCAAAGACATACCACCACAAATAAAGCTGCCCCCGAAACCACAAACCACTCAGCCCAACGCAGCAACAACCACCAGGGAATTTCAAAAAGCGATGCCTCCATAGAGAAAAACGACATCCACAGATGCCATCAACGCCAGCAAAAAATTGGCACTAGTTTTACAACCAGAAAAGAGCCCAAGATAGAGGCAGGGAAGAATGAGGGCACATGACAATGCCTCCAACAAGGTAAACGATGCTCGCAAGCAACGTCATTATCGAGCAAGGATTTCTTGGAAAACCACCATCCCGAACCACAGCCTAAAGGCAAGTTTATAACTGAAGTGAGTCACCACCAGCAAAGTTGTCACTACCACACCGAACGAGACACTGCTGGTAAGCGCGATTCGTCATTGTCGCGCCAGCCTTATAACCACTGCCAGCTCGCCAAGCACCAAAACACCTTGTGTCACTGTGTCTTGCTACCACACCAGGCCAAGATAGTCCTCTGATGCCACACAAAACCACTCATCGAGCTCATGTCCACCGAGAGTTGTCTTCTTCAAGTTGTCGCAGTCACAACAATAGGCCACTAGCATGCGTGGCCAACCGCCGCAATGCCAGTCAAAATTAACTGTAGCCAACTTGAAGTCGCCAACCTAGCAAAATGTTTTGTGAAGCTACTCGACGACCACATCGTGCACGCATGAAAGGCATCACGACCATAGCTTCCATCACTCTCCAAGATTGGCTGTCGTCAGAGCCACCACCTTAAAGACGTTGCACTAGTCTAGTGGATTGCAGACACGTCGCCAATGGTGCTAGCGCCGTCAAACTGACGATGTACCACGTCGCACTAGCTGCTGCCAAGCAGGGCTAGGCACCACACCGCTGCTAGCAACCAAGCCACCGTGCCTGCAGCAAGACTAGGCTATAGAGCCACTAAGCACCGTCAAGCCAAGGCATGAGTGAGCCAGGCACGCCCGCACCGCGCGGGATCTAGCCTCAGTGTTGCCGGATCCGAGCGCAGGGAGGGAGACCTTCCCCGAGCCACCGCTGACACCACCTCGGTGGTGCCTCCGCTGCCGGAGATGCCCAAACATCGAAGCACCTCGCGGATCGAGCCTCGGGGCTGCCAGATCTGGTCGTCGGGAAGGGGTCTGCTCCAGGCCGCCACTAGCACCACCCCAGCAACCCGTGGACCGCCGTTGCGGTTGGAGAGGGCCAAACGCCAGAGCACCGCGCTGATCCGGCCTTAGGACCACCGGATCCAGCCGTCGGGACAGGGGGCACCACTAGCCGCCATTGTCGCCGCCCCCAAGTCACTGCTGCGCCCTGAGCTGGGGAAGAAGGCCCCGCCACCACCTTCCTTGCGCCCACGCAGGATCCCGATGGCGTGCTCAGGCGGCACCGAGGGAGAGGAGGACAGGGGGAGAAGGGAGCTGTGACACGGGAGGAGGTTCCGTCTGTGTCGCCCAAGGTGGACGACGCGGACAGGATGAGGATTGTTTGCATATATCGTGTTATTTACCTAACTTTAAGAGTACATTTAGTGTAATGATCTTATCGTACTAGTACCGATTATTAGTTTGTGAGGAATAAGACGGTGACGAATCAACTCATTCTATTGCACAAACTAAACAAAAAATTAGAGAGTGAGATGATGATAAACCACTTTATTTCACAAACTAAACACTCCTAACTAAGACAACACACACCACTGCCAACATAAAAAAAAAAACACCATTGCCCGCCGTGTGTGTTTCTGCTACCTTTGATCACCAAATCACCACAGCACGTTGACTATGTCAAAAAAAAAGCAAAAGCAATGGATGAAAAAACTGAAAAGAAAAGAAAAGCAAACACACAATGAAGCGAGGGCAACCACCGTGCAAATGCACCTTACGTACTTACGTAGTACTACTGTTTGCCAACCATCATCGGCCGCTGTCTGTTTGTGCTTGTCCTTGTGCAAGCAAAGCAGTAACCGTGGGGGTTAACGTCAAACAGCGCGGCGCGACGATATGAGCAAGCGGATAGAGGATCTCGGGGGAAGATCCGTGCCGAGCGAACCCGACGAATTAAACGACCATTTTCCAGCTGATCCCTGACTGGCCAGTCATCACCTGTTCCCTTCTGACGACAACTCTAGCGCCTAGGTAGGCACCCTACTAGGCCAATCATGCGATGTGCGGATGTTTGATGCCGTCCCAGATCCCGTGGCCTTTACGGCACCACTTGGGCCTTGTTTAGTCCCAAAAACTTTTGCAAAATTTTTCATATTTCTCGTCACATCGAATTTTTAGATGTATACATGAAGTATTAAATATAGATGAAAATAAAAACTAATTACATAGTTTGGTCGAAATTGACGAGACGATTCTTTTGAGCCTAGTTAGTCTATGATTGGATAATATTTGTCAAATACAAACGAAATTGGTACTATTCATATTTTGTAAAATATTTTGGAACTAAACAAGGCCTTGGATTAGGCCTCCTCCTGATTCGGCTAAACTCCATCCAGAGCTCCGCGACAGATCGCAGTACTACCACGCCAATAATCAGCGCGCTTGACTGGGGCAAAAGCCTTGGCGTCACGGCCGT